>Ga0209607_1001637_pt1 | contig 18663 bp, 14 predicted proteins | sample AD_UKC117_MetaG_FD_184413 | JGI IMG/M metagenome (GOLD analysis project Ga0209607, IMG submission 184413) | Active sludge microbial communities of municipal wastewater-treating anaerobic digesters from Hong Kong - AD_UKC117_MetaG (SPAdes)... | ecosystem: Engineered > Bioreactor > Anaerobic >... | reverse complement strand
CTCCGACGACGTCAGTCTAAAATTACTTGATTGATTTGAAAGCAATTCACAACATGGGGAGGCTGTTTGATGCTGCTGCAGAGGACGTCAGTCTAAAATTACTTGATTGATTTGAAAGCAATTCACAACAGTGGCCATTGCCTGCTGTAGTCAAAGAGGGACGTCAGTCTAAAATTACTTGATTGATTTGAAAGCAATTCACAACCCGGTGCTTTCTTTAACCTCTTTGAAAACTGACGTCAGTCTAAAATTACTTGATTGATTTGAAAGCAATTCACAACAGGCAATATTGACGACACCACAGAGGATGAGACGTCAGTCTAAAATTACTTGATTGATTTGAAAGCAATTCACAACTGAGCTGGTGGTGGCAAAAGATATGCAACGACGTCAGTCTAAAATTACTTGATTGATTTGAAAGCAATTCACAACATCAAGCAATAGCTTGATGGCGTCATCCATGACGTCAGTCTAAAATTACTTGATTGATTTGAAAGCAATTCACAACACCACTCCTTCACATATCCTCCGGACCTGGGACGTCAGTCTAAAATTACTTGATTGATTTGAAAGCAATTCACAACAGTGCAAGCACCAGCACGATATTAAGGGCTGGACGTCAGTCTAAAATTACTTGATTGATTTGAAAGCAATTCACAACTACAGGATTCTTCAGGCGATCACAAGCCTTGACGTCAGTCTAAAATTACTTGATTGATTTGAAAGCAATTCACAACTCTGGGTTGCCAGGGAACTTGCAGAACGTTGACGTCAGTCTAAAATTACTTGATTGATTTGAAAGCAATTCACAACGATCTCCACATCAGCCTCGGTATAACCGGGGACGTCAGTCTAAAATTACTTGATTGATTTGAAAGCAATTCACAACGCGGCGACAAAGGCTTGGCGAGATCAACAGGACGTCAGTCTAAAATTACTTGATTGATTTGAAAGCAATTCACAACGGGTGAACGGGTGAAAGAAGCCATCGCCACGACGTCAGTCTAAAATTACTTGATTGATTTGAAAGCAATTCACAACTTCCGAAAGTGCTTTTAAAAATCCATCTGAGACGTCAGTCTAAAATTACTTGATTGATTTGAAAGCAATTCACAACTATGGATGTTGGCGAAATAATCAAGGCTTGGACGTCAGTCTAAAATTACTTGATTGATTTGAAAGCAATTCACAACATGCATGGCAATGACATCCATATATCCTTCGACGTCAGTCTAAAATTACTTGATTGATTTGAAAGCAATTCACAACTGTCCAGGCAGCTCCAGCCTCGAGCTCGATGACGTCAGTCTAAAATTACTTGATTGATTTGAAAGCAATTCACAACTACCTTATGAAAAGAACCCCGATATATTTAGACGTCAGTCTAAAATTACTTGATTGATTTGAAAGCAATTCACAACCTGCAGGCGGACAGGCAGAATAAACGAACTGACGTCAGTCTAAAATTACTTGATTGATTTGAAAGCAATTCACAACGTGTCTGCTCTATGCAGTTCACCCAGTTATGACGTCAGTCTAAAATTACTTGATTGATTTGAAAGCAATTCACAACCCTTCATCCATGGCTGACAACAGTGGGTTGGACGTCAGTCTAAAATTACTTGATTGATTTGAAAGCAATTCACAACCAAGGGTGTTGTACTCGCCCTGGGATCCTCGACGTCAGTCTAAAATTACTTGATTGATTTGAAAGCAATTCACAACAAATCGTTGTCGTACATGTACTGCAACTTGACGTCAGTCTAAAATTACTTGATTGATTTGAAAGCAATTCACAAACATTTTTTTAGGTCAACATTGTCCCCGATGGGGCAGGAAAGGAGCTATATTATCAGTATATATGTGTTATTATTTGAGCGTATTTCTATCAATACTAAGTACTTAATCATGTCCTGTGGCTCCTTCATCGCTGGTGACAACTTTAACCATGTGTAAAATTCAAATAAGGGTCAAGAGAGAGACTAAAAGGAGTTCAAAGCGAACTGAATGGACTATTACTATTTATTTTTTCTCGTTTTACTTTTGCAATATGCTGAAGTTCGCCCAACTTTTAATTGTATTTACTGCACTCGCTTCCTGCAAGACCCAGCAATACGCCGTCAAGGTGCCTGATTGTATAGATGACGAGATCCGGCGCATCCAGGCAGAAGCACCGGCTAAACCACCATTAGAGGTCTGGCAATGGAAGGTCGGAGAGGAGGTGTTCTATTATATCACAGCGCCCTGCTGCGATCAATTCACTACCTTAATGAACAGTAACTGCGAGCGGGTCTGTGCCCCTGACGGTGGTTTTACCGGACAGGGTGATGGCAACTGTCCGCCCGGTATCGATCAGGCTGAAAAGACCCTGGTGTGGAAAGATGAGCGATAACCCTTTATTCGATAAACTAAACGCCCTCAACGGCGATGAACTGATCCACATCATGGAACAGGCGGCCACAGGGGAGGATACAGAAGAGAACGGCCTGATATGGAGTACCGGGTTTGATATTGCCGATAAAAAGGGATGGCATGAATACTTTATGGAGTATTTCATTCGCAAAGGCATCATAGCCGAAACGGAAGATTCAGAAAAGGACACCATACCACCCGAAGAACTGGAACGTCAGTCGCTGGAAGACCTCGCCGTTTCCGGATTTCGCATCACCATGGAAGAGCCGGGCATGACCACCCTGATCCGCGAACTGCAGCAGGCTTCAATACCGTATCTTAAGTTGGAACAACCGGGTATCCCGGTCGTATGTGTCTATGAAGATGATGTACCGCAAATTCATGTGATCATGGATAAGTTCGGGCTCATTTCAAAGAGAGAAATGAAACCACCTGCTTATAATGCGGCCATATCTAAAGCCATCATCATTGCAGCAGCTTTGTTGCTGTTCGGCATCGCTATGCTGGCATTTTTCATCATGCAGACCTAAACCTCCAGCTTGCTGATCAGGTCACGGCATCTCTCCAGTGCTTCCCGGTAGGTCTTTTCCTGTATCTGCAGGATACCGGTCATGCTGAATACCAGGTTGCGGAAACGGGTATCGTCAAAACAACAGGGTTTGCCGTACATGAACAACTCCATCTGGTCCACATGCTCCATCATGTAGGTAGCATAGTAAGACCTGGAAAAATTCTCTATACGCTCGTTCTCATCGTAGAGCGATTGGTAACTGTCATAGTGCCTCGTGATGGCGATCTTCAGGGAGGCGTCATCCAGCAATGCAAGACTTCCTGTTGATTCCATGGTGTTGTAAGTGGCATCATGGGCAATGAAATGTATGAACTGGGTATGCTTGAACATGCTCTGAACCACAGTATCACGTCCCGGCAATTCCCGGAAGAAATGGGGGATGATCCCCTGCAGATAGGTCTGAAATTCTGCGATCTGTTGTATCGAAGTATAGATGTCTGTGCTGTCTTCCAGCAGGTCGGCATGAAGGCTCTCCAGATAGGTTTTTGTCAACTCGTGGTCCTGCCTGGATTCCTTGACCTGACTGAGCTGAAAGGCTATGAGTACACCGGCAGTTACGATGATGAGCTCACCAATGAAGTATCTGATGTTAAAGGTTTTCATGTATCTCCGAAAATAATGAAAAGGTTAAAGAATGTGAAAACCCTTACCTTCACTATGGATTTAAACGCCCCCAATACTCCTATAACAAACAACAACAATGAGAACAGTACTTTTTACGGCAGCCCTGCTGCTGGGCCTGGCAGTGCAGGCGCAAAGCGACAAGATCGTTGGCAGATGGACCGGCGATGACATGGGTGAACCCATTACCCTGGTATTTGATGAAGAAGGTTTTTGCACCATCCTGTCGGGTACAGATGTAGTTGGCGGGCCGAATATGGATGTGGGAGGCTTTCCGGGCTATATGGCCTATGAGGTGAGCTTCGGAGACCCGTATAACTTCATTGACCTGAATGTGTATCTGAAAGAAGACGGTTCATTTCTGGGAGGTATGCCGGGAATTTTTACCCTGGATGGAAAAGAAATGCATATATGTCTTAACTTTAACGGTGAAGTTAGACCTTCGGCCTTTGTGGAAGACGATTCACTCTGGCTTACGAAAGAGTAACATCATCTTGTTCTGATTACAACCGGGCCTGGCCCGGTTTTTTTTTGAAGCATAGTATCTTTCGGAAAACAATTCTATGCGTCTGGTTTCCAAACTGCCGGCAACTGCTGTTCTCAGCCTGTTGCCTTTTTTTGTGTCTGCCCAGGTCATTGGTATCTGGATCCAGGATGTGGATGATGATCCCCTTACCCTGATCCTGGAAGAAGACGGGTCGGCTACCATCATACTTGGTGATGACATTTTTGGAGGTCTGGATTATGAAACGAACCGTGGTATGGCTACCATGAAGTATCGTACAGAATCTGCCGGCGATCTGCAGCGGCTGACCATAACCATGACCCTGCAGTCAAACGGAGAAGTGCTGCTGACCTATTACGGCCTTTACCGGATTCTGGGTGATGGCAGGATGCAGCTCGCACTCTATCCCGAAGAGGAAGGGTTCCCCGATGAGCTGACAGATGATAACTCCATGTGGCTTACCAACTACGATTAATTCCTGCATAACGAACAAGTCAGGTTCTTGGTAACTTGCATGCTCGTTGTAAGCTATCTGACATGGACATTCTGACAACCTACAATCCATCTACCGGAGAGAAACTGGCAGACTATCCGCTCATGCAGCAGGAAGAACTGGACAGGCGCCTGCAGGAAGCTGGAGAAGCATACCGGTACTGGTCGGCGCTGGAAGTGGCACAGCGATCATTTGCAGTGGGAAATCTGGCTCGTGAACTGGACCGTGATCTGGACGATCTGGCCAGACTCATGTCAGAAGAAATGGGAAAGATCAGGCCGGAAGCGGAAGCAGAACTAAAGAAATGCATCAGGTTGTGTGAATACTATGCCGCACATGCAGAAGCCTGGCTGGCAGATGAAGATCGTTCTCACGGAGAAGTGAAAGCAATGGTACAATACGCACCGCTGGGTGCAGTGCTGGCCATCATGCCCTGGAATTTTCCGGTGTGGCAGGTGCTCCGATGTGCTGTGCCTGCCCTGCTGGCAGGTAATGTGGTGTTGCTCAAGCACGCTCCGAACGTGACCGGATGTGCTTTGCAACTGGATGACCTGTTCGTGGCGGCGGGTTTCCCGGAATATACTTTTCAGTCGCTGGTCATAGATGTGGATCAGGTGGAGAGCATCCTCGCCCGGCCGCTGATTGCCGGTGTAGCGCTTACAGGTTCCACCCGTGCAGGTGCAGCGGTGGCGCAACTGGCCGGAAAACATATCAAAAGAAGTGTGCTTGAGTTAGGTGGTTCCGATCCTTTCATCGTGCTGGCTGATGCAAACATAGACAAGGCAGTGGAAACGGCAGTGCAGTCCAGATTCGGCAATGCAGGACAGTCCTGTATCGCTGCCAAGCGATGGATCGTGGTAGAGGAAGTCTATGAATCGTTCAGGGTAAAAGCTATTCAGAAGATCCGAAGCCTCCGTCAGGGTGATCCTGTACAGGATGATATTCAGGTGGGTCCGATGGCCAGACCAGACCTCGCTGATCAGTTCATGGAGCAATACAACAGATCTGTGTCAGAAGGTGCAGAAGTGCTGGTGCCCTGCATCCGGAATGCATGCCATGTCAGTCCGGGATTACTCGGTGATGTCACACCCGAAATGACCGCTTTTCGCGAAGAACTCTTCGGTCCCTGCGGGGTGCTGATCAAGGCCAAAGATGCTGATGATGCTATCCGGCTTGCAAACGATACCATCTATGGATTGGGCTCAACCATCTTCACGGCCGATCACGCATTGGCAATGCAGCTGGCTCAGCAGATCCATTCCGGCAACGTGTTCATCAATACCATCATGCGCAGTGATCCTGCTTTGCCATTCGGTGGCGTGGGTATGTCTGGCTATGGTAAGGAACTGGGCAGGGAAGGGATACTGGAATTCGTGAATAAGAAAGTGGTGGTAGGATAGTTGGAGAGTGAAAATGTGAAAATGGGAAAATGGGAGAATGGGGGAATGTGAAAATGTGAAAATGTGAAAATGGGAGAATGGGAGAATGGGAGAATGGGAGAATGGGCGAATGTTAAAATGTAAAATTAGCTAATGTGAAAATGAAATGCCAGTTGGAAGGCAGCGATGCTCTTTAGTAATATTGATGTAACTGCTGCGTGATCGTGGGATCGCTGCATTTAGGATGAAAAAATGTATTAATGAATTTTGAATTTCTCTTGTGCAAAATCATTTGACGCCTCAGCACATTTTCACATTCTCCCATTTTCACATTGTTTTCTTATTCTCTGATCAATCTGATCTTCGTGATCTCGGGCCAGATGCCCAGTCTTCCCGGATAGCCTACTGTACCCAGACCACGGTTCACATAAATTTGTTGCCTGCCTTCGGCATAGAGCCCGGCCCACTGACGGTACACCCATTGACTCGGACTGAAACGGAAAGCAGGTGTTTCGATACCCATCTGGAAACCATGTGTATGTCCGCTCAGGGTAAGTTCCGGTTGGAAGGGTGAATCGAGCACATGTGCATCCCAGAAGGAGGGGTCGTGCGACAGTAATATCATGCAGTCATCGGCCGTCAATCCGGCAGCTGCCTTGCCCAGATCTCCGAATTTGGGGAAGTCGCCTTTACCCCAGTTTTCGATACCGATAATATGTAATTGCTGTCCGTCTTTTTCTATGACCGTACGTTCGTTCAGCAGCAACTGAAATCCCAGTTTGCCATGAATGGCCTTTACCTGGTCCAGGTTTCTTTCTTTGGCGGCTTCGTCGGGCCAGTTGACATAATCGCCATAATCATGGTTGCCCAGAATGGACAGTTTCGTTTCGGCGTGGAATGTCCGGAACAGTTCATACCAGCCATCCATTTCATCGGCACGGCTGTTCACGATATCGCCGGTAAAGAATATGGCATCAGAGCCAAGGGCATTTACTTCCTGGACCATATCTGCCAGTTCGTGCATGGTACTGTGATCGAAAGAACCGATATGCAGATCGCTTAGCTGGGTGATGGTAAATCCATCAAATGCGGGAGGCAGGTTGGAGATGGCAATATCGACTTCATGTAATGTAAAACGGAACCGTCCTTTTGCCATACCGTAGATGATGCCGGTCATGGGAAGCAAACCGGTCAGTATGGCTCCTTTGGCGATGAACTGTCGGCGGGAGATCAGGGTCTTTGCTTCCGCATCTTCCGACTTTCTTTTCTTTTTGGTGAACAGGCTGTAGATAAAACGGATGAACAATTCCACCAGCAACAACAACCCCGTGAACACCTTGGCAAATAGAATGGCCACGAACAAACCAAAGAAATACAACTGTATGCGTTGCAGTATCAGTGTGCTTTCGCGAAGCAGGAAGGAAGACAGGAAAACAATGCCGAACAGGACAAGGTTGGATATAAGATAGATCTTCCAACCCCGGCTGTTCCAGGCTTTTTTTACCGCACCATACAACAGCAGGTCAGGCAGGAAAAATGCCAGTCCGGTGCTCAGCAAACGGATGAGAATGGAAAGCAGATCCATAGGAAAGTATCAGGCTAACAGCTTACAGACGTATCGGGTTCATGCTTATTGTGCAGCGGCAATGGCAAAACGAACAAATACTGATTGCTCCAGCTGTATCTTCTGAAACTGCAGCTCCGGCAGTGGCTCTGATGCTTTATCCATATCGTCCATCCTCACGTTGTACATTTCCATATTGCGATTACCATAGTACATCTCCTGCTCCCGGACTATCAGCGGAGCACCCAGATCGGTATCTATGGCGGCCAGCAGGTAAGTGGCCTTATCTTTCGCTGCCCGGACTGCCTCCATCCTTACTTCCCGGCGCAAGCTGTCCATCTGAGAATGATCCACCCGGCTCAGATAGGCATCTTTGATCTCTTTTTCATCCATAGCCTGGAAGGCTTTGCTCAGCAGGGTAGGGGTGGTAACTTTCAGGGTATAGTTTTTCTGGGTGATGACATCTTTGGTATTCCACCGAACCTTCATATAATCTGCATCCACATCAGCCAGGTAGAACTGGGTATCAGGAATGCCGATGGCGATAAATGCCCTTCGCAGATCTTCTTCCTGTTTGTCGATGGTGATCTTGTCGCGGCCATCATACCGTTCACGCAAAGTGATATTCACATAGAATTCATCCGGCACCACCTCCAGTTTTGCGGTCCCGGTCACTTCTATATAGGGTATCTCCAAATGGCTTTGGGCGCTGAGGTTCGTTGTCATGCCTATCAGGACAGTTACACAAAAAAGGGCGACACTTTTCATTTAGCAGTGAATTTATTGCAGGAAAGGTAGTCCTTTAGCAAGAATTAAACTGCACAGGTGTGCACACTACTAACACTTACCCTCTAAAAGTTCACGCATGAAGAACCTGCAAAAGATCCTGTTACTATGCATGATGATCCTTTTTGTCTCATCTGGCCTGATGGCGCAGATAACGGGCGATCAGGACGTGTGCATCGACGAGACGGAAACCTATTATTCGTCGTTGTCCGGTACACTTACCTGGACCATCACCCCGGTTAGTCCGGCCACTTTCCCGTCGGGTAATTCCCTGTTTCTGACATGGAATGTACCGCCGGGTACCTACACCCTGATCGCAGACAACGGTGCCGCATCAGAGAATCTGACCGTTCAGGTGTATGCCACCCCGGCTCCGGTGATCGATTATCTCGAGAATGACTGCAATACACATGAGGGTATTGAAGGAGCAGGCGCAGGAGTAACTGCATGCGACACTTTTTGTATCAATGAACTGGTGGAATATGCGGTACCTGATGATCCGCTGAATACCTATCTGTGGACCATCAGCGGCGGTACCATCGTCGGGCCCGATAACCAGTCAACCGTCTATGTGATCTGGGATGTGGCCATGACAGGCGGAGATTTTCCCTGCGGCCGGCTCACGGTCACAGAAACCAACCCTGCCGGATGCAGCGGAACCGATGAAGTGTTTGGGGTGTCTTCCTATCCCAACGGAACCATTACCGTCAGCCCGGGCATCAGTACCATTTGTCTGAATCAGTCAGTAGCCTTTTCACTGAGTGTGACCGGTGGGCCATTCATAACCTACAGCTGGGATTTTGGCGATGGTACCATTGTGGTCAATTCCGGCGCTTCGCCTGAAACGCATACATATATTACTTCCGGTACCTATCAGGTGGTGGTCACTGCTTCCACTGAATGCTGCAGTACCTCTGATACCGTAGAGGTGATAGTGGACAATACAGAGGGGCCGAATATTTTCTGTATCAGCGCCGTTTGTGCCAATACCGTGGGTGCAGAGTATTGCACGGATGCAGTGTGCAGTACCTACGACTGGGATGTGGACGGAGGTGTGATCACCTCTGCTCCGAATCAACCCTGCATCACCGTTGACTGGGGTGCAGGTCCGGTAGGTACCATCAGTCTGCTGGTAGGAGGCTGTTCTCCGGGCTTGTGCGCAGATACGGTCTTCGCTACCGTACCCATCATGCCTGATGGTACTTTTGATATTACCGGCCCGGTCGTCGTTTGTCAGGGAGTGACAGAACCTTATTCAGCACCTTATGTGCCCGGTGCTTCCTATACCTGGACACTGATACCACCCTCTGGTATTCCCGTTACGCTGCCGTATGGCATGCCTCCTTATATCCAGGATATTACCTTCTCTGCTGCCGGTACCTACCAGCTTATTTGTTCCATGGAACACGACCTGCTGGATTGTGTGGGAGCCGATACACTGATCATTCAGACTGCACCGTTGCTGACTTTGAGTGGTCCTGCCTCTGCATGCGATGGATCTACTGTGTTCTTTAGTTCCAACTATCCCGCCGACTGGGAATACAATTTGCCGATTACTCCTTTCGGAACAGCGACCACATCAGCAAGTACTACCTTCCCCGGGCCGGGTGTGTATCATATCATCGCATCATCGGCATCTGTATGCAACTCGCCTGATTCCATCAGTATCGTTATTAATCCACTACCTGCAACACCGGTCATCTCAGGCCCTTCAGTTGTTTGCCCCGGAGGCACCTATACCTATACGGTGAGCGGCTATTCGCCAACGGCAAGTATCGTCTGGACCTTCACAGATGTGTCAGGATCCATTTTTGGTTATGACAATTCGTTTGACCTCACACTGCCTGTTGCCTTCACAACTGGTACACTGTCGGTCATGGTAACCGAGAATGGTTGCAGCAACTCTGCCAGCATTACCCTGGATGCTCCGGGAACACCAGCTCCTGTCATCACCACATCGGCAGCAAATGTTTGTCCGGATCAGACCGTTACCTATTCAGCTACCCTGAGTTATCCCGGATTGTCTGACGTGGAATGGACCATTTCTCCGCCTTCAGCGGGTACCATTACACCGGGCCTGCTTCCCGGCACGGTTGACATTCTCTGGCATGGTAACGCCTCCAACACCACGCAAACAGTAACACTGACCGTTACAGAGACCACCTGTCTGACCAGTACCGGTACAGATGTGATCACTTTTGATATTTATCCAAGACCTGTGATCGTGGCCACCGGCGGTGCGTTCTGTCCGGGAACTTCCTTTACACTGACCGCAACCGGAGGGAATTCTTATCAGTGGTTTGATGAAAACAGTGTGCCTGTGTCTGCAACTGTCACCCAACAGGGCAGTTATTATGTGGTGGGCACAGACGGCAACGGCTGTACCAATATTGACTACACAGATGTCTTTGAATATCCGGAACCGGAGGCATTTATTTCTACACCTGACAATGTTATTTGCAACGATGATGGTACTGCCATGACCAACAGCATAGATCTGTATGCACTGGACAATGGCTATACTTTCCTGTGGTCAACAGGTGGCACTACCAATCCGATAACCATCAGCAACCTGGGTACCTACAGTGTTACAGTTACTGATATGAACGGGTGTACCAATACTGATACCTATGATGTGTTCTGTCCTGTTCCTGTTGAAGATACCTGTGATACAGCCATCACTCCGCTGTGTGCCTGCGATCTCTTTCCACCCACTTTTGTACAGAGTTCGCCTGATTGTAATGAGTTCACCTTTAGCAGCAACTCCACCTGTGTGGGCGGTGTGTTCAACTGGACTTTTGGCGACGGTTTCAGTGGTACCGGAACATCGGTGGTACATTCCTATAACCAGGCCGGATACTACCATGTGTATTACAGTTACTATGATCCGACCTGTTGTCCGCCACTGCCGGAAGATACCGTTGTAGCTGTTCCGGTAGCAGCAGATTTTGCATGGGAAGTGGTGTGCAATACGCTGACCGTAGTGGACAATGCCAGCTTCCTGCCACCGTATAGCATAGTCACATGGGAATGGGACTGGGGCGATGGTAGTCCGCTCACATACGGCAGTGCTCCCGGCGTACATACCTATGCTGTTCCCAACACATACCCTGTTACTCTGACCGTATATACAGCAGCAGGTTGCGAAGCCAGCTATACACAAAACATCACCATTGGCGGACCCGCCGTCAGTACCACCATTTCACCTTCTGCCTGCAACGGACCGGTTGCCTTCGCGGCTACCGTACTGGGCGGTAACGTCATCGACTGGCAATGGGATTTCGGCGACGGATTTACTTCCGGTCAGCAGAATACAGAACATACCTATGACACACCGAATACCTACACCTGGACATTGACCGCAACAGATGCGGCGGGATGTCAGACAACAGCCACCGGTAATATCACCGTTGTTGCGCCTCCTGCTTCGTTTGCGTTGTTGTATGCTTCACCATCATGCGGACCAACCACCCTGTCTGTTCCCGGTGCAGTGATCTATACTTCCTACCAGTGGTTCAACAATGGCACCGCTATTCCGGGTGCCACAGGAAGCACCTACACGGCTACATTGAGTGGAAATTATTCGGTGGAAGTGGTGGATGTGGACGGTTGTATCATCAACAGTCTGCCGGCCATGATCACCATCTATCCTCAGCCTGTTATCACCTTCACCTTCCCGCCGCTTTTGTGTTCTGATGATGATATCATCATTCAGTCCAATACTTACGGGCTATATACCTGGGACTGGAAAGTTGATGGTATTCCGTATTTCGCTGGCCCCACCCTGACCATTCCCGGAGGAACACTTGGCGCCGGCCCGCATACAGTGGAACTGACCGTTTCCACCACCACCGGCCCGACACCCCCTTGTTCTGATTATCAGTCTGTCGTGATCATGGTGGAACAATCGCCAACAGTGTTTGTGACCAGTTCTGATCCGGGTGGTGTTTGCTCCGGTACACCGGTTACGCTGACCGCCAATTCTGCCACTGCTGTGATGTGGGATTGGAGCAACGGCGATATGACCAGCACGACCATCGTAAATGCGGCAGGAAACTATTCGGTCACTGTTACTGATGCAGTGGGATGTACAGCAAGTGCATCAGCATATGCCAATATCTTCCCGCTGCCTGACCTGAGTATGCTGCCGATAGGTTGTGATTCATCCTGTATCTATCCGACACCGGAGATCATTCACGGCCCTCCGGGCATGCTGTCTTACCAGTGGTATATTGACAATACACCTGCCGGCACATTACAGGATCTGGAGTTGAATACCTCCAACCTGCCCACCTTTGGTGTTCCGTATCAGATCAAACTGGTAGCAACTTCCATTTATGGATGTGTGGACAGTTCTGAATTCCAGTACACACCACTGGAGTGCGAAGTAGAATGCTTTACCATAGAAGATACCATCTGGTGCAATGACGATGGCACTTACACGATGGAAATTCAGGTAACGAACCTTGGTGCCGCTACTTCTACCTATTTGTGGCTGCATGATGTGAATATGCCGTTCACCCTGACACCGTCTTTCGTGGTGCCGCTTACGCTTGCTACCGGTGCCACTTCTGCACCTATCTCCATCAATGTATCGTATCCTATAGGCAGCCCACTGCCTGCAGAACTGTGTTTCCTGGCGTCACTCTATAACGCTGATACCTGTTGTCATGATACCACGATGTATTGTATCCCTTTACCGCCCTGCGGTCCATGTGATAACCTCGTGGTTACCGCAGATACCAGTGCAGGTTGTTGTGCAACTGTCAACCTGACAAATGGATATAATGGCAGCTTCTTCAGTGGTATCGAGGTAGCACCGCTATCTCCCGGCGTGAGCATTGCATCGCTCATGGTAGGTCCCTCCTATACCGGTACCTGGTCTGCCTATGGAACGGCATCTGCCATGTATGTGCAGCCAACAGGAGGCTTTGTGCCGATGGGATCCATACCCGGTCTTTTTGATGTGTGTTTAAACGTTACAGTGGTGGCACCACCGGTGCAACTGGTGGCCGTCAACTGGCTCTATACTGATGCCGATGGCAACCAGGTAGTGGCCTGCTCTGATACGCTGGAATTTACCTGCCCGACTCCGAACGTGAATCCATGCGGAGAGATCTCCGGCGATATCACCTGTCTCGGAGATGGTACTTATGCATACAATTACACCTTCACCAACAACAACCCGAATGATGTCTATATGCTGGTGTTCACCAGTGTGACGCCATTTGTGAACATCACCCCGAACCCGGTCATCCTGCCGTCTGCAGTTGCATGGGGAGGTTCATATACAGGAACTGTGATCATTGATCCACTCGGGCTTCCCGCCGGCACGAACATTTGTTTCGACCTGACACTGGCAGACTATGATGGATGGTGTTGCCATGAGATGGACAGCATTTGCATTCCAATTCCCGAATGTGATACCTGCCAATGTAATAAATGGGAGAACTTCATTGCCAATGTGGATCAGCCGGGTGCATTGCCAGACTATTCTCTTATTGCAAGCTGTGGTGCTGTTTACAACAGTATCCCTGCAGGAACCGTGATCGATTTCATCAGTGGTGGATATTCATGCCTGGCATTGGACGGCACCTCCTGTGATGCAGATCATTCCTGGACACTCACGGGCCCCGGTACAGCGATAGACGGATCCGGATATCCATCATTCAGTCTGCTGAATCCCGGTCTGTACACGCTTGATGTAGTAGGCTATTGCCAGGGAAATTCCTGCGATACCTGTACCATGTACTTTGAAGTGGTAACGGCCGATTGTACCTGCGGAGAATGGGGATTATTCACCGTCAGTACTCCATTCAAGACCTGGATCAATCGCCCGTGTGGCAGTAAGTTCACGGTCAATGCTTTTGATGCGATCTCATTGAATGGTGTATATAATTGTTCAGGTGCCTGTGATGCGGTCTATCAATGGACCATCAGACAGAATGGTGTGCCTTATGCTAGTGGTTTTGGTATGCCTGTTAATTTCACTCCGACAGCAGCCGGTAACTATCAGGTGCAGATGACTGCGATTTGCGGAGGTGTCAAATGCGATAAGTGCACCATGACCTTCCGGGTAAAAGATGCTGATCCACCATTGAGAATAACAGAAGAGGATGAACAGATCCTGCGCATTCAGCCAAACCCTGCATCCAGTGAAGTGACCGTTCGTATTGACTCGCCTGAAGAGGAGAGCGGCCACCTGCAAGTACTGAATGAGCTTGGGGTTCCGTTGCGCCTGGAAGAAATGAAACTGGAAAAAGGAAGTAATACCCTGTTGCTGGATATAGCTGACTATCCCGCCGGTATCTACTACATCCAGTATGTAGGCAATGGTCGTGTCCTGAACGGACAGCTGATCATTGTGCACTGACAACAAGTGCATGAATAGGAGAGGTCCGCCGCAAGGCGGACCTTTTTTTGTTGGTATATTAGCTCTATGGCAAATTGGAAACAACCGGAAGAGGGAACCTTCATCCCTTATCAGAAGACCTATTTTGACCTGGTGCCTGCTGGCGATCTGGTAGATCTGATCACCAACCAGTTCAACGATACTGAAACACTGCTTCTGCGACTGTCAGATGATCAGGCCGGTCATGCCTACGCAACCGGAAAATGGACCATCAAAGAGGTGATCAATCACCTGGTGGACTGCGAACGCATCATGTGTTATCGTGCTTTGTGCATCGCAAGAGGAGAACAGACCTCTCTGCCCGGATTTGAACAGGATGATTATGTAACTGCATCAGGTGCCAATGAACGCAGCATGAAAGATCTGGTAAATGAATTCCGCACCGTGCGACAGGCTAGTATCAGCCTGCTCAAGACTTTTGATGATGCGACCCTCGCCCGTATGGGAGTTGCCAACAACCATCCCGTGTCGGTCAATGCCCTCTGTCATGTCATCGCCGGACATGAGCTGCATCACATGAAGATCATCCGGGAGCGGTACTTGCTGTAGTTAGTATCGGGTATCAGGTATCAGGTATCGGGTATCAGGTATCGGGTATCAGGTATCAGGTATCAGGTATCGGGTATAGCGACATTTCACTTCTCACTTTTCACTCTTTCCATTCCTCACTCCTCACTCCTCACTTTTCACCCTTTCCACTTCCCACACCCACCACACTCCATGCTTCGGGTTTGTCGTTGAACAATACTTTGGTCTTAGCCCAGGTGGTGTTAAAGAGCTCAGAAGCACGGTACCTTTCCAGTGCTTCATGGTCATCCCATACAGAAAAAGTGAAGAAGATATGCGGATGGAGGATGTCCTGAAGTAATTCTACGCCATGGCAGCCGGGAAAACTACTGATTCGCGGCTGAGCTTCTGCAAAAACAGCCCTGAATGTTTCCGTCTCATCGTGGCGGAAACTCATTTTGACAATTCGTCTGATCATGTAAATTCTATGAGTACAGTGTCGTTGATCTTCAGTCCGAGCAATTCATGCGCATTGCCTTTATTGATAGCAATTTCCAGGTAGCCGCTGTCGTTGAGAATACAGCATTTCTCGCCTTCCGGCACATCAGCATAAGAGGCGGAGATCTGGCTGATATGTTCCCGCTTTCCGAATTCGATATCGAAATTCCTGTCGCCAAGTACCCTGGTGAATTCTTCTGTGCTGATGGCCAGCACCACATTTCCGAAATGATCTATGTAGTTGACACGGGTACGGATCATGCTGTCACTGAAAGGAGACTGCAGATTCTGCAGCATGAAGACGTTGCCGGTAAGCGTTCCGATCTCGTTGAGCGGATGTCCTTCCGCAAGACCCGCAGCCACAAGAGCCAGGTCGTCCATATTGTTGCCGCTGGCAGCCGGTGTGAACACATCACGGGGCATGTTCGAAATAGCGAGCGGAAAAATGCCGTTATCCGGACCGGCAAAATAGTGCCCGCCCATAGCAAAGAAGATACAGCGAAGCGGATTGGTGTGCTGCATGTTCACCGCTACCACATGCACCGTTCCTTCAGGAAATGCCTCCCATCCTGCACGAAGAAGGTGAGCCCCCTGCTGCACATTAAAGGGTTCAACCTCATGGCTGATGTCCATGAACTGCAGGTCCTCGAAATGCCGGAGGATCTTTCCCTTCAGTACCGCCACATAGTGGTCGCGGAGGCCCAGGTCAGTGGTCAGGGTGATCAGATTCATCGGCTCGGCGGTTGCGCCAAATGGTTTAGATTTGTTGGCAACAAAAGTAACCGAATTTGATAGAAGTATTGATCCCGCTGGAGGGTGTCAGAGCCATTGATTTTTACGGTGTGCACAATGCACGACTGGGTATCATCAAGAAATCATTCCCCTATCTCAATATTGCAGCACGTGGCAACGAGCTTCGTGTTCGCGGAAGTGAAAAGGATATCCAGGAATTTCAGGATAAGATCGGCAAGGTCTTGCACCATCTGGAAAAATACGGCCAGATCAGCGACTCCAACCTGCAGAGTCTGTTGTTCGGAATGGAGAACAACGACCTGCCCGACGTGCAGGCCATCCCGGAAGATGTGATCGTACATGGCCCCAACGGACACCTGGTAAAGGCCCGCACACCCAATCAGAAGAAGATGCTGGCCATGGCAGATCATGATGACATCATCTTCGCCATCGGACCGGCAGGAACAGGCAAGACCTATACAGCTGTGGCACTTGCAGTACGTGCGCTGAAAGATAAACTGGTAAAACGCATCATCCTTACCAGACCGGCAGTAGAAGCAGGTGAGAACCTCGGCTTCCTGCCGGGAGATCTGAAAGAAAAGATCGATCCCTACCTGCGACCCCTCTACGATGCGCTCGATGATATGATCCCCATCGAAAAACTGAACCTTTTTATGGCCAATCGGGTCATAGAGATCGCACCGCTGGCCTTCATGCGTGGTCGTACCCTCGATCATGCCTTCATCATTCTGGATGAAGCGCAGAATGCCACCGAAGCACAGCTGAAGATGTTCCTGACCCGTATCGGTCCGAGTGCCCGGTGCATCATCACCGGCGATCTCACCCAAATAGACCTGCCGCGAAACCAGCGAAGCGGACTGTTCAATGCACTTCGGTTGCTGAAAGATATTGACGGAATTGGTACCGTATTCCTGGACGAAAAAGACGTGGTCAGACACCGGCTGGTCAAACAGATCATCAAAGCCTACGATAAGGACAGGCTGGAGCATGAGGCGAGGGAAGAGGATTGACCAGTTGGCGGTTGGCAGTCAGCAGTTGGCAGTCTGTAGCGTCCTGAATACGGTTGACAGTTGGCGCTCAGCAGCTGTTTTCCATTCCTTATTCCGGCTTACCAGTACTTGATACCTGATACTTTCTACTATCCCTCCACCATTGTTCATTTGTTAATGACCACACATCATGCAGTGCGTACCTTGGCGTTATGGATAGTACCTCGTACGATCTGGTGCTGCAATTGCAGCAGACCTGCGCAAAACTCGAAACCCTCATTGTCTCTGCCGATCAGCCCTGGACAGATCACGGTTATGTATGTGTGGAAGCTATGATCAGTGGTCAGGCATTCACCATTCCTGTAGATGATGAATATGATGACCCGATAACCGCCAATAAGGCTATGCAATGGCATATGATCCTGAGAACGGTTGCAGATTATGAAGACAGCAATGATTTCCTGACCTGGTGCAATGAGCTGGGTATGGATAGCACCAGCCTGGAAGTGCTTGCCATGTACAGACACCTGAACGACATCGTTCCGGGTCTTCGCAGAGTGGCCGGTGAAGTACAACCCTTATCGCATTTTGACCAACAAATGAACACAGGTGCCATGCAATCGCTGCGAAACCGGGTGGGTTATTGATCTCGTGCCGTAATTTTGCCGCTATGTCGCCCACTGCTGATCTGTCTTATGTGCAATTGTTGTCTGCCTCTCCTGACTGGCAGTCACTGGCGCAGGCAGATCGGTACAGCAGCATTTTCATTCTCACTGACAACAATACCCAAGAGCATTGTCTGCCTCTGTTGCAGGATGCTTTTCCTGCAGCTATTCATCTGCATATTCCGGCAGGAGAAAAAGAAAAGAATATTGAAACCTGTTCTTACCTGTGGCAGGAAATGCTGATGCACAATGCTGATCGCCAGGCGCTGCTCATCAACCTGGGCGGAGGGGTCATCGGAGATATGGGTGGCTTTGTGGCCGGTACCTACAAACGGGGCATCAACTTCATCCAGATACCAACTACCCTGTTATCTATGGTAGATGCATCGGTGGGTGGGAAACTTGGAATAGATCACCACGGACTGAAGAACGTGGTAGGATTGTTTCGTCAGCCGCAGGCGGTACTCATCTATCCGGAATTTCTGAAAACCCTTCCGGAACGGGAATT
>Ga0209607_1001634_pt1 | contig 18686 bp, 13 predicted proteins | sample AD_UKC117_MetaG_FD_184413 | JGI IMG/M metagenome (GOLD analysis project Ga0209607, IMG submission 184413) | Active sludge microbial communities of municipal wastewater-treating anaerobic digesters from Hong Kong - AD_UKC117_MetaG (SPAdes)... | ecosystem: Engineered > Bioreactor > Anaerobic >... | reverse complement strand
CGGGAGATTATTGGTGCAGCGATTGAAGTTCACCGGGTATTGGGAGGACCAGGATTGCTGGAGAGCGTGTATGAAGAAGCGCTCGCCTGGGAACTGAACAGCCGGGGTCTGTTGGTAGAACGCCAGGTGCAGGCTCCAATTCGCTACAAAGGTCAGACCCTGGCCAATCCGTTGCGAGTAGATATGCTCGTTGCACAGAAAATTATCGTCGAAAACAAGGCGACGACTCAGTACAATTCAATTTTTGAGGCGCAGCTTCTGACCTACCTGAGAATCATGAACTTGCGAATTGGTTTGGTAATCAACTTCGGTGAAAAGTATGTCAAAGATGGCATTCACCGCGTTGCCAATAATTTTCATGGCTAACCCAACTGCCATCACCAACAACCCGACCAGCAGACACATCTCTGCGCCTCTGCGCCTCTGCGTTAAAAAATGTTGGAGTAAAAAATGACTAATCAACCATTAGTAGGCGTGATTATGGGCAGTACGTCCGATTGGGAAACGATGCGGCACGCTACAGAAACCCTGGACGAGTTTGGCGTGCCATATGAGGCGAAGGTGGTGTCGGCGCACAGGACGCCGGAGTGGATGGCGGAGTATGCGCGCACGGCCGTTTCCCGCCATCTCGAAGTGATCATCGCCGGGGCCGGAGGGGCCGCCCACCTACCTGGCATGGTCGCCGCGCAGACGGTGCTGCCGGTGTTGGGTGTGCCGGTGCAAAGCCACGCCCTCAACGGCCTGGACTCACTGCTCTCCATCGTGCAGATGCCCGGCGGCGTGCCCGTGGGTACGTTGGCGATTGGCAAATCGGGCGCAAAAAATGCCGCCCTGCTGGCGATTGCCATCCTGGGCAACAAATATCCCGAATACCGCGAAAGGTTGGAACAGTTCCGCTACACCCAGACCACTAAAGTTCTCAACGACACCCTACCGCCCACATGAAAAAAACGTTCCTTCCCCCCGCCACCATCGGCATCCTCGGCAGCGGGCAGTTGGGCCGGATGCTGGCCATGGCCGCCCGGCAGATGGGCTACCGCGTCCACGTCTTCTCGCCAGACCGCCATTCGCCCACCGGCCAGATTGCCGACCAGGAATTCACCGCCGCCTATGACGATTTGGACGCGATGCGGCAGTTTGCGCAGAGCGTGGACGTGGTGACGTATGAATTTGAGAACGTACCGGCAGAAACGGCCGTTACCTGCGCCCAATTCGCCCCCCTACACCCCGGCCCGCAAGCCCTGCACATCGCCCAAAACCGCCTGCGCGAAAAAGAATTTATGGTCAGGCACGGACTGCCGGTTGCGCCGTTTGTGGCGGTTGGTTCGTTGGCTAGTTTGACGGTTGGTTTGGAGGAAATTGGCGTGCCCGCCATCCTCAAAACCGCCACCTCCGGCTACGACGGCAAAGGACAGGAGAAAATCGTCAATCGTCAATCGTCAATCGTCAATCGCCACTGGGACGCCATCGGCCACCAACCCGCCATCCTCGAAGCCTTCGTGGACTTTGAGCGCGAGGTGTCGGTGGTGGCCGCGCGCGGCGCGGATGGCAGCTTTGCCCATTTTGGCGTGATTGCCAACGACCACGCCAACCATATTTTGGACGTTTCCACCGCTCCGGCGGACGTACCGCCCAAAGTTGCCCAGGACGCGGTAGAAATGGCGCGAGTGGTATTGGAGGCGCTGGACGTGGTGGGCGTGTTGTGCGTGGAGTTCTTTCTGACGGGCGACGGCCGTCTCCTCATCAACGAAATCGCCCCCCGCCCCCACAACAGCGGCCACCTCACCATCGAAGCGTGCGCCACCAGCCAGTTCGAGCAGCAGCTCCGCGCCATCTGCGGCCTGCCCCTGGGCGACACCCGCTACCTCAGCCCCGCCGCCATGGCCAACCTGCTGGGCGACTTGTGGTTCCTCCATAAGGACAATCCGCAATCCGCAATCCGCAATCCGCAATCCCTCAACTGGACGGCCGTTCTCGCCCACCATCCCGCCGTCAAACTGCACCTCTACGGCAAACAAACGGCCCGCCCCGGCCGCAAAATGGGGCACATCACGGCGCAGGCCGCCACCGGTGAGGAAGCCGCGACTATTGTGCGTGAAGCGAGAGCGAGAGCAAGAGCTAGAGGAAGAGGAAGAACCATACGCTAGCTCTAGCTCTCGCTCTAGCTCTTCAGAGGAGAACCTATGAACGTAAACTTTCTTTCCGACGACAAACCCCACGACGAATGCGGCGTGGTGGGCGTGTATGCGCCGGGGCGTGAAGTGGCCCGGCTGACCTTTTTTGGCCTCTACGCCCTACAGCATCGCGGCCAGGAGAGCGCCGGCATCGCCACCAGCGACGGCCGTATCGCCTACCTCCACAAAGGTATGGGGCTCGTCGCCCAGGTCTTTAACGAGGACAACCTGCGCCCGCTCCAGGGCCACCTGGCCATTGGGCAAAATCGCTACTCCACCACCGGCTCCTCCCACCTGCGCAACGCCCAGCCCTTTTTAATCGAAACCATATTCGGCCCGCTGGGGGTAGCCCACAACGGCAACATCACCAACGCTCGCGACCTGCGCCAGAAGCTGTTGGAGCGCGGCGTCGGCCTTTCCTCCTCGTCGGACAGCGAGGTGATTACCCAGATGCTGGCGGCCCCGGCCAACGTCTACGCCAACCTGCAAGAAAACGGCGTCGAAGAGGACCGCTGGGCAGCGCGTATTCGCAGCTTTATGGACGTGGCCGAAGGCGCGTATTCGCTGACGATTCTGACCCGGCACGCCATCTATGCCGTGCGCGACCCGCTGGGGTTACGGCCGTTGTGCCTGGGCCAGCTCGACAGCGGCGGCTACATCGTCGCATCCGAATCGTGCGCCCTGCACACCATCGGGGCCCGGTACGTGCGCGACGTGGAACCGGGCGAGATTGTGCGCCTGAACGGCAGCGGGCTGACCTCCTACCAGGGGAAAACGGCCGTTAACCGCGCTCTGTGCATCTTTGAATACGTCTACTTCGCCCGGCCCGATTCCCACTTTGCCGGGCAGGCCGTCCATCAGGTGCGGCAGCAAATGGGGCGCGAACTGGCCCGCGAAGCGCCCGTCGCCGCCGACATCGTCGTCGGCGTGCCCGATTCGGCCACCCCGCACGCCATCGGCTACAGCCTGGAATCCGACATTCCCTACACCGAAGGGCTGACCAAAAACCGCTACATCGGCCGCACCTTCATCCAGCCCGACGACCAACTGCGCAAAGTCGGCGTCTCGCTCAAGTACAACCCACTCACCAGCAATCTGCACGGGAAGCGCGTCATCCTGATCGATGATTCAATTGTGCGCGGCAACACCGCCGGTCCGCTCATCCAGCTCATCCGCGACGGCGGCGCGACCGAAGTCCACGTGCGCGTGGCTTCGCCGCCGGTGCGCCATCCCTGCTTCATGGGCGTGGACATGGCCACCTACAAGCAGCTCATCGCCCACAAAATGGACATCGAAGGCATCCGCCAGCGCATTGGCGCCGACAGCCTGGCTTATCTCAGCCTGCCCGGTCTGGAGAAAGCGGTTGCCGAGGCCACGGGCAAGGAGTCCGGCCATTGCAACGCCTGTTTCTCCGGCAAATACCCCATCAACATCCCCGACTGGCTTATCGAAGAGGACCGCGACAAGGTCATTTTTGAAGGCATGTGGGGGTAAATGGGCGTCAAATCTCACGGCACAATTTCTGAAACACCGAGGTCAATAAAATGAAACATTGGTTGCTGCTCTTTGCCCTGATCGGAGCCGCCTGGCTGTTAACCGCCTGTGACGACACGTTGGCAGAAGATGGGTCGATTGATGACGAACCGGTGGCGCAAAGCGGGGTGATCACGGCCGTTTCCGGCGAATATCAACCCGCCGACTGCCCCTTCAACGCCCCTGGACGCTATAACGTCGAATGCGGCTACCTGACCGTGCCCGAAAACCGCGCCCGCGCCGGCTCCCCGGACATTCAACTGGCCGTGGCCATCATCCCGGCTCCCAACGGCGCGGAATATCCGCCCCTGATTTATCTGGCGGGCGGCCCCGGCAGCAGTGCCCTGGACGAATTCGACGCCGACCCCGAAGGCTGGGAATACCCCTTCACCCAAAACCGCGACTTGATTCTGCTGGATCAACGCGGCACCGGTTACTCCGAACCCACCCTGGACTGCCCCGAATTCGCCGACGCCGGTGAAGGGGACAACCCCGACGAACTGTGCTACGAGCGGCTGGTGGACGAAGGCATCGATCTGGCGGCCTACAACACGGCCGAAAACGCCGCTGACGTGGAAGCACTGCGGCTGGCCCTGGGCATCGAGCAGTGGGACGTGCTGGGCATCTCTTACGGCACGCGGCTGGCGCTGCAAGTGATGAAAGAGTACCCCGACGGCCTGCGCAGCGTGGTGCTGGACTCTACGTTTCCACCCAACGTCGACACGCCGGTGCAGGACGCGCTCAGCACGATGGAATCGCTGAACCGCCTCTTCGCCGAGTGCGCCGCCGACGCCACCTGCGCCAGCGAATATCCCGACCTGGAGGGCGTGTTTCTGGAGACCGTCGCCAGCCTGAACGAGGATGAATCCGCGGGCATCTACGGCGACGACCTGCTGTTTGCCGTTTCCAACGCCTTCAACGACACCGAAGCCATCCCGCTGCTGCCGCGCACCATCTACGAGGTGGCCAACGGCAATTACGGGGCGCTGGATGAGATTGGCTTTGAGTCGGGTTACGGCCGTTTCCAATCAGGCGGCAACCGCAACAGCGGCGATTACAGCGACAGCGAAGGCATGTACAACTCCGTCATGTGCGCCGACGAATACGCCAACGGCGACTACGAGCGGGCGGAAGAAGCCGTCGTCGGCCAGATTCCGGCCGAACTGGAAGCCGGGCTGCTGCAAGGCGTGTATGACATTACCAGCGTTTGCGCGTATTGGAACCCCCAGCAGAGGACAGACAACACGGCCGTTACCAGCGCCATCCCCACCCTCATTCTCTCCGGCCAGTACGACGTGGCCACGCCCACCAGTTGGGCCTACCTGGCCGCCAAAACGCTGCCCAATGCCATAATCTACGAATTTCCCGGCTCCGGCCATTCCGTCCTCAGCGGCGGCGAATGCGCCATCGACATCACCACCCAATTCCTCGACGACCCCGCAACCGCGCCCGACGACGCCTGCATCGCCGAGATGAATTGGCCCGCGTTTGAATAAGGGTAGACCTGACAGGTCTGGGAGACCTGTCAGGTCTATCTCGCCAAATTTGCGTTACAATTAGGCCAGCAACGGCACGGGGGTGCAGGCTCGACCAAAACGCGAGAATTTCCCCGCCCCCTCAAAATCGCAAAGGATAGTCACTATGGATCGCACGCGCATCATATTCATTAGCATTATTGGCGTCGCCGTTCTCGTCGTCGCCTGTGTCGTGGGCTTTCAGTTCATTTCTGGGTTGGGCGGGGATGGCGGCGGCGCAGCCGACGTTGAAGAAGCCACCCCGCTGCCCCGCGACAGCGTCCTGGTGACGCTGGACAGCTCGAACACCAAAGAAAGCTGGCTGGATGCCGTCGTGGCCCAATTCAACGCCGCCGGAGAAACCACAGCCGCCGGCAACGCCATCATCGTGGAAGTGAACCACGTCACCTCGGGCGGGTCGATGGAGGCGATTTTGGACGGCCGTTCCCAACCCACCGCCTGGAGCCCCGGCGACCAATCCTGGGTGGAGCAGGCCAACGCCGCCTGGGATCTGCGCCACAACCAGCCCATCGCCAGCCAGGATTGCCAGCCCACCGTCTACGCGCCGCTTGGTTTTGTGATGTGGCAGCCGATGGCCGAGGCGCTTGGCTGGCCCAACCAACCGATTGGCTGGGACACCATCGTGCAGTTGGCGGCGGATCCGGAGGGCTGGGCGCGTTATGGCCGTCCCGAATGGGGCCAGTTCCGCTTTGGGCATACCCACCCGGCCTACGCCAATTCCGGCCTGCTCTCCATGGCCGGCTTCGTCTATGGCATCGCCGGGCAGGATTTGACCGCCGCCGACGTCTACAGCGACGAGGTGCAAAACGCCATGCGCGAATTGCAGAACAACACCAGCAAATACGGCCGTCAAGCCCCCGCCCTGCTGGATCTGATGGCCCGCGAAGGCCCCAGCTACCTGCACGCCGCCGCCGTGCCCGAAGCCGACGTGGTGCGCTTCAACGTCGAGCGCAGCGGCGAACTGAGTTTCCCGCTGGTTTTCATCTTCCCCGCCGAAGGCACAATCTGGGCCGACCACCCCTACTGCATTCTGGACAACGCTGACTGGGTGACGCCGGAGCAGGCCGAAGCGGCGCAAATCTTCCTGGACTACCTGCGCGCCCCGGCGCAGCAGGAGATGGCGATTGACAATTACTTACGGCCGTTAGACCCCGCCATCGCCCTCCACGCCCCCCTGGACATGAGCAACGGCACCGACCCCAACGCCAGCCCGCAAACCATCCCGGCCTTGCCCAGCCCCAACACCGACATCAGCAATGCCATCATCGACGTCTTCCAGATCAACAAGCGCAAAGCCACCGTCCTGGTCGTGCTGGACGTGTCCGGCAGTATGGCCGGCGACCGCATCAAAACCGCCCGCGACGCCACCGTCGAATTCCTGCGCCGCCTGGACCCCAACGACGAAGTGGGCGTGATGATCTTCAGCGACGACGTGACCATGCTCTCTGAACCGGCGCGCACCGGCGACGTGGTGGAAACCCTCACCCAGCGCGTCGGCGGACTGGTCGCCAACGGCAACACCGCCCTCTACGAAGCCATCTGCGACGCCGCCAAAGCCATCCAGACTACCCAGGCCGCCGATGAAGCCGCCGGTGAATCGCGCCTCTACGGCATCGTCTTGCTGTCTGATGGCGAGGACACCATGGGCCGCGTCACCGAAAACCAGATGTTCGCCACCTGCCTGCCCGCCAACGCCGAAGCCGATGGCGTGAAAATCTTCCCCATCGCCTTTGGCGACGACGCCGATGTGGATGTGCTGACACGCATGGCCAACGTCACCGCCGGCCGCATGTTCACCGCCGACCCCACGTCCATCAGCAATGTCTATATCTCCATCTCGGCGGAACAGTAGCCGCGATTTCGGCATGGTTCAGTTCAGACGATATGTGCTTGACAAATTGAGCAAGAAAACATGTCATGCTGAGGTCTTCCGAAGCATCCCGATCCTCTTGTGAGAGAGGGATGCTTCGCTCCGAAGACTCCGCTCAGCATGACAATGCAGCGTACAGCGTAAATTTGTAAAAAAGATGGTTCATTTGATGACCCATGCCCAAATTCGGGGAGGATTATGACCAAGTTAGCCGTTTTGATTATCGGTTCGGGGGGGCGGGAACATGCGCTGGCGTGGAAGCTGGCGCAGTCGCCGCGCGTGGGTGAGGGCGAGATTTTTATTGCGCCGGGCAATGCGGGCACCGCGCAGATTGGAACCAACGTGCCCATCGCCGTAGAAGATGTGGCCGGGCTGGTCGCTTTTGCGCAGGAGAAAGGGGTTGGGCTAACGGCCGTTGGCCCCGAAATCCCCCTCGCCCTCGGCCTGGTAGACGCTTTCCAGGCCGCCGGGCTTACCGTCTTCGGCCCGACCCAGGCCGCCGCCCAACTGGAAACGTCGAAAGCCTTTGCCAAAGCGTTTATGCAAGAAGTGGGCATCCCCGCGGCCGTTTCCGCCACCTTCACCGATTACCAGCAAGCCGTCAACTATCTGCCGGATGGTCCCGTCGTCGTTAAGGCCAGCGGGCTGGCCGCCGGCAAAGGCGTCATCGTCTGCGACAACCGCGTCGAGGCCGAGGCCGCCCTGCGCCAGATCATGCTGGACCGCGCGTTCGGCGCGGCCGGCAACGAAGTGGTGATTGAAGAGCGCCTGACCGGACCGGAAGTATCGCTGCTGGCCTTTTGTGATGGGCAAACGGCCGTGCCCCTGCCCCCCGCCCGCGACCACAAACGCGCCTACGACGGCGACCGCGGCCCCAACACCGGCGGCATGGGCGTCTACGCCCCGCCGCCCGACGTGGATACCGCCCTGGTAGACGAGATCATGCGCACCGTCATCCAACCGGCGGTGCGGGGCATGGCGCAGCGCGGTACGCCTTACGTGGGCGTATTGTACGCCGGGGTGATGCTGACGGCCGTCGGCCCCAAAGTGCTGGAGTTCAACTGCCGCTTCGGCGACCCCGAAACGCAGGCCATTTTGCCCCTGCTGGATGGCGATCTGGCGGAAATCATGCTGGCCTGCGCCGAACAGCAGCTGACGCCGGAGATGGTGCGGGTGCATCCGGGCGCGTGCGCCACCGTCGTCATGGCCGCGCCGGGGTATCCGGGCAATTATCCGAAAGGGCTGCCCATCACCGGGCTGGAAGCCGCGCCGCCGGACGTACTGGTGTTCCACGCCGGAACCAAACTGGCCGAGGGACAGATCGTCAGCAGCGGCGGGCGGGTGCTGTGTGTGAGCGGGCGCGGGGTGGATGTGGCCACGGCCGTTGCCCGCGCCTACACCGGCGTCGCCGCCATCCACTTCGACGGCGCCCACTACCGCACAGACATTGGCTATCATTCGACCATGTCACCGTAGCCAAATGGAACTCGTTTGAATTGGTTTGATACACGATGAAATTAGTCGCATAAGCGGCAAATGGCAAATTGGAAAGCGCTATGTTCGATGATCAACTCCGTACCCTGTTAATGCAGCCGGTGATTGCCCGATTCACCACAGTTCGCCCGGATGGCTACCCCCACACCGTGCCGGTCTGGTTTATGCTGGATGGTGACGACTTGCTGCTGTTCAGCTTGCACGACGCCCGTAAAGTCAAAAATGCCCGGGCGCATCCCAAAGGCTGCTTTTCGCTGGGCGGCGATCCGGCGGGCAGCCCTGGTTACCTGATCGACGGCGACCTGACGGTGGAGGATGACCCGGAACACCTGGTCGCTGCGCGCATCACCAACCATTATGAACCGGCGGCTCAGGCAGCAGAAGATCTGGCAGCCTGGCGCAATGAGCACTTTGTTGTGCTGCGGCTCAGGCCGAGACGCGTGGTCCAGGTGTCGTGATGGGCGATCAAGCAATGTCAGGCGCCGGGTGCAACCATAACCGCAGCTCTGGTCCCGTCAAACGAAATTCGCGATGACTCCGCCTCTAGGCAACAGGGCTATGGTTGCGGCGGATTCAAAATGAGGGAGTAGCGATAGGCTCGTTTGATGCTGGTCGGCTTCAACGAGTCATACAGAAAATTGGCAATGTCTGGTTCCGCATGGGAGGCAATCGAGACCCGCTCGACTCCCAAATGGCTCAGGCGTTTGAAACACTCTTTTGCCAGGGCCGTCCCCAGACCTAATCGCCTGTATTCTGAATGAACGCCCATCGGTTCAATGTAACCGGCCCGGGGATCATTTTCTTCTACCCAGCCCATGCAGTAGGCGACGCTTTCGCCCTGGGGATTCACAATCACCAAATCCAGTTCCGCCTGGTAGCCAGGAGACCTTTGCAGAGATCGCAAACGAACTTCAGAGTAGGATGGGTTGTTAAAGGCGTTGTGCACCAGCTTGACCCGGCTTTCATAATTCCCGTATTCGGCAAATGTGAGCAATTGGAATTCTGGCTTTAGGCGATAGGCAAAATCATACGGCCGTAACGAGTAAGTTCTGACGTTGGCCTCATGGCCATCCTCAAAAAAGCCGGCGGCCAGCAGCCGCGCGATCTTTTGTTGGTCATAGGTAAAGACTGAGGTGCTGATCCGGCTCTTTTCGCGCGCCCAGACTTCCAGCCCCCATGTTAATATGGCCGAGAACTGAGCCGTGAAATTGGGGTGCACAACGAAGAAAAAATCGTTACGGCCGTATTCAGAGATGAACAATCCCACAACCTGGTTCGTTTCGGTTTGCCAATAGTGGGCGTTGGCTTGAAAGAAATCCAACCCCTTCTCAGCGTGATAATTGTAACGCCACCAATCCATTCGGCCGGGGTCCCAATTGTTATCCATATCGGGATAGGCTTCAATTTCTAGCAAGAGTTCCTTGATCAGCTTGTATTCTGCATCGTGATTGGTGAAAGAGTTATGGGTAATTTTCATCCTGCCTCTGAATACGTGTGAACCTTCCGTTTGCCAGCCTGGCCGCCTATCGCCACCTGTTCGTCAGGCAGGTTGCCCAGGCCGAATTTCTTCTATGTTTTCCAACCCCGTGCCGGACCAGCGGTAACAGTTCCTTCAGTTTATCCGTTTTGGGCGTTGGTTTTGTCCCTTCGGTTTATTCTTGTGGGGCAAAGAGGGCGGACACGGCCGTTTCCCGGAACCCCTTCACCATCAGCCACAGCGCAAAGACCATCTCTTGAAGCGCCAGCGGGATCATCAAATAGCCCCATTTCAGGCCCAATGATAACGGCAAATGCTCGGGATCCAACATATTGGCAATCGTGGCCGCCAGGTAAAAGACAGCGCCAATCAATCCCCACAGTGCCAGCCAACCGGGAACCAGCCTGGTTTTCCAGAACAACCAGTACAGCATCAGTGCGCCGATGGTGAAAACCAGCGCCAATATGTGGTTGGTCCAATATACTCCGTCCAGCAGCAAACCGCCCAACGCTTGAAAATAGGCTGCGTCTGCCGCACCCGCCTGCCCAAATTCCTGGCTTAATGGGATGAGACTCAGCCAGCAGAGAACGATGATCATGTAGGTCACCGCCTCCAGAACGCCGCGAAAAACGACCGCGCCCAGGGCCAGTGGTTCATTGTATTGTCTAAAAATGGGAAACAGCAACACGGGAATCATCGCCAGGGGGAAGCCCATGACCAGCACCAGGAGTGCGCCCAACACCAGCAGGCTCTCGTTGGCCGCCACCGCACTCAGGTAATCGGGGGCGTCTAAAATGGGCGTCGTCAAAACGCCGCTGAAAATCCCCGCCACTGTGCCCACGACGAACAACCCGCCGACAATGGCAGCGGTTTTTCGGTGGCTGATCTTCGCGCCCGCTTGAAGGGGACGCGCCATGCTGCTCACGGCAGCCGCTTTTTCTGCAGAAGGCAAACTCGCTTTGGTGGCCATCATTTTCTCCTTTCGGCCCACTTCCAGGCATACCAACCCGCCGGGAGAGGAGACTCCAGCCCGGCGCCCACTAAAACATTCGTCAGCAGCGACCAAACCTGCGGATGGCTTCTCCTGGCGGTCGGCGCAGCCGGTGATGTCTCCGGTGAAATCTTTTGGTTTCAGCATAGCCGCCTGGCGGCCTGGGTGTCATACCCCAAAAGTGTTAAGGGGAGGGTTAATTGAACAGAGAGGCAAGGCGTTTTTTAGATTTTGCCGTGGTTCAGCGGCATGAATTTACCTAAAACGGCCGTTCCCAAGATGAGAACGGCCGTTTCCTCCCCCAAACCACGAGTTAATCCATCCCTACCACATCAGGTAACCGGTGTACGGGAAATTCCCGCCGCGACGATGCTGGCAAAATCAACTCATTGCTGCACCGACAAACCCGCCATCGGATGGGTGAGGCAGCTACAAAGAAAATCGCACACCGAGACAACGTTCAGCATCCTATCTTTCTCCAATCATCAATTACCTTTAATCATTCCCCCTCTCTCATACCCCTCTTTAACAGCCCCATCCAGCTGCAAATCGCCCGCCTTTAGCGCTCCGGACAGCACCTGAATCCCAGCTACAATCGAGCCTGTCGGTATTTGTTGCTCGATACCGCCCAGCCCTTTACTCTCCATTACCTGAATCGCCCACAAATTTCCTACTACTTTCCCATTCGCCCACACGCCGCCGCCGGAATCGCCAGAGATAACGGCCGTTTCCTGCCCTTCAAGCATCAATCGCCCTGGGACAGCCGAACCATCAACTTCCTTAATCCAGGCCGTCTCAATCTTGATACCCAGACCGTTCCCATCATCATATGTCGCCAGCCAGACGGGGCTGCCAACCTGTAATAGGGAGCTATCGCCTAACCCGGCCGCAACCACGCCGTCCAGGCCCGCTGGCGCATTCAACAGCATGGTCCCCTCATCCACGTAGTAAACCAACGCATAGAAAGCCGCCCCATCCAACGCCAGAATCTCCTCACCCACGCTATTGCGGAATGCCACCCGGCTCAATTCTGACCGGTGGATGGACCAATGATTGTGCGTCAGAATAAAACGCTGCTCTCCATTCTGAACTACCGTTCCCAGGCCCTTGGAGGTTCGAATCTGTCCCAGGCTGCCTTCAATCCATTCCTCGTCGAACATCTCAATCTGGATGGTACTGGCTAAAGCCTGGGATTCCGTGGTCATGACGGCCGTTTCTCCCGCACCAATCGCGGCCACCGCCTGCTCTTCGTCCGCAGGCCACAAAACAAATCCCCCCACCACAAAAATCAGGGCTAAAAATATAATTTTTGCCATCTTAATCACCTTCTCCCTCCTGGCAAGGTAAACTACGATTCCTCTTTCCCAGGATCGCTTTTCCCAGGCCGGCAGGCGCCAACCAGGCAAGATGGAATACAGGTTGGAATATGGAGTTTTGGCGCGTTGTTAGACTGTGTTACTGGCGTCAGAAGTGATGGGCGCTTTGAATCAGTTCGAATGGGCGAGTGTTAATTTTTTATCTGGCACGGATACGGATTAGAGGGGGGGGAAACGGCCGTTCCCACCAGGCATAGCGGCGAACGGCCGTTTCCCCCAAGGCACGAGCTAAATCCCCACTACCACTTCAAGTGACCCGTATACGGGTAATTCCCCGCCACGACATTGTCCTTGAAGTGCAGCCGCCCGGTGACGCCTTCATAATCGCCGGTGCCGCTGCCGGCCACGATGGGATGCTGGCAAAATCCCCTGATCTCTGCGCCCACAAACCCGCCATCAGGCGAGCAGCCTTCAAACTTCGCCTGGAAAAAGTACGTGGTGCTGAACGTGCCTTGCCCGTAAGGGCCATCAATCACGTAAATCTCAGTGCCTTCCTCGCGGTAGACGCCGCTGGGCGAACAGTCATAGGAGGTGACAAACACGTATTGGCAGCCCACCAGATCGCCTTCCAGCCGGGTGGAGAAATCATAGGGCTGGCCGGCTTCGTTGGTCACATTGTCATTGCATTCACCTTCGGCCGGCACGTAGCCGATTCCCGATATTTGCTGCGCGCCGGCGGCGCTGGCGTGGTCCGTAAAGCTGAAGACTGCCATCATGCACATGATGGCCGCCGCCAGCGTGACCCGCAGCCACTTTTCAACGCTGGAAAGCCGAATAATCTTTTGTCCACTCATCACAATTCTCCTTTGCCATATCTGGCATATAGACACTGCACCCTGCATGATAATGAGCCCCGGTTGCCGCCCCTGTCCGCAGTATAGGGGGGAACGAGGAAATTTGAAGGGGGAAACGGCCGTTTGTATCGCTTTTGTATCGGTTTAATAAATGCTTAATAAGCTGTGCCATGATCCATTTCCGCCAATTAGTTATTGGCTGACCCGGCAGATGTGTTATCTACCGACAGGCCGCTGGGCACGGCCGTTGGCACCATGTAAGCCATATCTCTCGTAGCCGCCGGGTCGGTCAGCGCAGCCAAAAAAGCAATCAACTGCTGGATTTCCGCGTCCGTTAGTGGACGTGACGGTGGCAGCGCCGGATCGACGCTGCTCAACATCTCATCCAGCAAGGCGGGATCGTCCTGGAACGTGTCACGCAGGCTTGCGGGCAGATGGTCGACCGGGTTGTAGCTGCGCAGGCTCTTGGCCGGGTTGAGATGGTGGATAATCACTGCTTCCAGGGTTTTGAATGCGCCGTCGTGCATCCAGGGGCCACTGATCGTGACGTTGTGCAGCGGCGGCGTGCGGAATGCGTATTTGTCGGCCGGATCGCCTGTTTCGCGGAAACGGCCGTAATCCAGCGGCGCTTCAACCCCTTTCCCCGGCCCGACTTGCGGTACAGCCAGGTTGTGGGGCTGTTGATCGGTAAACAGGGGGCCCGAATGGCAGCGGTTGCATCCGGCGTCGCCGAAAAAGAGCAGCGCGCCTGCTTTGGCGTCAGCCGAAAGCGCCGCTTCATCGCCGTCCAGATAGCGATACCACGGCGTATGGTAAAACGAGTAAGCGGCGATCTCAAAAGCAGCGATGGCATTAGCGGCGTGTTCAAAACCCAGGTCGGATGGGGCGACGGACGGATAGGCGGCCTGAAACAGCGCTTTGTATTCAGGCACAGCCAGCAGCCGCGCCATCAACGCCTGCCAGACAGCTGGAAAGTCTGTTCCGTCAATCAAGACCAGTTCATTGGGCTGCCCAAACACGTCCAGGTCGCCGGGCGCGCCGCGCATCTCATCAGCCGAGGTGACCGGGAACATAGCCTGGGCGGCCAGAGCGCTGGTCAGACCGGCGGGTAGTTGGTCGCCGGCGGGGGTGATGAAACAGCCGTCTCCATCCACCATCACCCGGTTGTCCCAAAACATGGTGTGCCACTCGGCTGCGCCCCGGTTGAAGACTTCTGGGGCGTTGCGCGGGATGAAGGAACGGCCGTAACCAATCTGCCGCGTATCCCCTAAACCGGCGCCGCCGGTGCCAATGGAGACCGGCAAATCGTCGCCGCTATTTTCTTGTGGGTGATGGCAGGTGGCACAGGCAATGTCGCGGTTGCCGCTGAGAATTTTGTCGAAGTAAAGCGCCTGGCCGAGAGCCACCAAAGCCGGGTCTTGAGGCGGCTCCGGACCCAGATGGGTAATGGCTTGTTCTTGGATGACAGCCTGAAGCTGTTCGTCCAAATTGGGCGCCGGCTGTTGCGCGCAGGCCAACAGCGCCAAGGACAACAGGAAGCTAAACCAGAAGAAGTTGATTTTGGAGAGTTTGCTAGGCATTTCGATTACCTCGTAATGGGGGAACGGCCGTTCGCCACGATATGGTGTGACGAACGGCCGTTAGCCCGCAAAAATGAATCAGGACAAGCCTACCGCTGCAACTCAAACGTCACCCTGAGGGCCGTGCCCACACTGGGATTCCAGCCCAGAAGTTCCTGTTTTTGCACCCCGCGCGCCTTGCCATACGAGCCAGTACCGCCCGTGATGGAGCGCTCAAACACATGGTTGAAATCGGCGAATTCAAACCCGTCGGTGACCAGATTCTGGGCTGTGGGATCATCGCTGAAAATATAGGTCTGGGTGGTAATGACAATCGGGCCGGCCGTGGTGGTAGCCGCATCATTGACGTGCCAGCCGCGGCAGAACCAGGCGCCAATCACTTGATCCGGAAATTCGGGCGAACCGTCCGGATTGACGCCGTTGCAATTGTTCTCGCTGTCACAGGTAAGCGTCCCTTCCGGGTAGAGATAGCCCTGGGTGATAAACTCAGTTCCGTAAAGCGGCATCCCGTCAGCGTCCACCGGTTCGGCGTCAGGCAGGAAGCGGGTGCCGTTTTCGGCTACCTCGACGGTGAGACGGCGCTTCGGCCACCAGCTTTCCCAGCCGGACGTGCCATCGGAGGCAGCGACAGCGCCGCCGCCGACCAACAACAAAACAAATGTGAGAAAAATGACAATTTTGGTTGAACGTTTCATCATGAACCTCCTCGTTTTATGCCAATTAACCAAATCCAACTTGCCCCAACGACGGTTCGATACACACCTGCTATTGAGCAGCAGGCAGAACAAACCCAATGGGGTTGGCGCCAGGTTAGCGTTATGCTGCCGATTATGAAGTTGACGCTGCTAATGTGATGTTGAATGTGTTGCTGGGCGACTTGTACCGCAGTGTAGACCGGTTGGGGGAGCAGTTCAATAGGCTACGGCCGTTTATATCACTTTTGTATCGCTTTGTTAGCGGGTTAAACGAGGTAATAACTAACAAAAACGGCCCGGTATTTTCAGTAAATTTCCGGGCCATTTTCTTAAACAGGTTGCCATTTACTCTGGCGGAAAGAAGTCGTAAATCAATTGGACGTGGGCATTTTTTCCATACTCTCCAACCGTTACACCATGAGTTTGCCCGTCACTATGGTAAGCCACGGCTATCTCATAGATAACTTCGTCGGTACTGGGGGGAAAGGCGTCTATCGTCATCTGAATGTCAGCGTGGCCGGTGTCATCGGCAATGAAACTATTTTCTGAACCATCGGGCGCGCCACATGGTTTCTCGCTTGTGACTTCAAACGTTGGCATACTAATCGTCACGCACCACAAGGTATAAACACCGTTTTTGACCATGTTGTCAAATTGCAAATCTATCTCTGCCTTTGCCCCTTGCTGCACATACACACCATGACCGGAAGCGCCAATCCAATCGCCCAGCGTAAAACCCAGAGGCTTTCCCTTGGGGAATGGTCCGACATCAAAAGGTGGTTCTAGAAAATCTTCTGGAACATATTCTGAAGAACTATAGAGAGGCAGCGCCAGTGTATCTGGATCCAGGTTTTCCGGCCGAAATATGCCATCTCCTGATTCATAAAAAACATGCTGTACCGGAACACCCATCGCAACATTGCCGACCTCAAGGACGGCAAATTCCAGGTCAACAATCGTCTGGACGGCGTCTACCGGTTTGGGTGTGGCCGCGATGGGCGTCCAGGTGGGCTGGATTTGGGCGATGGCAGAATTTTCGTCAGCGGCGGAGCCACCGGCGCAGGTGCTGCTGTCGTCCAGATTATAAAAAGCGCGTTCATTGGCAGTGAAGTCGCGACCTAACTGAGCACAGGCAAAGGCAATGGTATCAACCAACGATGTGCGCCAGACGTAGGCAAATCCGGTCGTGCCGCTGTACACATGCTCTCCATCGTCGGAGAAGTCAGCATATAAAATGGATGACGCATGGTTGCCAAAGCGCCGAATTTCCTGCCCGGTGTCCAGTTCCCAGATGCGAACCGTCTGGTCATCGCTGCCCGTGAGCAGCAGCCTGGCATCGGGTGAAATGGCCAGGTGGGTGATGGAACCGGTGTGACCGACGTACGGCCGTATCTCCTTTCCTGTTTCTAAATTCCAGAGGTGGGCAGTATCATCATCGCCGGCCACAATGACGCGGTTTCCATCCGGCAAATAAGCCACAGCCAGAATCGCTGTATCCGGCATATCAATTTGCTGCTGCAATTCACCTGTGCTTATGTCCCAAACCCTGGCCGTGCCATCCATGCTGCCGGTCAAAACCGACTGCTCATCCGGGGAAAACACGGCGCTGCGTACAGGCCCTGCGTGACCGATAAACCGCATAATTTCCTGACCACTACTCACATCCCAGAGACGGGCTGTGCCATCCTCGCCGCCGGTCAACATCCTGGCGTCATGCTGGGAAAAAACAACGCTGCGCACAAACCCTTCATGGCCAATAAATTGCCGTGCCTCAACCCCCAACTGGGTGTCCCACATACGGACAATCCCATCGCTACCGGCGACAAGGACATAACGACTATCTGATGTGAAAACGCCGGCGATTATTTCTTGTCCGGTTAATTGGAACTGTTGGATGATTTCGCCCTGATCGTTATCCCAAATTTCCACATCGCCTTGATCCCGTCCGATCAGTGTGTAACGTCTATCTGGGGAGAGACTCATCAAGGTTTGGCTTTGGGCATGTGCGCCGCCAAAATGACCGAGTTCAATAGGCTCGGTATCCGCCCAGATGTCCCATAGTCGGGCTGTGCCATCGGCGCTGCCGGTTGCCAGAAGTTGGCCGTCCGGTGAAAAAGCGACTTCGCCGAGTGAGTTGGTGTGACCGCGCAGCAGCCGGATTTGTTGGGCGGAAGCCACATCCCAGATACGGGCGGTCCTATCGAACCCGCTGGTGGCAATGTAACGGCCGTCTGGCGAGAAAATGCCATCATAGATTTCCGCCGTATGCCCGACAAAACGGCGCATTTCCAGGCCGGTGGCCACATCCCAGATGCGGGCGATGCCGTCTCCCCCGGTTGTCAATAAGTAATGGCCGTCTGGGGAAAAGTTTGCCCCACCAACCCAACCGGTGGGACCCACAAACTGCCGGATTTCTTCACCGGTCTGGATATCCCACAATTGGGCTACCTCATTATTGCCGGCCAGGGCCAGATACTGCCCATCAGGCGATATGTCCAGGTCATAAATTTCACCGCCAAAGCCAGTAAATTCCTTCACCAGATTCCCGGTAGAAACTTCCCACAATTTGGCGGAAACCGAATCAGCGGTGACAAATTGCTGGCTGTTGGGCATAAATTTGACGGTTGAGCCTGAACTGGAAAGTATGGCAACACGCTGTATCTCTTCGCCGGTAGCCGCATCCCAGACACGCGCCGTATTGTCTAAGCCGGCAGTGGCTAACCAACGATCATCTGGCGAACGCGCCACATAATTGACGACGGCTTGATGACCGGTGAGTTGCAAAAGTTGCTGCCCGGTTTGCGCATCCCAAATACGCGTCGTCGTATCCGCGCTGGTGGTGATAATTTGACGGCCGTCACTCGAGAAGATCGTTCCCCGTATCGCATCCTCATGACCCAGATACTGCTGTTTGGAAAAACCAATACTCAGTGCCCCTTGCAAGGCGACATCCGCTTCCGGCGAGTAACCAAGCCGCAAGCTGCGCATGGCCAGCAACGCCGCCACTTCGCCACCTTCCCCGCGCTCCAGGGCGTTTTGCGCCTGGGAAGCCAGCCGGATCCGCTCCGACACCACGAAGTTTTCCTGGGCTTGCAGACGCTGCGTATTGGCGAACCAGGCAATACCCGCCGCAGCCAGGAGCAAGATGGCCAGACCCGCCGCAAACA
>Ga0209607_1001633_pt1 | contig 18689 bp, 19 predicted proteins | sample AD_UKC117_MetaG_FD_184413 | JGI IMG/M metagenome (GOLD analysis project Ga0209607, IMG submission 184413) | Active sludge microbial communities of municipal wastewater-treating anaerobic digesters from Hong Kong - AD_UKC117_MetaG (SPAdes)... | ecosystem: Engineered > Bioreactor > Anaerobic >... | reverse complement strand
CAGGTCTTCCCGCTCCTCTTCAGTTAGATCAACCAGATACTTGTGGGCCATGGTGATTCCTCCTGTTGATCTCAACCATAGGGCACCCACCGCTACCTGTCAAAACTTCTGTGTCAGCCCACTAGGGGAAAATCCGACTTGAGAGACGATATCATCCCGCCTAGCGCCTCCAGCAAAGCGATGCTATAGTTTTTCGCGTTTTTATCGTTTAATTCCTGCCATGACTCGCAAACTCTATATCCAGACCCACGGCTGCCAGATGAACGAATACGATTCCGCCCGGATGGCGGACGTATTACGCGCAGTCTGCGGTCTTGAACGCACCGATCAGCCGGATCAGGCGGATGTGCTGCTGCTCAATACCTGCTCGATCCGCGAAAAGGCCCAAGAAAAGGTTTTCTCGCTGCTGGGAACTTGGAAGGCGCTGAAAACCCGGCGGCCGCATATCGTCATCGGCGTGGGCGGCTGCGTAGCGAGCCAGGAAGGCGAAGCGCTGCGTGAACGCGCCCCTCAGGTCGACGTCGTGTTCGGCCCGCAAACTCTGCACCGCCTGCCGGAAATGCTGGCTTCCGTCTGGGCCAACCGGCAACCCCAGGTGGATGTCTCTTTCCCAGAAATCGAAAAATTCGACCGCCTGCCAGAGCCGCGCGCCGAAGGGCCGACCGCTTTCGTATCGATCATGGAAGGTTGCAGCAAGTACTGCACCTTCTGTGTCGTACCCTATACCCGAGGCGAGGAAGTCAGTCGGCCCTTTGATGATGTGCTGGCCGAAGTCGTGGCGCTGGCTGAGCAAGGCGTCCGCGAGGTCAACCTGCTTGGGCAAAACGTCAACGCTTACCGAGGGCCGATGAGCGACGGCGATGTAGCCGATCTAGCGTTGCTGATTGAACACGTCGCCGCCATCGACGGCATCGACCGCATCCGCTACACCACCTCGCATCCGGTGGAGTTCTCCGACCGATTGATCGAGGTTTACGCACGCGTTCCGCAACTGGTCAACCACCTGCATCTGCCGGTGCAAAGCGGCTCTGATCGCATCCTGTCCATGATGAAACGCGGCCATACCGCCCTAGAATACCAGGCCAAAGTGAATAAGCTGCGCGCCGTGCGTCCCAATCTCAGCTTGTCCTCAGATTTCATCATCGGCTTCCCCGGTGAAACCGACCAGGATTTTGCAGCCACGATAGCCTTGATCGAGGAACTGGCTTTCGATCACAGCTTCAGCTTTATCTACAGCCCCCGGCCCGGCACGCCCGCCGCCAATTTGCCCGATCCCACGCCGATGACCGTTAAAAAAGAACGGCTGGCGCAACTTCAGGCCCGACTGGAAAGCGGCGCTCGCGCCATCAGCCAACAGATGGTCGGCACGGTGCAACGGGTGTTGGTGGACCGCTTCTCGCGCAAGAACCGCCAACAATTATCGGGGCGCACCGAAAATAACCGGGTTGTCAATTTCGACGGACCCGCCAGCCTGATCGGCGGTTTCGCCGAGGTCGCCATCACTGAAGCGTTGCCTAACTCGCTGCGTGGCCGGTTAGTCGCCTGCCTGGAACGGCCCAGCGCTGAATACGCCTGCTGAGCCACTCTTATCCCCCTTGAATACCCCAACCTATTTTCAGGATTTGTTGCTCGAACCTACCGATAACGCCCGCTTGGCCAATCTTTGCGGGCATCTGGACGAGCATCTGCGCCAGATCGAACGTCGGCTCGGTGTGGAAATCAACAATCGTGGTCACGAGTTCCGGGTCATCGGTGATCCGGCGATCGTGACCATGGCCGTCGCCGTGTTGGAAGCCCTGTACCGTAGCACCGGCGAAGAAACGCTGACCCCAGCCCAGGTTCACCTATTCTTGCAAGAAGCGGGTGCGGACGCACTGGCCGAGATTCAGGATCTGGACACCGATGAAGTACTGATCCGCACCCGGCGTGGGTTGATTCGCGGGCGGGGTCCCAACCAGCAGCGGTATCTGTGGAATATTCAGCATAATGACCTGAATTTTGGCGTGGGTCCCGCTGGCACCGGCAAGACTTACCTTGCCGTCGCCTGCGCGGTGGATGCGCTGGAAAGAAACGCTGCCCGGCGGTTGGTTCTCGTGCGCCCGGCGGTGGAAGCGGGCGAACGGCTCGGTTTTCTGCCTGGCGACATGGCGCAGAAAATTGATCCCTACCTGCGTCCGCTCTACGATGCTTTGTACGAAATGTTGGGTTTCGAGCGAGTCACGAAGCTGATTGAGCGCAATATCATCGAAGTCGCGCCGCTGGCGTTCATGCGTGGTAGAAGCTTGAATGATTCCTTCATCATTCTCGACGAAGCGCAGAATACGACGGTGGAACAAATGAAAATGTTCCTGACCCGCATTGGCTTCGGCTCGACTGCTGTGGTCACCGGCGACGTGACCCAAGTCGATTTGCCGCGCCACATTCAATCCGGACTACGCCAGGTTCTACAAGTACTCAAAGAGGTAGAAGGCATCAGCATCACCTTTTTCAACGCCCGCGATGTGGTGCGCCACCCACTCGTTCAGCGCATTGTTAATGCCTACGCCCGCTATGAACAGGATAACCCCACATGACTTTGGAACTGGATCTGCAAATTGCTTTGGAAATGCCTGGATTGCCGGCTGAAATTGATTTTCGCTGCTGGGCCGAAGCGGCGCTTACCGGCGCGGGCTATCGAAAAGACGCGGAACTCACCATTCGCGTGGTCAACGAAGCGGAAATTACCGCACTGAATGAGACCTACCGTCACAAGCAGGGGCTAACCAATGTGCTGTCTTTCCCCTTTGAAGCGCCGTTCGGGATTGAAAGTGCGTTGCTGGGCGACGTGGTGATCTGCGCGCCGGTAGTGTTGCGTGAAGCAGTCAGCCAGGAAAAATCTCCAGAAGCGCATTGGGCGCATTTGACGATTCATGGCGTTTTACACCTGCTGGGCTATGATCATGATGAGGCGCAAGGTGACATCATGGAGTCCCTGGAAATTCGCATTCTGTCCGATCTCGGCTATGCCGATCCCTATGGAGACCCCCCAGACCGATCATGAACGACGAACGATCCGAACCAAGCCCTAAATCGTGGCTGGAACGTTTAAGCCTCGCCCTGATGGGCGAACCCAAGGACCGGGATGCACTGATGGGTATGTTGCGCGACGCGCAACAACGAGAGTTGCTGGACATCGACGCCCTGACCATGATGGAAGGCGTCATAAAGGTGTCGGAACTCCAGGTGCGGGATGTGATGATTCCCCGCGCGCAAATGGTCATTCTGGAGAATGATTGGAGCCTGGAACGGCTCATCGCCGAAATCGTCGAATCCGGCCATTCCCGCTTGCCGGTTATTGACGAAAACAAGGACAACATCATCGGCATCCTGATCGTCAAGGATTTACTCGCACACGCCTTCGACCGGCGTGAGGATTTTAACCTGAACGCCTTGCTCCGCCCCGCCAAGTTCATTCCCGAAAGCAAACGACTCAATACGCTGCTCAAAGAATTTCGCGGCAATCGCCTGCACATGGCGATTGTCGTTGACGAGTACGGCGGGGTAGCGGGTTTGGTCACCATTGAGGATGTGCTGGAGGAGATCGTTGGCGAGATCGACGATGAGCATGACATTGAGGAAGAAGGCGCTTTCATTCGTCCGCAAGGCGAAGCCTTTGTCGTCAAGGCGCTGACCCCGGTTGAAGATTTCAACAAGTATTTTCACGCCCAATTAAGCGATGAACGAGCGGATACGGTTGGCGGATTGGTGATGACCGAGTTAGGCCGCTTACCTAAAGGCGGCGAGAGTGTTGACCTGGATCGTTTCCATTTTCAGGTGCTGCGTGCGGATAATCGGCGGATTCATCTGCTGGAGATGACCTTTCGGGACAGTCAGGAATCCGTACCGCCTGCTTCTGAGGCGGATACTTGATTCCATTCATGAACCTTGTCGTTCAGCGATCCGGGGCAGCCCGCAGCCAGAACGTTACCGGCCCGTCATTCACTAGACTCACCTGCATGTGAGCGCCAAATTGGCCCATGGCGACTGGGGTGTGTTGCCGAGCGGCCTGCTCAACCAGATAATCAAACAACCGTTCGCCCTCTGCTGGTGGCGCGGCGGGGGTAAAACTGGGGCGCATCCCTTTGTGCGTGTCGGCGGCCAAGGTGAACTGCGGAACCAGCAACAGGCCGCCGCTGGTCTCCCGCAAACTCAGGTTCATCTTGCCTTCGGGGTCGGCGAACACCCGGTAGCCGAGCAGCCGTTCCAGAAGACGATCAACCTGGGCCTTACTATCGCCGCGCTCAACCCCGACCAGCGCCAGCAATCCTGCGCCGATCTCGCCCACAACTCGCCCGTCGACCGCAACTCGCGCCTCGCTGACCCGTTGCAGCAACCCGATCATGTCAGCCGATCTGCGAAATGCTCGGTGGCGTCGATCAATTCATGAACAATCCCCGGTTCGCTGGCGGCGTGCCCAGCAGTTGGCGCGATCCGCAATTCCGCCTCCGGCCAGACCTGATGCAGCGCCCAGGCGTTATCAAACGGGCAAATCACGTCGTAACGACCGTGGACAATGAAACCAGGAATATCGCGCAACCGGTGGGCGTCACGCAGGAGTTGATTCGCTTCCATGAAGCAGTGATGGATGAAGTAGTGGCATTCGATCCGCGCCAAGCTCAGGGCGCGATGGGCTTCTCCGAACTGTTCGACTACTGTGGGATTGCTTTCCAGGGTCAACGTCGCGCCTTCCCAGGTCGCCCACGCCTTAGCGGCTCGCATTTGCTCCAATTCATTGGCGCTGGTCAGCCGGCTGTAATAGGCGCGAACCAGATCATAGCGCTCTGCCGCTGGAATCGGGGCGATAAAGCGCTCCCATGGATCAGGAAACAAGCGGCTGGCTCCTTCCTGGTAGAACCAGTGAATGTCCCAGTCCCGGCACAGGAAGACGCCGCGCAGGATCAGTCCGAGCACACGTTCAGGATGGGTTTCGGCATAAACCAGCGCCAGCGTTGATCCCCAGGAACCGCCAAACACCAGCCAGCGGTCGATGCCCAGATGTTCGCGCAGCTTTTCAATATCTGCCACCATATGTCCTGTCGTATTGTCGCGTAGCTCGGCGTGCGGGCTGGACTGGCCGCTGCCACGCTGGTCGAACAAAACGATGCGATAGCGATGAGGATCGAAGAAGCGCCGGTGTATCGGCTCGCAACCGGCGCCTGGGCCGCCGTGGAGGAACAACACGGGTAGCCCGCTGGAAACGCCACATTCCTCGACGTAGAGCGTGTGTAGATCATCTACGGCCAGACGTTGCGTGGCGTAAGGTTTGATGTCGGGAAACAAGACGCGCATGAGGACTCCGATTCAGTGCGGAAAGATCGTGAGAAAGTCGATGCAGGCGGATTCTACCCAGAATCCGCAGAGTTTAGAGAATGTAATCGACGACCGCGTCCAGATCATCGAACACGCGCCCGCCTCGGGGTTCGACCTTGGGTTCATCGCCATGACGGTATTTGCCGGTGCGCACCAGCGCGCCGCGCAACCCGGCAGCCAACGCGCCGCAAACATCCATTTCCGCGTCATCGCCCACCATCAGCACATCGTGCGGCGGCAGGCCCAGGCTATTGACAGCCGCCAGGAAAAACTCGGTCGATGGTTTGCCCAATACCACTGCCTCCAGTTCGGCGGCGTATTCCAGCGCCGCCATAAAAGGGCCAATATCCAGGCTTAGGTCGTTGCCTTCCCGAAAGTAGCGGTTGGAACCCATCGCCAGCAGGGGCATACCGTCCAGCAACAACCGAAAGCATTGATTAAGCGCTTCATAAGTAAAGCCGGGACCGGCGTCGCCCAGCAGCACTGCGCCGGGCGCTGGCCCCAGCAGATCGGCGAACTCATCCTCAATATCGGGGTGGACCAGCAGGTGTGGAGTCAGTTGGCGAGCGATCAAATAGTCACGGGCGGCGACCACCGGGGTGAACAGGTGCTCGATCTCGACTTCCAGTCCCATGTGCGCCAATCGGTCAACGATGGCGTCGCGGGTCAGTCGGGTACTGTTAGTGATAAAGCGCATCGGAATGCCGGCGGCCTGCAAGCTCAGCAAGGCTTCGCGGGAGCCAGGCAAGGGATAGTCGCCAATGTACAACACACCTTCCAGATCAAACAGAGCGCCGTGGATCATGTCTTTCTCATGGGATTGAATGCGGAACCACACCGCAAGGATCGCGGAGGCTACCATTCACATGAGTATAGAAGGCGATTCCACAAGGGAGACTGGAATTAGGAAATCCCTCAATTGAAAATATCAGGAAGTCTCCCGGCAAGTTGACGTCTCGTGATCCAATGTGACGAACTCTGGTCTTTTGTCGGAAATGAGAATGATAAACAATGGGTTTGGTTGGTCATCGATCAAGGAGCCGAATAACAAAATTTTGCCGATCTCTGCTGTATAAAGGTTCACTACAATCTGCAGGACTACCATCGTGCTTTCATGGATCTGATCTGGGTTGTTCATCCGGACGCGACAGGGCCACGCCGGATGTGAGGGATTACTTGACCATCTTCTTGGCGGCTTCCGTCGCCTGGTCTTTACCCATCTCCATTGCCTGATCCTTGGCCATCTCCGTCATATCGCCGCTCGTGGCTTTTTGCATCGCCGCGGCCCCAGCCGCGCCTTCCATTGCGCCTGCGGCTCCACTGGGCGCGACTTTCATCGCCGCCCCAGCATCCGGTTGGGGCATCATTGCTCCAGTTTTATCTTTTACCATGTCTGTAGCCTGCTCCTGGGCCATCTTGCCAGCCTGATCCTTGACGGCATCGGTCGCCATCTCTTTCACATCGGCGGCCCAAGCGCCGCTGGACAACAGCAGGGTCAGGCCAGTGGCCAGCATCATTGATTTATGGGTCATATTCTTGGCTCCTTTAAGGATTTGCGAGTGGGAAGCCGATCCGCGTCAATGATTGCGCGGGCGCCGTTCGGGATTTCCCTTTACTGAGTGTAGCCGGTTTGGATCTAGGCGTGGCGTGGTGATCAGTGCTACGCTTTAAGTCATCATTCACGTTAGCGAAAGGTCGATCCGCGTTCCTGTCTTGCTCGAACGGATCGGAGGAAATCAGCGTAACGATGCATCTCATTGACCGGATTGCCGAGACCCGCATTCAAGAAGCGATTGATCAGGGCGAACTGCGCGGCTTGCCCGGCGAAGGTCAACCGCTGCATTTGGAAGATGACTCGGCCATTCCGGAAGAATTACGTGCGGCCTATCGTCTGCTCAAGAATGCCGGATTTTTGCCGCCGGAATTGCAATGGCGTCGGGAATTGAGTGAAGCCGAACAGCTGTTGCAGCAACTTCCCGAATGCGAGCGGAGCCGCGCCCGCGCCCGTCTGGAACTGCTGCAACTCCGCTTGGCCGCTCATCGTCGCCAACCGATGAATCTCTTGCTGGAAGATCAGTACCGACAACGCTTGCTGGAGAGGTTGAGTGAATCCGATCCTTGAGCTGGCTGAGTGGAGCGATCTTCAGTCAAAATAGCCGCGTTCTCCAACATCCCGGACGGTCGGTCGAGCACACCGGGTTCTCTCCATATTTTAGCGAGGTCATCATGCGAATTCTTCATACCATGTTGCGCGTGGGCGATCTGGATCGTTCCCTTCGTTTTTACACCGAAATCCTGGGCATGAGATTACTGCGTCGCCAGGATTATCCTGCCGGTGAGTTTACCTTGGCGTTTGTCGGCTACGGTGATGAGTCGGCGCAGGCGGTCATTGAACTCACCTATAACTGGGGCGTGGATCACTACGAACTCGGCACAGGGTATGGGCACATCGCCCTGGAAGTCGACGATGTGTACCAGGCCGCTGCGGACGTGAAGGCACGAGGCGGGCGTATTCTGCGCGAAGCTGGGCCGATGAATGCCGGGACGACGATCATTGCCTTTATCGAAGACCCGGATGGTTATCCGATCGAACTGATCGGGAAAAAGTCGTGAGTAGGGCCAGGAAGAACCTGGGGCGCAGCCGGCCAAGAGTCCTCTAATGCCTTTCGTCACGACGGGCGGCGCGTATGCGCCTGGTTGTTGACCACGGTCAGCAACGCGGCCGCTCCCAAGCGATCCTGGGTATCAATTTCGATGATCTTCTCCAGTAAAATGGTGGCTTGCTCCGGTTCGCCGAGCCGGGCATACAGATAAGCTTCGCCTTTCAGGCACAGTAAATAGAAGCGGATCATGACCCGGCTCTTTTCATCGCCGGATAGATGAGCTTCGCTGAGTGTGCGCCAATCGTGGGGCAAGTCCAGGGGTTGTCGAATCACCTCCCGCGCGTGCTGACTGATCGCCAGGGCTTCCAGAAAACGTTGTCGATAGACGTAATAGCGAAAGAGGGCGACTAGCACCATGAGATGGTCCGGCGCCAACTGATAGGCGCGCTGCAGATCGGCTTCCGCTTGTTCGTCACCGTAATTTTCTGTGGCTTGCTGGAGGAGTTGAACGACCTCGTCCGCGGGCGGGGTGTCGAAAAACAGTGGTTCGGCATCGAAAGACAATAAATCCATCCGATAGGTCCTCAGTGAATAGGCATAGACCAGGAAGCAGGGCAGGCGGAGTTGCAGGTTCCAGCATAGGCCCGATACACCGGGGATGCAATCGTTGGGTGATCGAAGCCGGATGCTCTGTTTCAATTTGAAATACTCAGCGTTTTGGTTGTTTCATTTTGAAACATTCGTCGGTTTTCCACGGCCCGCGTTCACGTTTTCCACAACTGACGTTCGCGTTTGTAAGAACGTCACCTCATATTAATTTCCTTCCACCAAATAAGTAGTTGGTAACCGTCGCTTAGTGTGACGCATCCTCCTTGCTCAGATTGGTCCGCTGGATGCTATACGATGCGGGCCTTCTTCCTCTTCCCCTTGGTGCGTCATACACCAAGGTGTGTAATTTTTATAATACATTTATGATCATTCAACCGACTGACTGTTGGGGCAAGGCGCGTCTTGACCCCAGAAGCGGTGTCCTGCTCGCTTGGCATCCCTTGCCAGAACATTGTCTCGATGTAGCGATGACCTTTCGAGCCTTGATCGCCTTGCCGATCATCCGGCGACGTCTGGAAGCGGCTGCCGGACGGCCACTGACGAAATCTGATTTAGATCGCTTGGCGGTGTTCGCTATGTTGCATGATCTGGGCAAATCGAATCGGGGCTTTCAGGAAAAAATCCTGCGCCCGGATGCGCCCCGAGTAGGTCATATCCGCGAAGTGGCCCCGCTGTTCTTTGAGGCCGATCTCTCGGAACAGTTGGCGGCGGCAATGGGTGTCAATACCTTGATTTCCTGGTTTGCGGACCCTGATGAGGGTGAGGCGTTATTGATCGCCGCGCTGTCGCATCATGGAACGCCGCTTCGCTTTGACTCCAGTGATCGCACCGGCCCCTATCATGCCGCTAAAACGCAATGGTGGCGACCGAAAAACGGACGAGATCCCTTCCAGGGAATTGCCGCGTTGTGGACGATGGCGCAACAAGCCTTTCCTAGCGCATTCGTCACCCGTGGAATGCCCTTGTCCGCCCCCCCGGCGCTACAACATCGTTTTGCTGGACTAGTCATGCTGGCTGATTGGCTCGGTTCGCATGAGGGCTTCTTTCCTTTTGCTCAGGCCCCAGGTGACCGTTTGACCTTCGCGCCGGGTGCGGCTGATCGAGCGTTGCAGGCGGTGGGATTGGATGCGCGACCATATCGAACCGCACTGGGTGGTCAAGTTCCTGCGTTTGCCACCGTATTTGGTTTCAAGCCTCGCCCCTTGCAAGAGATCTTGGCGACCTGGCCGGTGATTGGCGATGACCGCTTGTTGATTCTGGAAGCAGAAACCGGTTCTGGGAAAACCGAGGCCGCCCTGGCGCGTTTTCTGACGTTGTTTGCGGCAGGGGAAGTCGATGGTCTGTATTTCGCCCTGCCGACGCGGGTGGCGGCGCGCGAACTCTATGGCCGGGTGCTGCGCATGGTGAAAACCGCCTTTCCTGACCCGAGCGTTCGCCCGCCAGTGCTGTTAGCTGTGCCGGGTTATGCGCAAGTGGATGGAGTCGACGCGAAAACTCTGTTGCCCGGCCCGGAAACCCGCTGGGAGGATGATGCAACACACGCTCAACAGGAACGGGCCTGGGCGGCAGAACGCCCGAAACGCTTCTTAGCGGCGACCGTGGCGGTGGGTACTCTCGATCAGGCGCTGTTGAGTGTACTGCAAGTTCCCCATGCCCATTTACGCTCGGTGTGTCTGGATCGACAGCTACTGGTCGTGGATGAAGTTCACGCCAGCGATCCGTATATGCGGCAACTCCTGACCCAGTTGCTCGCCCATCATCTGAGTATCGGCGGACACGCCTTACTGTTGTCGGCCACCTTGGGCGCTACGGCCTGCGCCGGTTTCGTCCGGGCAAGCGCGATACCCGCCCCACCTCCGGATTGGGTAACGGCCCAGGAAATGCCCTATCCGGCGTTGACGGTCGCTGGGCAACCGCCACAGGCGATTCCGGTGGCTACAACCGATAAGACGGTGCAGATCGAATGCGTATCAGCGTTGGCCGACCCGGTGACGCTGTTGTTGCGGATTCAGACGGCGGTGGCGACGGGAGCGCGGGTGTTGGTGGTGCTCAATACCGTGGCGCGCGTGATGGCTTTGCAGGCGGCCAGCGAGACCGCTTTGTCTCCTGAAATCCTTTTCCAGTGTCAGAGAGCGATTGCCCCGCATCATGGCCGTTTCGCGGCGGTGGACCGGACGGTGTTGGATGCCGCGGTCAGCGCCCGCTTTGGACAAGGTTCTGCGCCAGGGCCAGTGGTCTTGATCGGAACCCAGACCTTGGAGCAAAGCCTCGATCTGGACGCCGACTTATTGATTACGGACCTGTGTCCGATGGATGTGTTGTTGCAGCGCATTGGACGCTTGCATCGACATAACCGGGTACGGCCTGCCGGGTTTGAGACGGCGCGCTGTGTGGTGCTGATTCCCGAAGATGCGACCTTGGAGAGCCTGTTGCGCCCGGATGGTCAGGTGCGCGGAGTGGCGGGGTTGGGCAACGTCTATGCAGATTTGCGGGTGGTGCGCTTGACGCTGGATTTAATGCAGAGTGCACCCACTTGGGCGATTCCCCGCGATAACCGCCGCTTGGTGGAAGGGGCCATGCATCCCGAGGCGCTGGCGATGCTTGACAACCCGGTGTGGCAACGCCACGGCCAGAAGGTGGAAGGTGAAGCGTTGGCGCTGGCGCTGCAAGCGACGCTGGTCGGGATTCAACCGAAACCGTTTGGTCAGTTTACCTTCAACCCGCTGAACGCCCATCTGCAAACCCGGTTGGGACTGAAGGACTGGCGGGTGCGCTTGGAGCGGGCGGTAACCAGTCCGTTTGGGCAACGCTTGATAGAAATCGTGATTCCGGGGTATCTGGCACCGGCCACGCCCGAAGAAACGGCTACGGTACTGAATGAACATCCAGATGAATTGATTTTCCAGTGCGGCGAACGGCGCTATCGCTATACCCGCCTGGGTTTGCAAGGGGAGGATGGCGAATGAATTTACTGACTGAACCGGTGTTTCGGGTGCAAACCCCGATGGGTCCGCAGGCGTTGAGCTTGCCGGGGTTGTTGGCGGCGCTGGGGGCCGATACGGTCGAGTCATTGCCGGGTCTGCAACGCCATCAAGAGGATGCGTTTCATATTTTCCTGTGTTACCTGGCCGGGGCGGTGTTGGCGCGAGCCGATCTGCACGACCCGGTGCAGTCGGAAGGCTTTTGGCGCGATGGATTGCGGCAACTGGCCGGGCGCGACGATGACTGCGCCTGGACGCTGGTGGTGGAGGATGTGATGCAGCCGGCGTTTATGCAGGCACCCTTAGCCAATAAAACGGACTGGGCGGCCTTCAAACCCAAGGCGGATACGCCGGATTCCCTGGATGTGCTGCAAACGGCTAAGAACCATGATGTAAAAAGCCAACGAGTTCATGAGGATTATCCAGAGTGTTGGGTGTACGCCCTGATCAGTTTGCAGACGATGACTGGGTTGATGGGGCGCGGGAATTATGGGATTGCCCGGATGAATAGCGGTACCGGGAGTCGCGTCTGTGTTGGATTGCGCTATGACGAAACCTTTGGTGAACGCTGGCGACGAGAGACCCGCAAGCTCCTGAACTATCGTGCTGAATTGTTAGTGGAACCCTGGCCCTATCGTCCGAACGGGCAGGTGTTGCTCTGGTTGTCTGCTTGGGATTTGCAAACGGCATTGCCGCTCAACGAACTCGATCCCTTTTTCATTGAAGTGGCCCGGGCGGTGCGATTGATCATCGACCATGGACGGATTCAGGCATTGGGAGCAGGTACGGCGGGTATGCGTCTGGTGGCCAAAGAGCAAAAAGGTATTGTCGGTGATCCGTGGACCCCACTGGTCGATGATGGCAAGGAGAAAAAAGCCTGGACGGTGATGGCACCGTTCTTTTCACCCCAACGCCTGCGCAATCTCATTTTTGAAGAAGAGGGATTCATGGCGGCGGTGATGCAGCAACCCGATCCCGATCGTCAAACTCAAGCGTGTTGGTTACAAGCGGCCGTGCTGGCACCGGGCGGTATGGGCAAGACAGATGGCTTTCATGAAGCCACCGTGCGCATTCCAGCGCAAGCCACTGCGCGTCTGTTCGGCAGGGGAGCGGCGCGCGAGCGCTTGGCGGAACTGAGTGGTTTGGGTCTAAAAGATGCCGCGACCATGCAGAACAAGGTGCTCAAGCCTGCTTTGTATGCGTGGCTGGAAGCGGGACCGGAACAAATCGATTGGGAAAAACGCGAAGTGAGCGCCTGGGTCGAACAAACCGCCCGATCTTTTACGACCGTCTGGCACCCCTTATTTTTCGAATGGCTCTGGCGTTGTGTCGATCAGACCGACACGGATGCCGCTCGCCTCCTCTGGCTGCAAGCCTTGGAACGGCATGCCCGTCAAACTCTGACTGATGCGATAGCCCGTTTTCCAGCACGCACCGGCCGCTATTACCGGTCGCGCGTGCGCGCGAAGGGGATGTTCAACGGTTGCTTATTCAACACCTTTCAACAACTGAAGGAGCTTGCTCATGCTGAACGCCGCAACGGCATCACCGCCGATGAATGCTGAACCTTTCTCTCTGGCGCGCTTGATCGGCAAAGTGGCTGCGATCATCGGTAGTGAGAATTTTCCGACTGGGGAACGGGCCGCGCTGAAACGCCTGACCCCGGATCGATCACCGTCACTAGTGTTTTACCGGTTCTGCTTCCAGCACTTACCCGACGGTTGGCAACGCCAGATGAGCGCCTGGCAAGCCGCACTCGCCGGATTGGCCTTGATGGGAACGTCAGCGCATAACCCAAAGCGGCCACTGGGTCAGGCGCTGGCCGAACAGCGCTATAGCGAGGCGCGGCTGGAACGGTTGCTCGCGGCCCAGGATGATGTGTTGTACACCCTGACGTTGCGCGTTGCCCGCTTTCTGGCGGCCAAGGGGGAAAGCGTGAATTGGCTGGATTTATCCCAACTGTTATTGGCCCAGGACCGTGAAAAATGCGAAGCCGTGCGCCTGAGAATAGCTGGCGACTATTACCGTTACTACAACAATGAGAAGGATTAACTCTATGTTTCTGCAAATTCATACCCTCACGTCCTATCACGCCAGTCTGTTGAATAGAGATGATGCCGGGTTGGCTAAGAGAATTCCTTTCGGTAACGCCACTCGTTTGCGTGTGTCCTCGCAGTGTCTCAAGCGGCACTGGCGGGAGCGCCTGCACGAGACCATACCCCTACCAGGGGGCTTGCGAACTCGACATTTCTTTGAGCGGGTGATTATCAAGCGTCTGGTGGAACAGGAAGAGGTGCCCGCTAATCAAGCGCAGGAGCTGACCTTGGCGCTGGTGGCGTTGCTGTTGCAGAAATCGGCAAAGGCCGACAAAGCCGCCAAGGTGGAAAAAGGTAAGAAGGGAAAGAAAGCTAAAGAGGAAACGGAACAGTCGGAAATGGATTTAGGCGAAGAGCGGGAGGCGGTGGATACGACCGAAACTACTGGGCTGCTGGTCAAGCAACCGATTCTGTTTGGCCAACCGGAAGCTGATTTTCTGGTGGCCTTGCTTAAAGAGTGCGCAGCGAAGGGAGCCGATGCGGAAAAATGTTTACAGGAACGCTTGAAGAAGGACAAGGACAATTTCAAGGCGATGTTGGCGCAAGCTGGACACGGTCATCTTTATGCGGGATTGGAAGGGGCGTTGTTTGGGCGGTTTGTAACCTCGGATATTTTGTCGCGCAGTGATGCCTGCGTGCATGTCGCTCATGCCATGACTGTGCATCCTCTGGATACGGAAGTGGATTATTTCACGGTGGTGGATGATTTGAACCGCGATGATGAAACCGGTGCGGCTCATGCTGGCGATATGGAGTTAGGGGCTGGTTTGTTCTATGGCTATGTCGCGGTGGACGTACCGGGGTTGCTATCGAACCTGACCGGTTGCGACCGTCAGGACTGGAAGGCGCAAGATACGCACGATGCCCGCCAGGTGTTGCAAGGTTTGGTGCGCACGATTGCCGAAGTGACGCCGGGGGCCAAACTGGGATCGACCGCGCCGTATGCCTGGGCCGATTTCGTATTGTTGGAAACCGGGCCGCAGCAACCACGCAGTCTGGCTAATGCCTACTTGCAGGCGCTGAAACCGCGTGGCGATGGAATGGAACAGGCCATCATTGCCCTAAAACAGTATCTGGACGCGCAGGAGCAGATGTATGGGGCGACGGCGGCGTTTCGGGCGGTCGCGGCCACGAAAACCCTGGATTGGGGAGCGGTGCCGGTGTTGCCTTTGGCGGAGGCGAGTGATCGGGCGCTGGCGGCGTTGTTTGAGTAGGCCGTGATGGAGATTCTCTTACTCCGGTTCGATGCGCCACTGATGAGTTTCGGCGATGTCATCGTGGATCATCACAATGTCACGGATCGATTTCCCCGTTTGTCGTTGTTGACGGGATTGTTTGGGAATGCGTTGGGCTACCGACATGGCGATGCGGCGGCGCTGGAACGCTTGCAAGAGCGGATTGAATTCGCGGCGTGTTGGGATGTGGAGCCGACGGCGCTGGTGGACTACCACACGGTCGATCTTGGTCAGCTAAAAATGGCCAATAAGGGGTGGACGACCCGGGGCGTAGCGGAACACCGGGAGGGTGGGCCGGGCGCCAAGTTAGGCACCCATATCCGCTACCGGCATTACTGGGCCAATGGGTTGATGACGGTGACGGTGACGCTGACCGGCGGTGCCGAACCATCGGTCGCGGCGCTGGCGGCGGCGTTACGCGAACCGGCGCGGCCATTGTTTCTAGGCCGCAAGACCTGTTTGCCCGCAGCGCCATTACTTCGGGAAGTGGTCGACGCGCCCAACGTGTTGGCGGCATTGCAAGCGATGCCTCGGGAGACTGGCCTACGCCCAGACGCATCACGATCAGCCAGCGCCTGTTGGCCGGCGCACTTGGGGACGGCGTTGCCCAGTCGTGTGGTGTCGATTTATGACCAGCGCGATTGGCGCAATCAGGTTCATACTGGGCGGCGCTTGCGTCGAGAAGGAATTTTACCCAATGCGGAGGCGCTATGAGCGATCGCTTGTATATGGTGCAACTGCGATTGAACCCGGTCGCGTTGATGCAGTTTGCCCAGGATCAGGGCGTCAACCGATCAGCGGATGAGGATTTAGGGTATGGCGTTCATGCCTGGCTGGCGGCGTTATTTGGGCCGTTAACGCCTAAGCCGTTTCGATTGTTAGATCCTGGTGTGGCGTGGCGCAAAGATCAGCCATTGCAGTGGTTGGGTTATAGTGGACACGATGGCGTGACACTGCGCGACCAGGCGGAAACCTTTGCGCTGCCGTTGGCGTTGGCGGTGTGTGACGCGGCGGAATTGATGGCCGCTAAACCGATGCCAGCGATGTGGCCGGTCGGTCGGCGCTTGGGCTTTGAGGTGTTGACATGTCCTGTTAGTCGGCGCGAGACGGAAAAGGATGTGTTCTTGCGTCGAATCGAGCAATCGGAAACAGAAGACGAGCCGGTGGAGCGTGCAACGGTCTATGGCGAATGGCTGGCCCGGCAGGTGGAAGGAGCGGCGATGTTGGAGTCGGTGCAGTTGGCAGGCTTTCGCTTGGTGCGCGTGTTGCGCCGTTCGCAGCGAACGGTGACCCAGGAACGGCGTTTTGGACGACCGGTGGTATTGCCGCAAGCGTTGTTGCGTGGCGTGATGACCGTGCGGGATGGGGCGGCTTTTGCGGCATTGCTGGCGCGTGGCATCGGGCGGCATCGGGCGTTTGGCTATGGCATGTTGTTATTGAGGCCGCCAACATGAGTTTGCTGGTCGGGCGGTTAGGGTTGGCGGCAGCGCGGATCCCGCAGATGGATCGCCACGGGTTGATCTGGTTGGAGCGGGGCGGATTGACGGTTGAGGAGGGGACGCTGCGGTTTCGGGCGGCAGCATCGGAAGCTCTGGAGTCCGGGGATTATGCGGTGCCTTATCAGGGGGTGTCGATGATTCTACTGGGGCCAGGGTCAACGGTGAGCCATGATGCGTTGCGGTTATTGGCGCGACATGGGACGTTACTGGCGGCAGTCGGCGAAGGTGGGGTGAAGATTTATACTGCGCCGCCCTTGGGGCCGGGATCGTCAGCCGTGGCGCGGGCGCACGCCCGGTTATGGGCGGATGAGAAGGCGCGTCTCGATGTAGCGCGGCGGATGTATGCATTCCGCTTTGGGCGGATTTTGCCGCACAGGGAGATTGAAGTGCTGCGTGGCATTGAAGGCGCGCGAATGAAGGAGACGTATCGGATTGCCGCGGAACAGCATGGCATTCTGTGGCAAGGCCGCCGATACAATCGGCAGAATCCAACAGGCGCAGACATTCCGAATCAAGCCCTTAACCATGCAGCGACCTTTGTAGAGTCGGCGGCGGAGATTGCGGTGACGGCAGTAGGCGCGTTGGCGCCGTTGGGATTTATTCATGAGGATTCGAGTAATGCGTTTACCCTGGATATTGCCGATTTGTACCGGGCGGAGCTGACGGTGCCCTTGGCGTTTAGTGTAGCTAAACGGGCGTTGGCCGATCCAGAATTGCTCTTGGAACGGGCGTTGCGTAAGGAAGCCGCACAGCAGTTTCGTAAGCAACAGGTCATTGCGGGCATGATTGATCGTGTCAAGGAGTTGCTTCGTGTCAATGACAGTAGTCGTAACACGTAATGTATCGGATCGTATCCGGGGCTTTCTAGCGTCATCGATGTTGGAATTGGGGCCAGGGGTATACAGTGCGCCACGTTTGTCGGTGGCGGTGTGCGAGCGGATTTGGGATGTGGTGTCGGAGTGGTTTTTGTTGGAGCGCGAAGCGTCGGTGGTGATGGTGTGGGCGGATGCTCAGGTACCCGGTGGGCAAAATGTTCAAGTGTTGGGTGTGCCGCCTGTTGAATTGGTGGAAATCGATGGGTTGATTGTGACGCGCCGACCCTTGAAGCCAGAAAAGCCGATCCATGCTGTGGGAGATTCAGCGACCGATTAGGCTTGTGTTCCTTAAAAATTTGGTTTATGAAGGAGTTGTTTGCTAGAGTTTCCCCCGTATGCGCGGGGATAGACCTATCGACATGGAGGAGATCATCATCGAGACCATGTTTCCCCCGTATGCGCGGGGATAGACCTCGAGCGTGAGCCGTGGCCGTCGCTATGCAGGAGTTTCCCCCGTATGCGCGGGGATAGACCTCACCTGTGACTTAGCGTATCCCCTGACCTATGGTTTCCCCCGTATGCGCGGGGATAGACCTCCGATCCACCACTGACCCGACCGACTTCCTTTGTTTCCCCCGTATGCGCGGGGATAGACCGTCGGCTGATCAAGACGATCCAGCAGCTTACCCGTTTCCCCCGTATGCGCGGGGATAGACCTGTTGTTTGCTGTTGTTTTCTTTCCTTTCTTTCGTTTCCCCCGTATGCGCGGGGATAGACCGTAGCACCTTCCAGGAAGGATGCATCTAAGAAGGTTTCCCCCGTATGCGCGGGGATAGACCTACGGAGACCATCAACAACACCGGAAGAGCACTGTTTCCCCCGTATGCGCGGGGATAGACCCGACTACAGCATCAAAGTATCGGGCGGCTTATAGTTTCCCCCGTATGCGCGGGGATAGACCCGGGGAATGGAAGATCATCCCGACAACACTGCCGTTTCCCCCGTATGCGCGGGGATAGACCTTGATAATAAGTATCTGCGAGTTGGACGCGCCCGTTTCCCCCGTATGCGCGGGGATAGACCGCACGAGCAGAAGCCGCCCGGCTGGCAGGAATCGTTTCCCCCGTATGCGCGGGGATAGACCCCGATTATCTGGAAAACAAACTGATTGACTTTGGTTTCCCCCGTATGCGCGGGGATAGACCTGACCACTGATCAGGCCGAGATGGCTTGCGATCGTTTCCCCCGTATGCGCGGGGATAGACCTGAACGCCGAACCGCCAAGCGCCAATCACTGGAGTTTCCCCCGTATGCGCGGGGATAGACCTCCATACGCGCCAGAGAAGGCGCAATCATTGGAGTTTCCCCCGTATGCGTGCGTATTTCACGGGATGACGGCAGGTCGTTTCACGGGATGACGGCAGGTCGTTTCACGGGATGACGGCAGGTCGTTTCACGGGATGACGGCAGGTCGTTTCACGGAAGGCGGCAGGCCATTACAC
>Ga0209607_1001625_pt1 | contig 18719 bp, 15 predicted proteins | sample AD_UKC117_MetaG_FD_184413 | JGI IMG/M metagenome (GOLD analysis project Ga0209607, IMG submission 184413) | Active sludge microbial communities of municipal wastewater-treating anaerobic digesters from Hong Kong - AD_UKC117_MetaG (SPAdes)... | ecosystem: Engineered > Bioreactor > Anaerobic >... | reverse complement strand
ACTGGGTTCAAGCCACTGAATTTACCCTTGCATCCGATGGTTTAGCGCATTTTACTGGAACGATGCGGACGCCAACGACACTGATTTGTCCAACCTGTGGTTCTCGTGACACCACGGGCCACGGTCACTACGAGACCGTTCACAACGGGACCCGAAGCCTTCGCGCCTGCACGAGCTGTGGGGCAGTCTTTTCGGAGACGACGAGCACCCCGATGCAGGGCATCAAGACGCCGATCAGCCAGCGCTGCGGTGGCGCGGAGAAGGGATGGGGTTGCGGGCGACAGCCCGGATGCTGAGCTGTCACAAGAACACCATCGCCGAGTGGGAACACCGTTTTGGCGCGATGAAACCGACGTTGATGCGCTACGGGGTTGTGCCTGCCTTCATCCAGCTAACGTTTGAAGGGGACGAGCTTTATACGGTGGTCGGCCAACGGATTCAGCCGGCGGACTCGACCGGCCGGAGGGTCATCCTCCTGAAACGGGTCAGCCGATTTTTGATGCGGCAGCAGTGCGGTCGCAAAGACGCCCCCTGGTTTAAAAGGTCATGCGATCGGTGGCCGCGTACGTCAAGCGGACCCAGGGCACGACCTTTCTCTCCGAGGGAGAGCGCCGTTATGGGAACATCTGGTTCGAACTCTGTGCCCAGACGGTACGGACCGGGAAGCGGGGTCGTCCCCGCAAGACGTTGCCAAAAGGCGGTCGGGTACGCCTCAAACACCAAGGTAGCCAACGGCATCGGCGGGGTCCCAAGCGCCCAGAAGATCAAGCCCCCCAACCCGAACATCCCGACACCCCGCGCGATGTTCCTGGGCCATCCACGCCCATTATCTGGAAGGCCACAACGCGGCGTCACGGTGGCGCAACAGCGCCTTTCGGCGCAGAACCAACGCCTATGCCAAGAACACCGACGCCCTGCACGCACTCTGGACGTGCATCTGTTGCAACACCACTTCGTCCATCCATGCTGGACCACCGGCGAGGTGCCGGCCGTGTGTTTGGGCCTCATTTACCGCGCCGTTGTCCCTTGAATCGATTCTGATGATGCCAAAGACCGCCTGATGCCCAAGCAACAGCGGGGCAAACGCTCTCTTCCCTTCCCGTCTTATCTGGAAAAACGCCTTAGAGACCACATATAAAATAACTTATTGATTATATAAGATTAATTTTCGGTGATATTCGGCAAAAATCGCACGAAAACGGACTTCCACGCATAATCCGTTGATTTACGGCCTGATGTTTTTATACAGCTTCTTACAGTGGTTTGAGCCCAGTGCCAGCCAGCAAATGACTCATTTATATGATGTATAATTATTGTGCAATTGACAAAATTTAACGACAATTGTAGTCTCGTAACAAAAGATTCATGAGATGTCCATGCACGCTCTTCAATACTCGAAAGGCATTCCTGTGGAGCAAGAGAATCAACCAACCTTCTTTTGTAAGCTTGTCTGGGAATTACAACGGCTATGCGAGGAAAAGCAGAGCGGTACTTTATTTATCACTACTGAAGAGAATCAAGCAGCTAGGTTTGTCATTAAGAATGGAGTTATTATTGGCATAACTTACAGAGCTAAACATGGGGCCAGCACCATACCATTTATTAGGAATATAACGGGTGGTACCTATTCTTTTGCAAGCAAACGTATTTTTTTATCCTATGCTGAGTCGAGCATAGGGCCTTTGCCGAGTACACCTGAAATAATTCGCTTATTAAGCGCTGCTATTGAAATTCCCGCCAGGCCCTTTCTTTCACAACCGGCCGTTTCTGCGCAACCCACGCTTTCTCAAACGACAGGCGATCCAATAACCAAACACTTCGGTGGTGTTACCACGGCACCGGCCAAGAAAATTCTAATAGTGGAAGATAGTGCCGTTACTCGAAAAGTGATCGCGAAAACCCTGCTTGATAATGGATACGTTGTTGTGGAAGCGGAAAACGGTTTGGCTGCCTTTGCCCGGTTGAACGATGAAAAACCGGACCTAATGTTGCTCGATATTATCATGCCGGGTATAGACGGCTATAAAGTTCTTTCAATGGTCAGAAAACACGATAAGTTTAAAAACCTGCCTGTCATTATGTTGACATCCAGAGATGGTCTGCTCGACAAATTGCGAGGAAAAATGGGTGGCTCGGATGAGTATTTGACTAAACCTTTCACTCCTGATCAATTGTTGGAAAAAATTAACAAATATTTGTCGAACCAGTAGGTCTTTTCATGAACGATCTCTGTAAACTGCTGGTGGTTGATGATTCAAAGATCATGCGCAGGCTCATTACCGGTCTTTTCGAGTCGGATGATAAAATTCATGTTGTTGGAGAGGCTGCTGATGGCCTCGAAGCGCTGGCCAGCGTTTCCCAACTTGCTCCCGACGTGATTACGCTGGATATCAACATGCCGGGCATGGATGGATTGACCACTCTCAAGCATTTGATGATTCGCAATCCAACACCCACCGTGATGCTGAGTACCCTGACTCGGGAAGGGGAGAAGACTACATTCGACACCCTGCGTTATGGAGCGGTCGATTTCATCACGAAACCGACTCGGCTGGATGGTGGCGAATTGGAAGCGCAAGCCCAGGATATCATCGTCAAAGTCAATCATGCCGCAGCCGTGGCGCTTGATGCGGTGCGCTACATTCGTGCCGTTCCACGTGACCATGCCATTGCGCCTTCCGAATTGAAGTCTTGCGACTGTGTGGTGGCACTCGGGGCGGCCGAGGGCGGTTACGGTGCTTTGTTGAAAACCATTCCGCAATTCCGCCCGGATTCGGCGGTGGCCTATGTGGCCATCCTCTATGCCGCGCCGCAGCATGTCGACGCCTTCGCCCGCTACCTGGACGATCACAGCGGCGTGCGGGTCAAGCGGGCGATCGATGGCGAACTGGTCGAGGGTGGTGTCTGCTACCTCGGCGCTGGCATGGAGTACCTCACCGTCGCTGCCCGCAATGGCCGGCTGATGTTGCAGGTTCACCGCGCGCCGTTCGCCTCGCGGCGCGGTTCCATCGACCGGCTCATGTTTTCCGTCGCCGAAGCGATGAAAGGGCGAGCGGTGGGCGTCGTCCTGTCCGGTTCCGGGGAGGATGGCAGCGAGGGCTTGGAGGAAATTCATCGCATGGACGGGGTTGCCATCGTGCAAAACCCGCAAAGCTGTCTGCATAAGGGCATGGCGCAAGCCGCGCTAGCCCGGTGCCAACCCGACTTCGTGCTTTCGGATGTCAAAATCGCAACCGTCGTTAATGGCCTACTACCATGAGACCGTCATGATCACTCTACCCATTGGCTTTGTCAGCATCCCAGTTCAAACCCGTCTGGAGGTTAAATAATGAATAAATTATGGTTATGGTTTAACAACCAAAGTCTCAGGGTAAAGCTGATCACGCTGTTCCTGATCACCGGTCTCATACCCTTCGGCGTCGCCGTTTATTACGCTCTGAATCAAGCCAGCCAAGTGTTGGAAGCCCAAATCGTTCAGGCGACGGAAGGCGTGCGCGATGCCCGCAAGCTGACCGTGACTAGCTTCTTCAATAATCGGACGATCAACGCCGCCACGCTGGCCGAGACCGTCCAGGGTTTTTGGGCGAAAGGCCAAGTCAAGCAGCAAGCCTTGCACGACCTCAAGAAGCAACGCATCGAGCAGTATTTCGCCAACCTCTACAAGGCGGTGGAGGATACCCGCCAGAATCCTGCCACGGTGGAGGACCTGAAGCGCCTGACCGCCGCCCTCGCCAAGGGGCTGGACAGCTCCGAGTACAAGCAGGCCAACGCCGTGGCGCAAAAGAACGTTGCCGCAGTCGCGCATCTCACCGGCGGTAGCGACGTCATGCTGGTCGACGCCGCCGGCACTGCGGTGTTTTCTTCGGCGGGTGGGTCCGATCAGGGCGGCAACGTGAAGACCGGCGCCCTAAGGGATTCCGGGCTGGCCCGGCTCTTCACCAAGACCCGTGACCGAGCCGGGATCGAGGATTTCAGCCTGTATGAACCCACCAACGCCTTGACGGCGTTCATCGGCGGGCCAATCGTGGATGGCAACGGCCAGTATCTGGGCATGTTGGCACTCGAAATTCCCACGAGTTTCATCAATGGCATCATGCAGGATCGTATCGGCATGGGAGAGACCTTTGAAAGCTATCTGGTGGGTAAATCGGGCGACCAGGTAACGCTGCGCAGTAACCGCGTGGTTAAAAAGGGCAAGATTGGCGATCCGAAAACTGGCCCCGATGTCGATGCTGTCATGGCCGGTAAGTCGGGGGAGCAGATGAAAACCGGGTCTACAAATGTTGTCGAGCTTACTCTGTATGCCCCCCTGCAAATCGCCGGTTTGCAATGGGGTATCATTACCACCGGTACGGCGGAACAACAGGCGACGCCCACCAGTCTCGAAGGTACCAAGACGGATTATTTCCAGGACTACACCAAACGCTTTGATATCTCGGACCTGCTTCTGGTCGCGCCGGACGGCCAAGTGTTCTATTCGGTGGCCCGCCGCGCCGACTACCTGACCAACCTGATCAACGGTCCGTACAGCGATACCCACCTCGCTAAACTATTCCGAAAGGTGCGTGAATCCAAACAGATCGGTTTCGCCGACTTCGAAACCTACGCACCCTGGAACAACGAAGCGCGCGGTTTCATCGCCGTCCCGATCGTCTCGCAGGGCGAGTTGCTGATGGTCATGATCGAGCATGTGTCCGCCTTAGAGACCAACAAGCTGATGGCGGATCGCTCGGGTTTGGGCAAATCCGGTGATTCCTACCTGATTGGTTCCGATAAACTGGCACGTTCCGATTCGCTCCAGGATTCCGCGCGTAACGTCAAAGATTCGTTCGCCGATCCGAATAAGCATCTCATCGTCAACGCTTCGGTGGACGCGATCGTGGCGGGAAAAACCTCGGAAACCAATGAGTTTTATCAGGATTACCGGAGTCACCAAGTGGTGGGTGCCTTCACGACGATCGGCGCGCTCGGCTCGAAATGGATCGTGTTCGTCAAGCAGGATCTGACCGAGGCCTTCGAGCCGGTGACAGCGTTGCGGAATGCCATGATCGTGATGGCCATCGTGATCGCCGTCGCCGTCGCGCTCTTGGCGCTGTTCGTCGCTGGTCTGATCGCTCGGCCGATCACCCGCATGGCCGGCACCATCACCCAGATCGCCGCCAACCGCGACCTCACACTGGCCGTGCCGGTGGAAAGCAAGGACGAAATCGGCCGCATGTCGGCGGCGTTCAACCAGATGATGCAGGTTGTTCGCAACGCCTTCGGCGTGGTGAGTAGCACGGCGACCGTCGTGGACACCAGCACCAGCGAAGTCGCCAAGCGTGCGAGCGCCAACCGCGAACGCGCCCAGGTCGAAGCGGAACAGTCCGAAACCGCCGCCAAGATCATTTCGGAGATGGGCGCCACCGCCGGCGAAGTGTCGCAGGCGTCGGTCGCCCAGAAGGAAGCGGCGGACCGTTCCAACACCACGGTCGTCTCGCTGTTGAAGGCCATGCGGGACGTGGCGACGTCCGCCACCGCGCAGAACCAGGAAGTGAACACCACCATGGATCGTGTCGCCGAAATGGGCCAGACCGGCGCCAAGGTGGTGGAAACCGCGCGGCAACAGGGCGAGAAAGTAGTGGATGTGACCCAATCCGTCAACCAGATTGCCCAGGCAGTGGAAGAGATGAACAGGGCGGTGGCTCAGGCCACCGAGTACGGCCGGTCGGTGGCGCAGGCCGCCGAGGCCGGCAGCCGGTCGGTGGCTTCCACCGTGAGCGGCATGCGCTCCATCGCCGAATCCTCGGAACAGATTTCCGAGATCATCGGCGTGATCACGGAAATCGCCGAACAAACTAACCTGTTGGCGCTGAACGCCGCCATCGAGGCCGCTCGCGCTGGCGCGCACGGCCGAGGATTCGCGGTGGTGGCCGATGAAGTCGGCAAGCTGGCGCAACGGGCTTCGGAGGCCGCCAAGGAAATCACTCGCTTGATCAAGGACTCTACCGCCCGCGTCAGCGAAGGTACCAAGCTTAGCGACGAGGCGCAGCAGGCACTGGTGAAGATCGACGAGAGCGGCAAGATCAACATGCAAGCGATCGAGGGTATCGCCAAGACCGCCGGTTTGTTGGTCTCCAACACCCAGCAGGTGCGTAACCTGGTGAGCGAACTCAACACCTTGGCACAACAGATCGCCGGCATGGCCGGCGAGCAGGGTTCTCGCCGCGAAGCCGCGCAGAAGGCGCTGGCGACGCTGCTGGAACAGTCACGGATCATCGCTCAACTGGTGACCGAGGCCAACCAAGGTGCTAGCGCCATCGGCGACGAAATGAAAGGTATCGTGGAGCGCACTGCGCACATGACCAACCTGACGGGCCTGCAAGCGCAACGCTCGAAGAAAGTCATGGAAATCGCGCAAGCCTCCGCCGAAGGCGCGCGTCAGACGGTGGAACGTGCTGGTGGCGTGGTTAAGCTCAGCGAGGAATTGCAAGATGGCTCCCGCCGGCTCAGCGAGCAGGTGCGGCAGTTCAAGATCGTCAACAGCGAGGGTCCAATCACGCCGATGGCGCCCACGCACTGGCAGGCCGGTTAAAGCGGCGGCGCCGGATCGAGCCGTGGTCGGCTAGTAATCAGCCGGCTGGTTCGGTCCGGAACGCAGACCCAAAGGAGCGCGAAAATGGCTGATGTACATACGACCAGACGAATGGAAGAAGCTGAGGAGAAAGACCACCTCATGCAGTTGGTGGGCTTCATGAACGGCAAGGAAATGTTCGGCGTGGATATCCTGATGGTTCAGGAAATCATTCGAGGCGCGCCGATCACCGCCGTGCCCAATACGCCAGCCTTCGTTGAAGGGGTCACCAACTTGCGAGGCAATATCATCCCGGTGATCGACTTGCGCAGACGACTCAGTTTACCGACTGACCGGGAAAAATCGGGCAAAAACTGGGTATTGATTCTAGATATCGCCGGTAGGGTCACCGGTTTTGTCGTGGATGCCGTGACCGAGGTTCTCAAGATCGAGCGGGATTCCATCGAGCCGCCGCCCGAAATCGTCGTGGCGGGATTGGAGAGCCAATACGTTCAAGGGGTTTGCGATATTGGCGAACGCTTGCTCATCCTGCTCGATTTCAATCGTATTCTGCTGGTGGAGGAAATCAAGCGGCTCAAGGAAGTGAACATGGGCGGACAACGTTCGAGTGGTTTGGCGGGATAACCGCAAGGAATGAGAGACGCGGAGTAGGGGCAATGGGTATACGCATTCTGGTTGTTGACGATTCTTCGATGATGAGAAAATTGATTTCAAAAGTTTTGAAGCCACCAGGTCATACGATTGTCGGGGAAGCCAAAAATGGCCTCGAAGCCTTGGAGCTTTACAAGTCGTTGCGACCGGATTTGGTGACCATGGATATTACCATGGACGGGATGGACGGCCTGAGCGCCGCCCGGGAAATCCTGCGTCACGATAGCGCCGCTCGTATCCTGTTTCTTTCCAATTTGGAAGAGGAGAAATACCGCGACGATGTCAAACGGCTGCACGCCATAGGCTTCATCAACAAGCATAAATCGCAAGAAGTTCTCAAACTGATTGAAAAACTGGAAAAAACCGAGATAACTGGAATCGAGGATTAGCCGGATCACCCGATTCCAATCCTAATACCGCTTTTGATAGAAGAGCATCCCATGATCGAGCTTGATCCATCGCTGATTAATGATTTTGTTGCCGAAGCTGGCGAGCATCTCGAAGAAATCGAATCGACCCTGCTGCGATTGGCGGATGATCCGGCTAATCAGGATCTGTTCAACACCATCTTTAGACCAGTTCACACGATCAAGGGTGCCTCTCAATTCATGGGGCTGGCCAGAATTGCCGCGCTTTCCCACAAACTGGAGGACTTGCTCGATTTGCTTCGCCAAGGAAAGAAATCTTCGAGTCCGGGTATTGTGGAAACCCTGATCGTCGCGCGCGACCGCATTGCCATGTTGGTGGCCGATCTGGCGAATTCCCAGACGGAGGAAACACCGGTTGACGATCTGATTGCCTTGCTCGAACAGATCATCGAGGGGCGAGAAGAAACGGAAGACACGATGGAGTCGTGGGAAGCGATGGAGATGGATCCTGTTGCCGAAACCTCGAATCTATTACCCATGTTCCCGCCCGAGCGGGAGATCGAAACCTATGAGGAAGAATACGACAAGGAATTGTTTGCCATATTCCTGCAGCAATTGCAGGAAAAACTGGTTTTCCTGGGCACGCAAACCAGCATGTTGTCTACCGCGACCGATAAATTGGAGATTCTGGAGCAGTGTCTCAATTGTATTAATAGCCTTAGTTCTTCCGCCAATTACATGGGTTACCAGGCACTTGCCCTGATTTACGAGCAGTGGTGCGATGAGATCCTCGCGGCCCAGCAGTTGGTCGCGCTGGATCAGGAAGTTTCCATGGACTTCATGGAAACCTATATGGGTAGAGTGATCAAACTCTTTCCACAATACGGTGACCGCTTGCTACATGGAGATGAATCGCTGGTGGCGCCTTCAAGCGTTGGAGGAGGTGCCGCACCGGAAATCGTCGAAGAATCTTTGGCGAAAGATCGCTCGGAAAACGAGGAATTACCGACGAAATTGACTGAAACTCTGGCTTCTTCCGTGAAAACGGGTTTGGACCAGGCCGAGCCGGTGCTTGCCAAGCAACAAGCGGAGTTTGCCACGGATGCGGGGCCGGCTTGGGAAGCGGAGAACGAGCCCCAGAAGACGGATTCGCCTCAGGGCGCCGGTGAGCGGGTATTGAAGAAAAGCGTGCGAGTGGATGCGCACAAAATCGACATGCTGATGAATCAGGTGGGGGAACTGATCGTCGACCGTTCCTATTTTTTTCAGTTGTTTAACGAGATGAGAAATCTTCAGCAGCATCTGAAAGTCAATGCCGGGCTCGACCCAAAGGAAATGAAGCTGCTTAGGGCCTTTACCTATCGATTGGGCGAGGCCATCGTTTCCCTAAGCCGGACTTCCAATGAACTCCAGGAAGGAGTAATGAAAGTGCGGATGTTGCCAATCGCCCAACTTTTCAATCGTTATCCTCGTTTGATTCACGATCTCACCCGGAGTACCACCAAACAGGTGCAACTGGAAATCCGGGGCGAGGAAACGGAACTGGACCGGATGATTATTGAAGAAATTTCTGACCCGTTGATTCATCTGATCCGCAATGCGGTCGATCACGGTTTCGAGACTGTGGCGGAACGTAAACGCCTGGGTAAACCACCAACTGGTACATTGCTTCTTGAAGCGTATCATGAAAGTAATCATATCGTTATCGAGATTACCGATGACGGTCGAGGCATGGATCCCGAATTAATCAAGTCCAAGGCTTTGGAAAAGAGATTACTTTCCAAGGAAGAATTAGAACGGATGGGAAGTCGAGAATTGCTTCGACTGATAATGACACCGGGTTTCTCGACAGCTTCAGAGGTGACCAATACTTCCGGTCGTGGGGTAGGCATGGATGTAGTGAAGAAGAATATCGAAAAATTGAATGGCATGATTGATATTGAATCCACTCTCGGCCTTCAAACACGAATTCGACTGAAGATTCCGCTGACATTGGCGATCATCGCGGCGTTGATGGTGCGGGTTGGCGATAATCTGTTTACCGTGCCATTGGCCAATGTCGAAGAAACGCTGCGGATTTTTTCCAAGGAAATCACGACGGTGGAGGGCACGGAGGTCATTCATCTTCGTGGTAGAACCACGCCGATATTCCGCTTGTCTGTTTTATTCAATATCCCATCAAGCTATCAGGAAAGCGATAAGTTTTTCGTGGTCATCGTCAATGCCGGATTGCGGAAAATTGGACTGGTGGTGGATGAATTGCTGGGACAGGAAGAAGTAGTGATCAAACCACTGGTTGATTATTTGCAAGAAAAAAGTGGTTTGTCCGGTGCTACAATTATCGGCGATGGTCGGGTTTCTCTAATCTTGGATGTATACGAACTGGCAAATATTGCCATGAATCGGCAGGTTGCCCGATATCAGGAATTAAACCTGGACAGACGGAAAGCCAATATTGATAAAACCGGTTATCCAGCAGCAGGCAAGTTGAATTAAGCTGCTCAAATCCAACCTTGTTATTGGGCGATATTCTGGTTGCCTCTGAGCTGCTTTGCTCCCGATCGGTGGAGAGTTCAAAATGGTGGAAAAAATAAAAGTCCTGGTGGTGGACGATGCCGCTTTCATGGTCAAGGCAGTTAGTGAACTACTCGAATCCGATCCGGGAATCAAGATCGTCGGGCATGCCAGGAACGGTCTGGAGGGTTTGGAAAAAATAAAAACATTGCGGCCTGATGTGATCACGCTTGACATGGATATGCCGGTGATGGACGGTATCACAACCATTCGTCATATCATGATCGAAGCGCCAGTTCCTGTCGTGGTGCTGAGTTCGCTATTCAGCGATGGCAACATTACCTTTGAGGCGTTACGATTGGGTGCGGTGGACTTTCTGCCCAAGCCGTCAGGAGCTATTTCCCACGATATCCATCGTGCCAAACAACAATTGATTGATCGGGTCAAACTGGCGGCTGTGGTGAATTTGCATAATGTCCGTCGGGTCAAGTTAAACCGCTGGGATAGTCGTGAGGATTTAGCTGAGCGTTATGGATTTCAATCGCTCGATTATTTATTGGCCATAGGTACTACACTGGGTGGACCGAATACATCCTTGCGTCTGTTTTGCAATCTTTCACCAAAACTACCAATTGCGGCGGTAGTCGTACAGGAAATCTCTCCAAAAATATTGCCGGCCTTCGTAAAAAAATTTGATGAGTATGTTCCTTGGAAAGTAGAGGTTGCTCGTGACGGAGCAGTTTTGGAACAAGGCGTTTGTTATGTCAGTTCCTATGAAAATACGATTACCTTTCAAGTGAATTCCAATCGAGAGGTCTGCTTGCAGATCGGTACGGCATCGGATAAACCATTGGATGCATTATTCTCATCGACAGCAGATATTTTTGGACGCCATGCCATCGGGCTTTTATTGACTGGAATTGGCAATGATGGTACGGAAGGCTTTGCTAAAGTCAAGAAAAATTCCGGTACCACCATCGCACAGGAAGTAGAGACTTGTGTTTACCCCAATTTGATTCAATGTGCCGTAGAGCGAGGAGTTGTGGACTGGGTGGTGAACGAAAACGAACTGTCTACCACCATAGCGGCGCTGATAGAAAATACTGCTCATGCTGAGGTGTGAGGCTGAAATTGTTGCTATGAACAGGCCGCTAGCCCATTATTGTCACCTCATGATCAGTGAGCGCATGCCAAAACTGATGAGATGGTGTTACGATAATCGACGTACTGTTTTGCCCTTCATCACGCTTGCAGTGATGCTCCTGATTTGGGAGTTGACAGCCCGATATAGCGGTTGGAGCCCCCATGTTTTCCCCAGTCCATCGAAAGTGGTGTACAGCATGGGAGAGTTGATTGCTAACGGCGCTCTTTTGCGACACTCGATCGCCAGCCTGTTTCGAGTTACAGTGGGATTCTATTTGGCGGTCATCTTTGCCATACCCTTGGGAATTTTCCTGGGGCGGATGGAAATCTTCAATCTGATGCTAAACCCACTAATTCAGTTTTTACGGCCTATATCGCCGCTGGCCTGGATTCCATTGGCGGTATTGTGGTTTGGAATCGGGGATAAGCCCGCTGTTTTTCTGATCTTCCTCTCCTGTTTTTTCCCTCTTGTAGTTGCCACGGCAATAGCGGCTCATACTATTAATCCGATTTTTTTCCAAGTTGCCGCCAATTTTAAATTTAACCACTGGGAAAAAGTCACCAAAATTATCCTTCCTGCTATTATGCCGAACGTATTGACAGCTTTACGCCTCACGATGGGGATTGGATGGTTGGTTGTCGTAGCTGCGGAAATGCTCGCGGTCCGCTCTGGTTTGGGGTATCTGATTCTGGATTCCAGAAATGCCTTACGAATGGATTATGTCATGGTGGGTATGATGATGATCGGGTTACTCGGAATCGTGCTTGATGAGTTGATGCGGCGGTTGGCGCGTCTACATCCATCGTTGCAGAGGCCTTACTAGTGAAAATGATCACCGTATATCCAGCGTTACCTGGGTTGTTTCGGTTTCTCCAATAAGATGATAAGAATAGCGAGAACACTGTGGGGCATATCCTGATTCAAGACTTATGTAAATCATATAAGAACCGGCGGCTTGAACGCCGTGGTCCCCGCGATTTGTATCATCCTAACGAGACGATGCATGTTTTGGATCACATCAGTCTCGAATTTCTGGAAGGTGAAATGGTGTGCCTGTTGGGTCCTTCCGGTTGTGGGAAATCAACTTTGCTGCGCGTTATTGCGGGCTTTGATACGCCGGCCTCGGGCGAGGTTACGATTGATGGTGAAAAGGTGCGTGGTCCCAGCCCACACCATATCTTTGTTTTTCAGCACAGTGGCTTGCTACCCTGGATGACGGTCTGGCAAAACGTCGAATTGGGTGTGCGAAACGTGGGGGATGTTCAGGCAAGAGGGGAAATAATCCAGGAAAATATTGATATGGTCGATCTGACTGGTTTTGAGCAGCACTATCCCTATCAATTATCGGGAGGGATGCAGCGCCGGGCCGAATTGGCAAGAGCGCTGGCCGCGAACCCGGATGTCCTGATCATGGATGAGCCTTTTAACGGCCTAGATTTCCTGAGTCATATGAAAATTCGCGAGGAAATCGTCAATATGCATGAACTATTGCGCAAGACCACTTTGGTCGTGACTCATGATATCGACGATGCCTTGTTAATGGGTGATCGAGTTGTGGTCATGAGTGGCAGGCCCGCCCAAGTCACATTAAATCGCCAACTCGATTTTCCACACCCGCGTGATCCAAAGAAAAATACGGTTTTGGGCGACGTTCGCGATGAGCTGTTCCTAATGCTCGGAGTGAGTTATGCCATCTGAATGGATTCACCGCTGGCGCCTTCCCTTGGTTTGGCGAATTGCCATTGTTGCCACTGGTTGGTTAATCCTGATTTCCTTATTGCACTATGCATTTAATATGGAGCGTGACAGCAAAAAAATAGTGCGTTTGGGCTATATGCCGGTGATCAGTAATCTGGCGGCGCCATTGCTGGATTATGCCAGTCGGGATCAAGGCGATGTGCGGTTCGAGGCGTTGAAGTTTTCGTCTTTCGCGGAGATGGGGGAAGCGCTACGCAACAGCCTGATTGAAGCCGCTTTTATAATCGGACCCTTGGCTATCGTACTCAGGCAGCAGGGAGAAGATGTCAAAGTGGTCTATATCGGCAACCGACACGAAAGCACGCTAGTCGCCAGGAAAGATTTACAGGTAACCACGCTAAACGATCTGATCGGTAAAACGATTGCTGTCCCCCTACGTTATTCAGGACACAATCTGAGTATCCGTCAATCGATGGAAAAGCTCGGGCTAACCGGAAAAATTAAAGTGGTTGAAATGAACCCGCCGGATATGGCGGCGTCTTTAAGTGCCGGTTCCTTGGATGCGTATTATGTTGGCGAACCGTTTGCGGCTAAAACCTTGAAAAGTGGTGACGCCAGTTTGGTTTATTATGTCGAAGCGGTATGGCCGAATTTTATTTGCAATTTGACTTTGGTCAAACAAAAATTTATTCAAGAAGAACCAGGCATTGTAAAATTACTGGTCGAGGGAGCCGCTCGTTCTGGAGTTTGGGCCGCTCAAAATACTGATGAGGCCGCCAGAATCGCCTCGCAATATTGGAATCAATCCGCTGAGTTGGTTCAATACGCCTTATCGACCCCCGCCAACCGAATTCGCTACGATCAATTTATTCCAAGGCAGGAGGAAATGCAGCAGATGGCTGATCTGATGGTACATTTTGGATTACTGCCCAGCAGCGATATTAACGGCTTGGTGGAAGACCGGTTCGCGAAAGCGGCTAACCTGGCTGAGGTGACTAATCTTGAAAGCATCCTCCAACCGTTGGAGTCGAAATGATCCCGATTATCTTGCCAAGTAGTCCACCATATTTTCCAGGTACTTTTTGAGAGCCTTGTATTCATCCTCATAGATATCCAGAAATTTCACGCCGATTTCATATCCATTGCCATCATGGGATGGATCCATCCAGACGACTTCCGCAATTACAGTCAGGGGGGTATTTTCGACAGTCCCGGCCGAGTCATCGATGATCGATACCACGCTCTTGACGTAGCGCCGCCAGCCTTTTAGATTGATTTTCAAGCTCAGTCGGGTGCCAGGCTCATAAGCGTTGGCAACGGTAAATCCGATTCCACCTTTTGCTATATCCCGCAAAAATCCTGATTGGTCCACTTCGGTCGAAAAAGGATATTCGAGCTTGGTGATTGTTAAAGGAACCTCTTTTGGAAGTCTCGGGTAGTCGCGTTTGTCGTGGTCGATTTGCGCCTGAGCCATGGGGTGTTCCTCGAATTTTGATGATCGGATTCATAATTATTATATTTTTGCGGTGGGGGAGCTTCAAGGATAAGTTGTATTTTATATGAGGCGCATGCCAGTCATCCTTGACTGGAGTGTTGGGTCCCGCTGTCTAAATCGAACCGCTGCTATCCGCGAGCGTTGGTTGCGCCATGGCCTGCATGACCGAGCGCAAATCCAGCCACCACTGTTCCAATGGCCGCCGGTTGGCGATATCGACCATATCCGGCATCTGCTTGATCGGGAAAGTGGTCAGTTTGCCTTCGGTCAAACCCGCAAACACGCCCGTCGCCGTACCGCGCTTCAGCTCCGTGGTGAGAAAATCGATGCCATGGGCCGCCAGCCGGGTAGCGAGGATGCGGTCGAATGGCGAGGGGTTGCCTCCCTGCTGAATATGGCCCAGTACCGCCTGGCGCACATCGAATAGCTGACCACTTTCTTCTTCGAACAGCCGCGCCAGAAAATCGGTGGTGTATTGCGCGTTGGCCTGTTCATTGCGAATGGTCAGATATAGTCGCCGCCCGCCGCGAAAGCTCTCGACCATGCGCTCCACATCGGCCTGTAAGTCCTTGAGGGTGATGCCCTCCTCAGGCAGGTAAATCCGTTCGGCGCCACCCGCCAAGCCGCTCATCATCGCCAGATAACCGCAATGTCGACCCATGACCTCGACCACGAAACAGCGCCGTGCCGCCATTGCCGATTGCTTGATACGGTCGAGCGCTTCGACGATGACGTTAAGCGCGGTGTCGGCGCCGATACTCAAATCCGAGCCGGGCAGGTTGTTGTCGATGGTGGCGGGCAAGCAAACCATCGGGATCTTGAAGGCTGGATAGCGTTCCCGCTCGCTATCCAGCCGGTGTAATGCCTGATAGGCTTTCCAGCCACCGATGACCAGCAAGGCATCAATGCCGTGTGTTTCCAGCGAACGGGCCACGGCGTAGAGTTGTTCGGTGGTCGGCATTTGCCGGCTGGCGCCCAGCTCGGCGCCGCCCAGCGCGGTCCAGCCTTCGACATCACCCCAGGTGAGCTCCTCGATGCGCCCATCGACCAGTCCGGCAAAGCTGCCATGTACCCCTAGCATCACATGCCCGCGATCGCGCCCCAGACGCACGGCGGCGCGGGCGGCCGTATTCATGCCCGGCGCCAGGCCGCCGCCGTGCAACACGGCGATCCGGCGCGGACGAACCGGCGGCGTCACGCTGGGCAGCGCTTCGGCCATGGCCCTGAAGGTTTTGGTCATCTCGGTAAAGCTGCCGCCGCGCAGCTCCACGGCCTTGGCGTAATCTTTTTCGGCAATGGTCCGGGCGATTGCCCGGGTCTGCTCGACGCATTGCATCAAGGGTAACCGTCGAACCCGGTTATAACGGACGCCAATCAGTTGCGGCTCGCTGTCTGGCGTGGCCGCCAGCAGTTCCTGGACGGCGGCATGGCCGACCAGGGTGCTCATCCAGCGGTCATAGGCGCTGGGCGTGCCGCCGCGCTGGACATGGCCAAGAATGGTTACGCGGGTATCTTCGCCCAACCGTTCTTCCAGAATCTGACGGATGTAGTCGCCGCCGATGCGATTGCCGGCCCGATCGGTGGCGCCTTCGGCCACCACCACGATACTGTCGCGGCGACCCGCCGCTCGGCCATGGCGCAACAGTTCGCACATGCGGTCTTCCCAGCCCTCCGCCGGGGGGTATTCGGGAATAAGCACGTAGTCGGTGCCGCCGGCGATGGCGCTGGTCAGCGCCAGGTAGCCACAATGCCGACCCATGACCTCGACCACGAAACTGCGCTGGTGGCTGGCGGCCGTACTGGTCAGCGCATCGATGGCTTCGATGATGCGGTGCAGGGCGGAATCGGCGCCGATGGTCATGTCGGTGCCGACCATGTCGTTGTCGATGGAACCCACCAGCCCGGCGATCATCAACGCCGGGTGAGCTTGGGCGGTGGCTTCATCGATTTCCCCAGCTTGAACCAGCTCCGTCAACAGTTCCGGCCATTCCTGACGAAACAGATTGGCACCGGTCAGGCTGCCGTCACCACCAATGATCACCAACCGGTCGATGCCACGCTGGAGCAGGTTGCGAGCGGCGCGCCGGCGGCCCTCCCTCTCACGGAATGCCGGGCAGCGGGCGGTGCCGATGACGGTACCGCCCCGATGCAGGATGCTGCCGACATCATCCCACGACAACGATCGGATGCGATCGCCACCGTCCACCATGCCTTGATAGCCTTCGAAAATGGCGTGGACGGCGGCGCCCTGATGCAGCGCGGAGCGGACCACCGCGCGTACCGCGGCGTTCATGCCCTGAGCATCGCCGCCGCTGGTCAGGACGCCGATGCTGGTTGGGAGATTGCTGGCCATGGAGTCGATTTTCCTTCGGCTGGTGAAAGGGGATGGGAGGAAGTGTAACGCCGTTGCATAACCGCTGGATTACCGCAGCAACGCCAGGAACATGCCAGCGGCCACCGCCGATCCGATCACGCCGGCCACGTTGGGACCCATGGCCGCCATCAGCGGGTTGACCTCCCCGTCGGTCTGCTCGGAAACGAACTTCTGCACCACTCGGGCCGACATCGGCACCGCCGACACGCCGGCCGCGCCGATGCAGGGATTGATGCGCTTGCCTTCCGGGAGGATCAGGTTGAGCAATCTGGCGAACAGAATGCCGCCCGCCGTGCTACAGGCGAACGCCACCGCTCCCAGCACCAGAATGAACAGGGTCTGCGGGCTGAGGAAGGTGTCACCCTGCATGGTGGCGCCGACCACCAGGCCGAGGAAGATGGTGACGATGTTGATTAGCGCGCCGCCGGCGGTCTTGCTCAGCCGGTCGGTGACGCCGGATTCCCGCAGCAGGTTACCAAACATCAGCATGCCGATCAGCGGTGCGCTGGAGGGGATGGCCAAGGCGGTCAGCACGGTGATGAAGATCGGGAAAGCGATGACCGCCGTCTGCGATACCGGCCGAGCTTGGGGCATGTTGATGGCGCGCTCCTCGGGAGTGGTCAGCAGACGCAGGATCGGCGGTTGGATCACCGGTACCAGCGCCATGTAGCTGTAGGCGGCCACCGCCACCGCGCCCAGCAGGTGCGGGGCGAGAATGGCGGTCAGGTAAATGGAGGTCGGTCCGTCCGCCCCGCCGATGATACCGATCGACGCCGCTTCCTCGGCCGTGAAACCGAACAGGTAAAAGGCGCCGAGCGCGGCGACGAAAATGCCCAACTGGGCCGCCGCGCCGAGCAGCAGGGTGATCGGTCGGCTCAGCAGCGGCCGGAAGTCGGTCAGCGCGCCCACCCCCATGAAAATCACCGGCGGCAACAGTTGGGTCTTGATGCCCATGCTGTAGATTAGTTGCAGCAAGGGTACGGTTTGACCGGGTTCCGCGTGAAAGCCGCTGGAAGCGTTGAGCATGGCTGCCGGCAGATTGGCGAGCATTGCGCCAAAGCCGATGGGGATCAGCAGCAGCGGCTCGTAGTTTTTCTTCACCGCCAAATAGATCAACAGCCCGGAGATCCCGAACATGATCAGGTTCTGCCAGGTCAGGCCGCGAAAGCCGCTTTGGGCGATCAGTTCCGACAAGGTATCCATGTCAACCGCCGAGGGTCAGGATGGGTTTGCCGGCGAAGACCTCGCTACCAAGTTCGGCGTTGATTTCCACCACCGTGCCATCACAGGGCGCGCGTACGTCGTGCTTGGCTTTCATGGCCTCGACGGCGGCCACCACCTGCCCTTTGCGTACCGCATCACCCACTTTCACGTTGATGTCCACCAGTTCGACCTTACCTTCGAACGGCGAGAAGACCGGCGTGTACTGCTCGACGGCGGCTGGCGGCGGGGATACCGTGACGGCGGGGGCGGGGGGGCGGGGTGATGGCGGCGACGGGAGTCGCGATCGCCGGGCTGGTTCCCGTCGGAGGTTCGATGGTGATGCGGAAGGTCCGGGTCACGGCTCCTTCGACCACCGTGCATTGGGTGGTGACCGGCGCGGTGAAAACAGGGGTGGGGGTCGCTTGAGCGAGCGCGGCCTGTGCGGGAGCGACAGCAGTCGGAGTAGGGGTTGCCGGGACCGGTGCTGGAGCGGTTGCGGCGGTAGGCTGTTCCTTGGTTTTCAGTGGCAGGTTGATCTTGGCCTTGCCGGTCAAGAGTCGGATGCCTTCGTTCAATTCCATGTTCTTGCCCGGCACGATGGCGGAGGCAACCAGAAAGACGTTCTCTTCGGTCAGCGGCAGCTTGCGCTCGCGCAGCGCCTCCTCGGCGGTGGCGATGCTGTCCGGGGCTTCTTCCAG
>Ga0209607_1001624_pt1 | contig 18720 bp, 19 predicted proteins | sample AD_UKC117_MetaG_FD_184413 | JGI IMG/M metagenome (GOLD analysis project Ga0209607, IMG submission 184413) | Active sludge microbial communities of municipal wastewater-treating anaerobic digesters from Hong Kong - AD_UKC117_MetaG (SPAdes)... | ecosystem: Engineered > Bioreactor > Anaerobic >... | reverse complement strand
GGTCATGGGCTGGGACGGGGATTGCTACCGCCTCGGCTACGGCGGCGGCTACTTCGACCGCACCCTGGCTGCCCTCGCGCCGAGGCCCTTCAGCATCGGGATCGGGCTGCAATCCGCACGGCTCGCCACCATCTTCCCGCAGCCCCACGACATCCCGCTCGACGTCATCGTCACCGAAGACGGCGTGCAGGCCCGTCGCACGACACCCGGCGCGTCACCGCCGGAGACCTGACGGCCGTCGAGCCGCCCGTTGACCCCGCCCCCGGTCGGGTCGACCGGACCGGGACAGCCCGAACCGGCGAATTGCCCACCGGCAGCCTATGCGGCCAGAACCCGTGGCTGGCGCGCCCAGCCCAGGAGCCTCAGGATCAGCGCCCGGGCCCAGATGGCGTAGAGCACCCCGATCATCGAATAGAGGCACCATTCCACGGTCTTGGACATCGCGCTCTCGGAGGCCACCCCGACAAGCACCCAGACCATCGGCACCGCCAGCGCCACGGCGCCCCGACGCTCGCCCCTGAAGGCATGGGGCACCACCAGCAGGCCCAGGAAGGCCATGGCCACCACCGCCGCGGCGGGTGCCGGCCAGATCGCGAAGAGCGCCGTCGCCGCCAGGGCCACGGCGCCGGCCATCAGCGTCCCCAGGATCCGCTCGGCGCCGGTCGCCCGGACGTCCCGCCGGTTCAGCGACGTGAGCACGATCGCGATGGTGAAAAGGACGCGCATCGCGGAGATCAAGTTGAAGGCGAGAAGCAGGGTGAAGGCCGGCAGCATCACTAGGGTCGCGACCGCCGCGTCGCGCGACCGCGCCAGCGCGTCGCCCGCCGCCGGCGGCTCGGGCACCTGCCTGGCCCCCTCATCGGCGGGGAACAGGGCGAAGGCGACATAGATCCCCGCCACCGCCAGAACCCCGTTCGTCGCGAAGGTATGGGACGCCGCCTCTCCCGCCAGGTCGAAGGCGCCGGTGATGATCGGCAGCATGATCGCGAAGGTCTGGAGCAGCATGCCTATTATTGCCGTCTTCGGCACCGCCTGCAGGCGGAAGGCATGGAAGAGCACCAGCCCGACGAAGCCGACCAGCAGATAGGGATACTGGTTCAGCACGCCGGCCACGCCGGAGAAGGCAAAGGGCAGCAGGACCAGCAGCAGGGCGAGCAGGACGACGTTCTTGAAGGGCGGCAGCACGGTGAGCTGCAGCGCAAGGGTCGCGAACAGCATCGGCGCGACGAAGGGCAGCGTCACCCCGAGCCCCACCGCCGCAGCGTAGACGAGGGGCGCGACCAGGGCGACACGCAGCACCTGCCCGGAATGGGATGGCTCAATAGACATAGGACAGCAGCGCCCGGGCCCGAATGTCGGCGGCCCAGAGCCAGCGCAGCCGCGCGGTATGCTCGGTATAGACCATGACCGTCGCCTGGGATCCGAGGCGGACCTGCGGGGGCAGCGCGTCCGGCGGATCGAACTCCAGCCGCACCGCGAAACGCTGCGGCTCGCTCAGCCAGCTGTCCTGCCGCGGAATGTCGATCAGCCCGCCCGGCGGCGCGGCCTGGTTCACGGTGTTGATGCCGAGCGAGAAGGAGACGACGCGCGCCGGCCAGATCCGGCCGGGCATGACGTCGAGCGCGATCTCGGCCGCGTCGCCGACCCGCATGTTGCCGAGCTGGTTCTCGCGGAACCAGGCCACGACCCAGCCCCCGCGCAGGTCGATCATGGTGAGGAGCGGCTGCCCCTGATTTGCCGTCTCCCCCGGCCCGAGGCTCAGGTTCACCACGCGGCCGCGCGTCGGTGCCAGGATGCGCGTCTGGCTCAGGTTGAATTGCGCCGTGTCCAGCGCCGCCTGGGCCGCGCGCAGCTGGGGGTTGTCCCCGCCCTGCGGTCCCAGCGCCTCCTCGGCCTGGCGCAGGGAGGCCTCCGCGGCCGCCACCTCCGCCTCGCCCGTCGCGACCGACGCGGCCGCCTCGTCGCCGCGGGCCGCCGGCACGACGCCGCGCTCGACCAGGGCCAGCGTGCGCTCGGCCCGGGCGCGGGTATTCGCCAGCGCCGCCGTCGCCTCGGCGAGCTTCGCCTGCGCCGCCGCCACCTGGGCGGTCGAGGCGCCGATCGACTGCCCCGCCTGCGCGAGATCCGCCTCCGCCGCCTCCACCGCGAGCCGGAACGGCGTCGGGTCGATCTCCGCCAGCATTGCGCCGGCCTCGACGGTCTCGTCGTCGCCGACCGATACCGTTCTCAGCTCTCCGGAAACCCGCGACGAGATCGGCAGCACCAGCCCCTCGATCGTGGCGATCGAGGTCACCGGCGCGGTGCGGTCGCTCGCGATCTGGAGCGCGAGCAGCAACAGGAGAAACCCGGCGACGATGACGGTCCAGCGGCGCACGGGATCGCGCCGCGGCCCCGGAGCCTCTGCTTCGGCCGAAGGTGCCTCGTCGTCCGACATTGCCATGATGCCTCGCCGCTCGTTCGCCGGCGCAAGCAGACGGGATCGACCGATGGCCCGTCAACCCTCGACAATCCGCGGCCGGAGCGGCTGACGACTATTTCCCGACCGCCCCAGTTTCGCCGTTAGGCCGCTGACGCCGCTCATGCGTCGTGGCGGGCGACCGCATGGTGGCCGGATTACACAGGCCTTTGTGAAAGGACTCCCCCGAGCCATCAGGCCCGATGGGATCGGAACTCTATCAGCGGCCAACCCCAGCGGCCCGCGCCGTCGCCTCTCGTCCCGCACGGGCCAAGGTTCCGCAGCCCGATCGACCCATGGCGATCGGGCCGCGCCGGCCCTGCCCGGGGGCTGGCGCGCAAGGCGCAGCTCCGGGGCGCGGGCAAGGCCGGCCACTGGTTCTCGCCGATCGAGCTGCACGTGCTGCCGAAGCTCGGGCGGATGCCGATCGAGGATCTCGACCAGCGGAGCATCAAGGCCGCGCTCGAGCCGATCTGGCATGACAAGGGCGAGACCGCCCGCAAGGCGATCACCCGGCTGAAGCTGATCCTGGAGCATTCCGTCGCCATGGGGCTCGCCGTCGACCTGCAGGCGACCGACAAGGCGCGGGTGCTCCTGGGCAAGTCCCGCCAGCGGAGCCGTCACATCCCGGCCCTGCCCTGGACGGAGGTTCCGGCCTTCTACGCGACGCTGGCCGAGGGCAGCATCTGCCACCTGGCCCTGCGGCTCCTGATCCTGACGGCGGCGCGGTCGGGCGAGGTCCGCTTCGCCCGGCTCGACGAGATCGAGGGGGCGACCCGGGTGATCCCCGGCGCGCGCATGAAGGCCGGCGTCACCCACCGGGTTCCGTTGTCGGAAGAAGCGCTCGCGGTGATCGCCGCGGCGGAGCCCCAGAGACGGGACGGCCATCTCTTCCCCTGCGTCCAGCGCGGCGTGATCAGCGACGCGACCATGTCGCGCATGATGGAGCGCCGCGGCATGGAGGCGCGCCCGCACGGGTTCCGCAGCAGCTTCCGCGACTGGTGCGCCGAGGCGACCGAGACGCCGCGCGAGGTCGCGGAGGCGGCGCTTGCCCACTGCGACGGGACGAAGACCGAGCGGGCCTATCGCCGCACCGACTACCTCGACCGGCGGCGGGTCCTGATGGAGCGCCGGGCGCGGTTCGTGACCGGCCGCGGCGCGGCGGTGATCCCGCTGAAGGCCGGGGCAGCGGGGTAGGTTTCGGTCATCGGGCCAACGGCCCCGCCACGAACCAGGCCTGCGAGGCAGGGAGAACCGACCCTCTCGCTACAACTTGCGGAATCGCTCGACCGGGGCCTTCCATACCCGCCGGGCAGGCAGCCCCTCCCCGCGCATCCAGGCGAAGCGCGGCGTGCTCGCCATGATCGTGCCGATGAGCCGGAGGTTGACGTCATGACCAACCCCGACCCTGAGAAATCCGGGGCCGCGCGGCGATCTGTAAAATTCTAGCTATCTGAACTCCGCATTCGCGTGCCGACGAGGACGACCCGATTCGAATGGTGCGATTACCAGGAAGCTACCCCCGCTGCACGGAGTAGCTTGATTACACTTTCTCCCGCCCCCGCCACCGCCGAATCGCAGGCGGACCGCCTACTCCGGCTGTCCGACGTCGTCGAGTTGATGTCGTTGTGCCGGGCGACCGTCTACCGCATGGTCGCCACCGGCAGCTTCCCCGCCCCTGTGAAGATCGCCGGCGCGTCCCGCTGGCGGGCGAGCGAAGTGGCGCGCTTCATGGAGGCCCTGGCCGCAGGGAGCAGGGGGCCCCGCAAGTGACCGTGGTGGCGAAGAGCGCGGAGGCGATGCCTCCCTTTGTCCGCATCATCACGCAACGGGTCCCGTGACCGAGCCTGAAGGAACGGCCGGAACGCTCGGGGCTTCGTCCCCGCCGGGACGCGCATCGTGAGGACACGGGCGAAGTGCTGGCCACCGGCAGCACGCACCCGATGGCGGAGTCCTGCCTTGTGCTCACGAAGCGCGGCGTCTCCGGCGACACGCTGGTGACGATGCGCCATGCGGACAGCCCGCACGACAGCTTCAAGCCGGCCCCCGTCCGCATCGGGGCGCGGGAGCGGAGAAGCTCGCCCGGAGGCGCGCGCAGGCCGCGGCCATTCGTGAGAGGAAGGCCAAAGGCCGCCGCTCGGATGGGGAGTCCGGCGATGATACCTGACGCGGGCAATATCGGGGCCGACGAGGCCCTGCGGCTCCGCCAGCAGCGGCCGGACCGTGCCATCGCCAGCCAGGCCAGACGGGACCGGAAGCATTTCCGGCGTTTTCCCGGCCGGCGGTGGCTGCTCCGTCATCCCCATCAGGCGGAAGTCGGGGAGAACGCCCTCGCGGGCCGGCTCCCCGAACTGCATCCTGGCTGGACCTGGTTCATGGCCGTGCGGAGGGTCGGGCTGGCCGACCTGGTGCGGAAAGTCTGCGCGGCCCCCAGACAGATTGCGGCCAACATTTTCCGACCACGAGATCGAGCAGTTCCTGCTTCCGACGGTCGTCGCCGATCTTGAGGAGATCGACGCCCGGTATCCGGCGGTGCGACCATGAACGCGCAAGCCGGCATTCCGGACGAAGGCCCCGCATCCCCCTGTGCCGACCCCGCTGCCGTCCGGGACCATGTTGACATGCTCCACGACCTCGCGCGGCGATCTGGCACCGCGGGCGTGCTGGTGCTGTGCGGCTATGGCGAGGATCCTGCCTCCGGCCGAAGCCTCAGCCCGCGCGTCGCCCACTTCGACATCGGTGACGTGGACGGCATGGTAGCGGCCGCGCTCGCCATGGCGGCCGAGCCGCACCGCAACGTCTATGCGCCCTGGGCGATCCTGAGCCAGGACCTGACGGTAGGCGGTCGCAGCAAGCGGGAGGACATCCGCGCCGTCCTGGCGCTGATGGTTGATCTGGACGCCGACAACGGTCGGGGCGAGATGCCGTTGCCCTGCCCGGCTCCTTACGTGCTTGAGAGTTCGGAAGGCAACTTCCAGCCGGTCTATCCCCTGATACGCGCCTTGACCGTTGCGGAGTCCGAGCCGGTCGCAAGGTCGCTCGCAGCCTGCTTCGGCGGCGACGGTGCGACGAAGGACGTTGCGCATGTCTGGCGCGTGGCGGGGACGCCGAACTGGCCGAATGCGGCGAAGCTGAGGCGTGGCCGTCCCGCCACCCCGCAGCTGGTCAAGGTGGCCACGCCCTGGTCCGGCCGGACTGTGGACGGCGGTGCGCTCCTGAAGGCCTGCCACGGCACTACGGGAGGGGAGCGTGGCTCCGGGAAGCTCTTCGGCCTCGACATCGACCTGGCGTCGGTCAGTCTGGTATCGGATGTCGACAGGGCAGCCGTCATCGCCGAACTGCGATGCCGGGATAATGCACTTACCCGTGACGAGTGGGTGCGGCTGACCCTCGCCGTCAAGGAAACTTGCGGTGAGACCGAGGAGGCACGCGAGGCCTGGCTCGACTTCTCGGCGCGTTGGCCGGACCAGAAGCCCGGCGAGCCGGAGCGGGTCTGGGAGACGGCGCGTCCGACGGGAGGCGTGGGCGTCGGGACGGCAATGCACCTGCTCCGGACGCAGGTGCTGCGGGGGGACGGAGCCGGCGCAGGCGGGACGGCGGGTGCGGGCGTCCCGGCGAAAGCCCCTGCGCGCGAGTCCGGCTATTGCGGTCTTCTGCCTGCGCGCGATTTCATGGCACGTATGCGTCCGCCCAGCTACCTGGTGGACGGCGTCCTGCAAAGGGGGATGCTCCATACCATCATGGGGCTGACGGGGCATGGCAAGACGACGGCTGCCCTGCTTATTGCGGCCTGCATCGTGACCGGGGAGCCGTTCTGCGGGCTTGAAGTTCGCAAGGGATCGGTGCTGTTCCTGGCGGGCGAGAACCCCGACAATGTCCGGACGCAATGGCACGCCCTCTGCGCGTATCTCCGGATTCCGCCGGACATCGAAGGGATGTACTGGCACGAGGGCTCGTTCGCGCTGTCGGCTCCCACGGAGCCGCTGATGGCCGACGCCGCGGCCACTCCGGACCTCCGACTGATCATCGGCGACACCCTGCAGGGGTTCTTCTTCGGCGAGGATGACAACGCCAACCCCGAGATGCTTGCCGCCGCCCGCGACTTTCGCGCCCTGACGCGGCTGGAATCGCGGCCGACGGTGCTCGTGCCGGCGCATCCCACCAAGAGTGCCGGCAAGGACGGGCTGGTTCCGCGGGGTGGTTCGGCCTTCCTGAATGAGATCGACGGGAACCTCACGATCTGGACCCAGGACGGCGTCGCCAGACTGCACACGCAGGGCAAGCACCGGGGAGCCGAGTTCGAGGCGATCAAGCTGGAGATGATCCGCATCGAGCCGCCCGGACTGGAAGACGAGAAGGGCCGCCAGATGCCCGCCACGGTCGCGCGTCCTCTGCTGATGCTGCGGGAGGAGGAAATCGTCAAGCGCGCCATGACCAATGAGGATCGGGCACTGGCCGCGATTCATTCGAATTCGATCATCTCCAAGCATGGGTTGGCCGATGCGCTTGGCGTTAGCCCGAGCTCTGCCTTTCGCGTGATCGTGAGGCTTCGGGAGAAGTTCAAGAGGATCAAGCGGGAGGGTCACGGCCACGTCCTCACCCGCAGTGGCAAGGCCGCGCTCGATCATTCGAGGGGCGCGCGCTAGCACGGTTGAAAGCGATCCACGGGGCGAACCATGTGGTTCGGTTCGGTTCGCCTGAACCGGCAGCCGAACCGGTTGAACCGACAGGCCGAAGAAACGGAACGATTTCCGCAGCGTGGCGGAAGCGAAACCGAACCGGATAGCGAATCCGAGTTCATCCGGCTCGCCCGCCCCGTCCCTTGGGGACGGGCGGGCGTGAACCGAACCGGAATACTGGGAGCTATGGCCCCTCCGCCTTACACCAGATCGGTGCGAGGGTAGCGGCACTTCCGTACCGCACTCTCGACGAGGCCGCCTGCAGAGGCAGATGTCATGGCGAGCGCGCAGCCGCCACTGCCGGCCAGGATGTCCCGCACGATCCGCTGGATCACCCGGTCGGCGTCTCTGGCCGTGCCGGGTGCCACCGCGATGCCGAGGCTGCGGTGCACGGGGACGCGCTGACCGTCCGGGGTGGTCTGGAAGCCGCGGGCGTACCAGACGCCGTTGCGGTTCTGTCGGTGTATTCCCATGATGGGGCTCCTCGTGTCGGAATGCGAGGGCGGGAATTCCGCCCTCACGATCGGCGCGGTCAGTCCGACAGGATCTTGCGCCACTCGAGCGTCTTGCTCTCGGCGAGGCCCCAGAGGAGTTCATCGGTCATCAGCACCCACTTCGCCTTGGCGAGCTTCGCCGGCATCTTCGGATCGTCGAGGGCGACCTCGACGGTCCCCTCGCCGGTGCGGAACTCGATGCCGAAGCCGTCCCTGATGATGGTGTACTCGTAGGCTTCAGTGCCCCCATCCCGGTCGATGAGATCGAACAGGTCGATCTCTCTGTCGGCGAAATAGAAGCCGGCCAGCAAGTTGGTGCCGGCGTGGCGCAGGACATAGGCAGGCATGGCGTCGCTCCTTGATGGATTGCACGGCGAGCCCGGGCCGGTCCGCGGCGGTGCCGCCGGTCGGATCGATCCGTCTCGCCGATTACAAACCCCTTCGGGGTTCTTCCTGCGCGGATGCTCGTGGTGTCGCTGTCGGAGATGACGGGTGCCTCCACCACAGACCGGCACCCCAGTCGCCGTCGTGCTCCGACGGGTCGGGTTGGCCGACCAGGAAGTGCCTGTGATCACGTGCGCCCAGGAGCCCGGGACGACCCGCCTCCCTGTTGTGTGGCACCTTGCGCGGGTGAGGTTGAAACGTTCCGGCTGCGGGTCTGGCTGTTGGAACAAGTGTGGTGGTCTAGGCAATCCAATGGCTTACTGGTCGCCATGACAGCATGTGTCACAGCCGGCACCCCGAAACGCGCCGTCCCCCGGGGGGTGGGAGCGGACCCGCCGGCGCGTTTCCGGGAATGCTACCTCCCCAGCCGCAGGAGCACGCGATGCAAGATCCAAAATGTCCGGACAGGGATGCGCTGCAGGCGACCGCCCCAGTGAGGCGCGACTATCCCTCGCAGATCGCGATCCATGCGGCGGCCGGACCGCGCGGCTGGGAGAAGCCGCCCGGGTCCTGCGGCAACCTGCGATCGCGGCACCGGGAATGGACCTGTCTGCACTGCGGCCGGCGCTTCCGCGGCAAGGTCAGGGACCGCGTCGCCCGCAACCCGGCGCTGGTGCGCAAGTACTGCGGCACCGCCTGCTCGGCCGCCGCGAAATCCGCGGCCGCCGCCGCCCGGCGCGCGGCCGAGGATGCCGGGGAGGAGAAGCGCCGCCGCAGGGCCGACCGCAAGCGGGCCTGGCGGGCCGAGAGCCCGGCCCGGCTGGCGCAGATCGCCGAGTCGCAGCCGCTGACGCCGCAGCAGAGCGCCAAGCTCAGGGGCCACATCGTCACCGCCATCGGCCTGCAGCTTCCCCAGGCCCACGCCGTGGTCATGGGAATCCACCAGTGGACGCCGACGCAGGCCAGGGTCTTCGCGCTGCTGCTCGACAAGGTGCTGCCGAACCTGAGCGCCTCCTACGGGCTGGCCGAGACCGCGGCAACGGGCGTCGAACAGATGACGCGGGAGGCGCTGGAAGCCGTCGCGGCCGGGATAGGTGGCTTGGGCGACGGGGCAGGCCGCGAGGCAGAGCGCTGAAGTCGGGCGGAGGGACACTAGTCGAAACAGAGGCTGGTTGAGGGCGGGAGGATGGATTCTGCGGGATGACTCCCTTGCAAGGATCGACCCATGTCTCGCCAGGCCGTCGCCGCCCTCTCCCGGAGGCTACGAGGCCATGTCGGCCTCGGCGAGAGCCGGCCGGAGACGTTGTGCACGTTCTTCGTCGGCATGGTCGGGGCGCGCAGCGTCGGCCTTGACCTTATCGCCACCGAGACCGGAAGCAGCGCTCTGGTCGCCTCGACCTGCCGACGGTTACAGCGCTTCTTCCAGCACGTGGATTTCGGGCCGGACCGGGCGGTGCGGATCGTCGCGCGGCTGGTCGGATCGTCCTCCGCCTGTACGCTTGCGCTCGACCGCACGACCTGGAAGGTCGGGACGCGCGCGACGTGAACCATCTCGGGCTCGCGGTGGTGGTCACCCGAAGGTTTCGGGTTCCGCTGTTCTGGACCCTGCTCGACGGACCGGGCACCAGCCTGAAAGCGACCCGGATTGACCTGATGACGCGCTGTCTCGCGCATTTCCCTGCGTCGACCATTCGAGGCCTGCTCGCGGATCGCGCGTTCATCGGGAACGAGTGGCTCAATTCCCGCAACGATGACAATATCGCCTCGCGATCCGCCTGCGCTCCGATCTGCGGGTGACTACCCGCGACGGCTGCGACCTTGCCCTCTACGCCCGGCTCCGCCGCGCGCGACGAAGCCCCGCGACGCGCCGCTCCTGAACTTCGCCGTCAAGCGCCTCGGTACGGAATGGTTGATCGTCATCTCCAATCTCCCCGCCGCCTACCGCAAGCGCTGGGCTATCGAGTGCATGTTCGCTGACGCCAACCCGAGGACAACAGCGCCGCCCGAAACCCCCGGCAAGACCTATCCCCGCGGGCACGGGGGAACCGCCTTCGGGATGTATGGCTCCCCTTGGTCGACGGGCCTATCCCCGTTGGCACGATTGAGCCTCGCACCTCCTTTGAACGCATCCAAGGGAGGGGGGCCCATCCCCGTGGGCACGCGGGAACCCGCGACAGAGCCCCTGCTTCGTCATTGCCGTGGGGCCTATCCCCGTGGGCACGGGGGAACCCCGGTAGGTGAAGACACGCTCGTGGACTCGAGGGGCCTATCCCCGTGGGCACGGGGGAACCATCGTGCACCTGACCTATCCCAACGGGGTCAAGGGCCTATCCCCGTGGGCACGGGGGAACCTCTCGTCGGCAAGGGTATGAAAACACAAAGATGTCAAAGAGCAAGCAGGCGAGTGATGCGCGGGGCTATTTCCGCTTGACGAGCAGGACGCCGTCTGCATCGACGATGACCCTGGGCGGCTCGCCGAGCGTCTCCATCCGCAAGGCGCCGACGGCGGTCCTGTCCCTCCAGACCAGCACCAGCGAGCCCCTGCCAAGGGCCGTCCACCAGTCGGTCATGACCGCCCAGACCCGGTCACGCTCGGCTGCCGTCATGTCGGGCGCGACATACGTGCCAGGCGCGATCTCGAGCATGACCGAGGCCAGGAACCCTCGGTAGCGCGCCTCGACGTCACGGGTCACGATCATCGTCAGGGTCATCAGGGGTCGCGTCCTTCGATCAGGGCCTTGATGCGCTCGATCATCGCCGGGATGATGCCCTACCGCGAGAGCGCCTCACCGGCCAATCTCCGCGTGATCCTCTCGACGTTCTCGGACGGGTGCGTGCCCGCGTGTTTCGCCGCCTTGAAGGCGCAGGGGATGGTCACGCTGTCGCGATAGAGATCAGCGATGTCCAGGACGAAGCTCTGCCCGGGGTCCTCGTGGATGAAACCGAGCTGCGGGATCGTCGCAGTGGCGCAGACGGCGATGGCAGCGGCGGCCTCGACGCCGCTCGCGGCATGGTTCAGGGCCTGGTTGGGAAGATCCGCGGCGAGCGGATCGCCCCGGTCGTAGCGCCGGCCGCGCCAGGCGATGCCGATGCGACTGGCATGCAGGGCATAGGTCTCCTTCATCCGCGCGCCCTCGATCCCGCGCAGCACGTTCAGGTCGGCATGGGGCAAGACCTCGCCGAGGCGCGTCGCATACATCCGCCGCGCCGTCATGATGCGCAGATCGTCATCCGCCCAGATCCGCGCCTGAAGGCGGGCAAGCCTCGAGCGATCCGGAATCATCGGCGGCGCTGTATAAAGTCGCACGCCATCCTCCCCGACCGCCGCGAGTGCGGTGCGGGCATGGGCTAGCAACCGCAGCGCATCGTGGCTGACCGTCGGTCCCGGGCCCAGGAGGATGATCGAGACCCCCTGCAGCGGGATGGCATAGTCCCCGGGTGTCAGCGCATCGGATGCGGTGGTCTCGCCTTGCAGGAAGGCAAGCGTGCCGTCCCGCGCCGTCAGAGCGCCCCGCGCGAGGTAGAGACATCCCGCCCGGTCGGCATGGGGAACCCTGGCACTGTCGAGCCCCAGCCGTCCCTTCAGCACCGGGCGCGGCCCTGGGCCGGGCGCAGCAGCAGCATGCCGTAGCCATAGGCGCGGTGGCGACCGACACCCCTGGCCAGCAATCCGGCGAAGCCCGTCGGATCGAGGATGCGCAGCGTGCCGTGAACGGTGGCATCCGGACCTTCGAGGCGTCGCCCATTGCGACGGATCTCGCGGCGTTCGAAGCCGGCGAGGCGGGTATGCTCCGGGAGCATTTCCGCCGCCGGGGCGAGGCGCGCGGCCAGCCAGGACAGGTAGACGTCGCTGCGCGTGGCGGCCCCTTCGCGCAGCGCGGCGGCGAGGAAGGCGTCGACCTCGGCCCCCTTGCGGAAGCTGAGCTGCGCCCCGTCCACCGTCTGCCCGGCCAGCGCGGAGGCGAGCCTCACCATGGGTCGCATGCGCAGATCGAAGCCGAGCACCTGCCCGGCCTTCCAGAGCGTCTCCGGGCGCGGCAGCGAGCGCAGCTGCGCAAGGTCGATCACCTCGGCATGGGCGGGCGTGAGGCTGGCGGTCGCAGCCTTGCACAGTCCCGCGGCGTCCTGGCCGGCGTAGGCATAGAGGGTCCCCCGCCTGGCGCGCGGGGCGACCATCAGGCGAAAGGGCTGCAGGACTGCAGGGCCGAAGACTTCGCCCAGCAGGTGGTGCAGCGCCATGCCCTCGTCGAAGCCCCCCGCCAACGCCCTTCGCCCGGCCCAGAGGTGAAGGCTGCGCAGCTCGAGGGGCAGTTCGACGAGATGCAGGCTCATGCGATCCTGCCCGCAACCACGCGCCTTTGCCCCGCATGCAGGCCCGAGTGCCAGTTGCGCAGGTCGGCCGGATCGATGCCGGTGCCGGAGCCGGCCGCTCCGTTCTCCGGCCAGAGGGCGGGACCGCTCAGCCCCAGGGCCAGCAGCGCTGCATGAACCGACGGGGCCTCGACCCAGCCCGCGAAGAGCGGCCCCGAGGGCAGGCAGGACTTGCGCCCGATGAACAGCGGCCGTGCCGGACGCTCGAGTGCTTCGGCCAGGGCGTCGAGGGTCGGGCCATCGCCCGACACGAGGCGCAACACGACCCGGCAATCGTGATCCGCCAGATAGTCGCGCCGGCGGCGATGCGGGCTGTCATAGGTCGCCCCGGCACGTCCTTCCGGACGCCCCCATGTCGTCCAGCCGCGATCCCTGGCCTCGAGCCTTGCGTTCTGGTTGTCGGTCAGAACCCGGCCTGGCCGCGGGTTCAGGGTGCCGAACACCATCCGGTCCTGCAGGGCCTGATGCGCGGCCCGGTCCTCGCGCCGCCAGCCGAGCGCATTGGCGAAGATCCCGGTCAACGCCGAGGCCGAGGGGAAGTCGCGTGTCGGCCCGACATGATCGATCGCCACCCCGCCGAAAGCCACAAGCGGTGCCGCCAGGCGCAGATGCAGCCAGCGATGGGTCATGCGGCGACATCCGCCAGCCGTGCGGGCAAGCCCTGCACGAAGCCCGCCAGATCGGCCAGGCTGCCGCGCGCGGCCCCCGGCAGATCGCCGTTGGCCAGCGACATGAACCGACGCTCCTCGCCCGTGGCATAGGCGGCGTCGAGGGTGGCCAGATGGGCGGTCAGCTGCTCGACGGCCACGGGCGCGCTTGCCGGACAAGGGGCGCGGAACGCCTCGGCCAGCGAGCGCGGCTGGCGGTCTCCGGCCTCGACCAGCAGGAAGGAGGCACGCGAATAGGGCGCGGTCGAGCCGAGTTTCGCTCCGGGCGAGACCTCGGCGATCAGGTAGAGCAGGTAGTGCAGCACATCTCCCGCCAGCCGCGCATCCCCGCCGAGATTGGCCAGAAGTCCGGGGATGTCGACCACGACATAGCCATAGTAGAGGCCCGAGGTCAGCTCGGTTTCCTGGATGGTATCGGCCCCGGTATCTTCGTCACGAGCCAGATCGTCGGCAGCGATGAAATAGTCGCTCTCGGCTTCCTCGGCATGGACGGTGAAGGCATGGGCGACATGGACCGGGGCCTCGATGTTCGCCTTCGGATCCGAGGTGACCATGCGCCCGAAGAGCGCCCCGGTCAGCCCGCCGGGGAGTCTCGCGCCCTCCGACAGCGCCTTGAGGTTCGCCTTGTGGGACTTCAGCCAATCCTTCGCCAGTTCGGCGGCGTTCTTGGCGTCGCCTGCGGCCTCGGCGACCAGCCGCTGCGCCTCGGCGGCGAGATACGCGACCTCGACCTCGCCCAAGAGCAGGTTCTGGCGTGATTTCTTGTCAGTGCCCTTGTCACCATAGACCGCGACCAGCAGAGCGTCGCGGATCGGCTTCAGAACGCTCTCATCGACGCCCTGCTCCCGGTCGCCAAGCACCTTGCGGTCGATGATCTCGCGCGAGCGGAAGGCGGCGTCAGCGCCTTCGATCCGGTCGAGCCCATGGGGATCATCGGCCAGCCGCCAGTGGCGCTTCAGACACTGCGAGCTGATCCGGGTGCGCAGGGTGCCGCCATAGGGCAGACGCTTGGCCAGCCCGGCATCGTCGCGGTTCAGCAGCGCCGCCGTATAGGGGGCCAGGAAATGTACCTGCAGGAAGCGGGGATCATTCATCGGCGGTCTCCGGGGTCCGGGTATGGTCAAGGCGGTTGTAGTAGTCGCGGGCCAGGTCGTTGCCGCCGCGGCCGAGGACAATGCGGGCGAGACCGACGACGCTGAAATGCGGCCTCTTGGGTGCGATCGTTCGGATGGCGCGTTCCAACGCCTCGGCACGGGGGTCGCCGCGGGTCGCGAGGAGGCGAGCGAGCCGTATCTCGGAGAACCCGGCATCGGCCAGCACCGCGCCGAGCGAGCGGGCCTGGTCGTGGATCGAGGCCGTGGCACTGGCCGGGGTCAGAAGCGCGATCAGCCGCGTGAAGCGCAGCCAGTCCTGCTCCTGCGGGCGGGAAATGCCCAGACGGGACGCCTGACGCCAGAACACCGGCGCTCCATCATCCCCCATGCGCCGGGCGTCCGCCTTCTCGCCGGGGCCGGCCGCCGCCAGTGCCGCGGCAATCGACAGCGCCCGGCGGGCGGTCTCATCCGGTCGTTCAGACATCGTTGGGCACCTCCACCTTCAGCTTGGCCACCGCCCTGGCCAGCGCGCGCTCCAGCGCCTGCCGTCCGCGGACCTCGGCCCGAGGGCGCATCAGGCTGGCGCAGGGAATGCCCGGAGCCGCGGTGCGGAACTCGTCGCGGGCATGAGCCGAGAGGGCTTCGAGAAACGTCCGCCGCAGTGGCGTGAAGCCGCTGTCATGCGTGACCGCCATCCGCGCCCAGATTTCGGGGAAGAACATCGCATCCGCATGGCGGCGCAGCGCCTCGCGCGCGGGTTGCGTGCGGGCGTAGTGCGGCTTGGCGACCTTCTCCCGATCGCCTCCCGCCGCGAACACGGCGAGACCGTTGCGCAGGGCGAGGTCGATCGCGGCAATGTCTTTCAGGATGCCATCCGCCACCTCGGCGGGGCGCGCCCCGAACATCTGCGCCACCATGGCCTTGGGGACCGGCACTACGCGCGAGCGGAACCCGTCGGTCTTGGAGTTTCCGCGCGAGAACGCCTCGGCGACCAGCAGCATCGGCGCGGCTTTCTCGCCGGGCTGGAGCTGTGCAAGCCGGGGCACCGACCACTCTCCCCTGTAGAGCAGCGTCACCAGCAGCTCGTGCGTCCAGTCCCGCTCGGACACCGGAAGTCCTGCGACAGCCGCCTGAGCCGGGCGCGGTGCAGGATGCTCGGAGATCAGCGCCCAGTCCGGGCGGCCGCGAAGGGTCAGCGCCCCGGGGGCGAGGCCGATCTCTCGCAGGCGTATCCGGGCTCGATCCCGGGCCGTCTTCCAGTAGTCGGCGCGAAACTCGTGCTCGAAGGGAAAGGCGCGGCGATCCGAGCCGACCCAATCCGCCAGGGTCAGAAGCCCGCAGACATGATGCAGGAACGCGGGCTCGGGCGGCGGTGCCGACCCTTCGGTGATCTCCGGAAACCACGCGAGAAGCGCCCGGCCCATCTGCGCCTCTTCCGCGCGCCAGTCGTAGTGCGCCAGGACAGGAAAGGCCTGCTTGGCGATGCCCCGCTCCGATGGTTCTGAAGATACTGGCCGGCCATGATGGGCGAAGAGCGCGTCGAACCATTCCGGCAGGCGCGTCGCAATCGGCCAGCGCAACAGATGCGCGACCGCCCCGTCAAGCGAATGCGGTCCGCCATGAGCAGTCCACAGCTGGCCGCATTCCAGATGACTGCGCAGCTGCAACCCGGCATGGTCGGCCCATCCCTTCGCCTGGAAGCCGGGGGCGAGCTTGCCGATGTCGTGCAGGAAGGCCAGGGCCGCAAGGCAGCGGATCTCGGTTTCTGCGAGGGGGCGACCCAGCGCTCCCGCCGCTCGCTTCCTGATCAGGGGATGCGCGAGCAGCTCGATCAGCACGGCGGCCACATCGGCGGAATGGTGCGCAAGATGATGGAACGTCCGCGTCTCCAGATCGCATTTTCCCCATGCGGGCCTGGGATTGACCATGACGCCCATGCATGCCCTGCTCTTGCCGCCCTGCGAGCCATTGGGCAACAAACCCATCATCAATGACAAGTGCTCCGCGCGCGACGCTTCGCTCACATGCCTGCCCTTCGTGAGGTGCCGGGCGAAGGGCCGGTCGCCTGGACCGGGAACCCTGTCGAGCACACCTGCCGTGTGCTCACGATGCGCGTCGTCTCCGGCGATGCGGGGGCATGACAATCCGCCCACCTCGCGACGCCTATCCTGTCCAGGCTCATGGAAAGGACTGCTGCACGCTTCCGAACGCAATATGTGACGAACCACCGCCTGTGGGACGATTGATATATCTAGTTGCAATCCCTCACGTGCCGGGACGGTCAGGCTCCTCACGCATGAGTGGCGGTGAGAAAGGGACAGAAGGGGCCGGAAGCACCTCCATCGGCTCAAGCCGAATCGTCGCCAAAGGGTCGTCGACACCTGCATACTCTGGATGGCATCACCTCCAGCGCCGCGTTCGGCACTAGCAGCCCGTTCGAGTGGCAATCCGTCGATTTCCGAAGCCCCGGTGCATGCAAAGCCCACCTGGCCAACCGACCAGTGGCCAAATGCTTCAGCCTTTCATCGAAGCAACCCGGCGAACTTGCATGCTCAACCGGATGCATCGAAAGCCATTCGGTGGGAACAAAGGTGGACTGGCCGACAACTACCTGGCGAATCTCTTTATTATCAATAGATTACATTAATGTTATGGTGCCCCGTGTCCGACTTGAACGGACCACCTCTGGGTTACAAAGCCAGCGCTCTACCGGATGAGCTAACGGGGCCTCGACCATCCAGCTAGCAAATCGGCGCCGGGACTTCAAACTGTACCTGCCGCCTGCCGGGGCCGGCCGTCCTAGATCGGCCGCCCGAGCAGCAGCTTCGGCAGATCCCCCGCGAGGCCCGCCGCCTCGCGGATCAGCCCGCGCCTGAGCGCCGGCAGCCGGTTCACCAGGCCGAGGCCGAGGTCGCGCCCCAGGCGCAGGAGCGGGTTGTCGTTGGAAAAGAGCCGGTTGAGCCCGTCGGTGGCGGCGACCAGCATGGCGGTGTCGAACCGCCGCCAGCGCTGGTAGCCCGCGAGCACGTCCGGCGCGCCGACGTCGAGCCCGCGGCGATGCGCCTCCACCAGCACCTCGGCGAGCGCGGCCACGTCCCGCAGGCCGAGGTTCAGACCCTGCCCCGCGAGCGGATGGATGCCATGCGCCGCATCGCCCGCCAGCGCCACCCGCTCGGCGGCGAAGCTCTCGGCCAGCGACAGGCCCAGCGGATAGCCGAAGCGCGCCCCGGCCAGCCGGATATCGCCGAGGAAATCCCCGAACCGCGGCCTGAGCTCGGCGAGATAGGCCTCCGGCCCCAGCCCGGCGATGACCGCGGCCCGGTCGCGCGCCTCGGTCCAGACGATCGAGGAGCGGTTGCCCGGCAGGGGCAGGATCGCCAGCGGCCCCGGCGGCATGAAGAACTGATGCGCGATGCCGTGATGCGGCAGCTCGTGCTCCACGGCGCAGACCAGCGCGCTCTGGCGATACTCCCAGCCCAGCCGCGCGATCCCGGCGCGGGCGGCGACCCGGCTGCCCCGCCCGTCGCAGCCGACCAGGAGCGCGGCCCCGAGCCGGCTGCCGTCGCCGAGCGTCACCGCGATGCCGCCGGGCCCGGGCGCCTGGGCGACGGCCTCCGTCTCCGAGCGATGCTCGATCAGGTCGCTGCCGTCGATGGCGTCGAGCAGCGCCCCCCGCAGGTAGCGATCCTCGAGGAAATGCCCCATCGGGCCCTCGTCGATCTCGTTCCGGTCGAAATGCAGATGCCAGGGCGCCGCCCCCTCGCCGGCCCGCCCGTCGCTGATCTTGATGTCGTTGATCGCCTGCGCCTGCGCCGCCAGGTCGCGCCAGAGCCCCAGCGCCGCGAGCATGCGCCGCGACGACAGCGCCAGCGCATAGGCGCGCCCGTCGAATTCCGGCGCCGCGCGCCGCGCCCGCGGCTGGGCGTCGATCACCACGCTGCTGAGCCCGCCCGAGGCCAGCGCCAGGGCCAGGGCGGGACCGTTCAGCCCGCCTCCGACGATCAGGACATCGCAATGCCGCTCCATGGGCGCATGCTATTCCAAGCGCCAAGGCGATTGTCCATCGCCAATGGCCCGGCTAGGCTCGCGCCATCGGCGAAGGAAGGGCACGCATGTCGGACACCTGGCTCTGGATGACGGCCGCGGATCTCGGGCGCGCCTTCGAGGCGGGCGAGATCGATCCGCGCGAGGCGACCGAGGTCTATCTCTCGGCGATCGAGAGCCATCCCCAGGCGCCGGGTATCTACGCGCGCGTCACCGCCGACCGGGCGCGGGCCGAGGCCGATGCCGCGGCGGCCCGGGCGCGGGCGGGGCTGCGCCGCGGGCCGCTCGACGGCGTGCCGGTCAGCTGGAAGGATCTCTTCGATACCGCCGGCACCGCCACCGAGGCGGGCTCCGCCCTGCTCGCGGGCCGGGTGCCGGAGCGCGACGCGGCGGTGCTCGCCCATGCGGGGCGGGCCGGGCTCGTCTGCCTCGGCAAGACCCATCTGACCGAGCTCGCCTTCTCCGGGCTCGGGATCAATCCGGTCACCGCGACCCCGCCCAACATCAACGATCCCGAGCTCGCGCCTGGGG
>Ga0209607_1001617_pt1 | contig 18737 bp, 21 predicted proteins | sample AD_UKC117_MetaG_FD_184413 | JGI IMG/M metagenome (GOLD analysis project Ga0209607, IMG submission 184413) | Active sludge microbial communities of municipal wastewater-treating anaerobic digesters from Hong Kong - AD_UKC117_MetaG (SPAdes)... | ecosystem: Engineered > Bioreactor > Anaerobic >... | reverse complement strand
ATGGGAAAGGCCGGCATCCCCATAGCAGCCACAGCCCACTCCATCAAGGGCTTCGTCGAGAGAGGCTACACCGAGAACGTCACCATGATCGGGCTCCACCCGCTTACCAACTACCTCCGGTTCAAGGACTGGCAGGGGCTGGACGGAAAGGGCCAGTACGATGTGGTGATATTCATGGGGATCTTCTACAAGTTCGCCAGCGCCATGTTCTCTGCGCTCAAGAACTTCAACAGGGACATCAAGAGGGTCTCCATCGACCGGTACTACCACGTCAACGCCGACATGACCTTCGGAAACCTGGCTTTCGATCCAGAGCAGTACCATGAGGCTGTAGACGAGGTAATCGCAGCGCTGAAGAAGTAACCATCCCCTTTTTATTTTTTGGGGATTTATATCATATGAAAATTATGGTGGTTGAGCTCACAGAGCCCGAATAACTCGGGCTTGAGCTCTGTATGGCAGCGGAGGTGGGCGAAGATGGGCGGGGTCAAGATCGGCGGTCTCGCCGGAAGATCCCGCCGCTCGAGCTTCGGCTCCAGGTGGCCAGAAACAAGGGACCGATGATATGGAGGGTGATAGGCTTGACCTCCTTTGCCCTCTGGTTTGCAAGCGTACTCTGACCAGGCCACGCCGGATGGGCGGCAGGATCTCTTGACCTCCTTCGCCTTCTCTCCGACTTCCATGCATCCATGTCGAAGCGTTGCGAGATATCATCTCGCGGTGAGGGATCCGTTGGCTCTATTTTGTCCTTCAACAGGTCTGATACAGGGCTCAAATAAACAGAGAGCCGGTCCAAATGGCTTCCTGATTCTGTTTCGGGTTGAGGGAATGTTGTAGGAGCCCGGCACCACAAAAGCGCGGATTTTTGTTCTTGATAAGATCTTCGAGACCGGAGTTGTAGAAATGGCAGAAGAAATCGAACTGGACATGTCCCCCATGTACGAGGGGGAGCGGATCAGGAAAGGCGACATCTGGGTAGAGATGGGCGGTCCCAAGGCTGACGGCTTTGAGCTCTCCATCGCTGCGTCGATGGACGAGATCGAGGACGGAAAGGTCACCATCAAGGGTCCCGACATCAGCGAGATCGAAGAGGGGAAGACGATCCCCTTCGGCATGATCTTCAAGGTTGCCGGCGAGCTTATCGAGCCCGACCTCGAGTCGATCATCGAGAGGCGTAACCACGCTCTTCTCTCTTACGTCCACGGCCTCATGCACCTGAACCAGAGGGACGCCATCTGGATGAGGGCGGGCCTCGACCTCAAGAAGGCGGGAGTCACCTCCTGGGAACAGATCATGAAGAACGTCATGAACCTCTACAAGGCCGAGATGCCATTCATCGAGAAGATGGAAGCCATCGTCCTGACCTCCCCTGAAGAGGTGGCCAAGGGGCTCGAGCAGGCTCACGCCAAGTACGGTGCTCGAGACGAGCGTGCCAAGGGGCTACACGACGAAGAGGTTGACGTATTCTACGGGTGCACTCTCTGCCAGGCTTTCGCGCCGACGAGCGCCTGCTGCGTCACTCCCGACAGACCATCCCTCTGCGGTGCTATCACCTGGTTCGACGGCCGTGCCGCAGCCAAGGTCGACCCCGAGGGTCCCCAGTTCCCCATACCCAAGACTGGAGTCATCGACGAGATCGCCGGCGAGTACGAGTCGGTAAACGAGATGGCGGCCTCGCGGTCCGGCGGCGAGTACGACAGGATGGCTCTGTACACATTCTTCGACGCCCCCCACACATCCTGCGGCTGTTTCGAGACGATCGGGTTCTACATGCCCGAGGTTGACGGGATCGGAATAGTCGACCGTGACTTCAAGAGCCCGACACCAAACGGTCTTCCCTTCTCCACCATGGCCGGCCAGGCTGGCGGCGGAAAGCAGGTCGTAGGGTTCCTCGGAATGGGCCTGCTCTACTACTTCTCGCCCAAGTTCCTCCAGGCTGACGGCGGATGGAGACGGATCGTCTGGATGCCAAAGGAGCTTAAGGAGAGGGTGAAGGACGGGATCGATGCCGACATGTTCGACAAGATCGCAACCGAGGAGAACGCGACTGACCTTGCGGCTCTGAAGGCGTTCCTGCTGAAGGTCGACCACCCGGTCGTCGACGGTGTCGAGAGGAAGGTCGACGGCAAGCAGGTATCTGACGGATGGAAGATCGAGGACCCCTCCGAGTTCGAGGATGCGGTCATCTCATTCATCGAGGAGTCCGGCGGAGACATCGATGTCGACGCCATCAAGGCGAAGCTGAACATGAGCGAGGGCCAGTTCATGCAGGTCGTCGAGTACCTGCAGGACGAGGGCATACTGGAGTAAGAATTTATAGTATCTCTGTATTTGAGGGTGTAGGAGGTTATAGGAATGGCCAAAAAACTGTCACTTAAGCTGAAGAAGAAGGAACCTGAAGCAGCAGCCGCACCAGCCGCAGCAGCAGCACCAGCGGCGGCAGGAGCCGCGCCCGCTTTTGCCATGTCGGCAGGCGGGGCGGGCGGGATCAAGCTCGTCCTCAAGGACGCTAAGGTTACCATCGAAAAGGTGACGCTCGCCAAGTGAGCGTCCACCTTTTCCCTCCTATATCTTAAGTGAGAGGGATTGTCCTGATCGTCACGCCTCCGGCGTGACGGTTGGTTTCGAAAAGGATTAGGGAGAATACGAGAGGGAGAGTTTATTATGGCTGGCAAGAAGTTATCACTTAAGCTGAAGAAGAAGGAGCCTGAGGCAGCAGCCCCTGCCGCAGCCGCACCCGTGGGAGGAGCAGCTCCCGCCTTTGCGATGCCTGCGGGCGGATCTGGCGGGATGGTCCTGGAGCTGAGAGGCGCCAACATATCCATCAAGGAAGTCGTCATAAAGCCGAAGAGCGGCAAGTAGAAGGCTAGTACCGTGGGGAAAGTAATTGCGATAACCGGAAAGGGCGGCACCGGCAAGACCGCGGTCACCGCGATGATCATCAAGACTCTCCTGAAGAGAGGCGAAAAACCCGCCATCCTGGCCATAGACGCCGATCCTGACGCGAACCTTGCAGACGCGCTGGGGGATGACGTGGAGATGACCGTGGGAGACATAAGGGAGGAGATTCAGGATTCTCGGATCTCGCTGCCGCCAGATTACGACAAGAAGCAGTTATTTGCGGCGAAGATATTCGAAGCGCTTCTTGAAAAGGACGGATACGATCTTTTGGTGATGGGCCGGTCGGAAGGGTCCGGATGTTACTGTTATCTCAACTCTCTGCTGAAGGGGATCATGGACGAGACCATTGATGACTATGACCTGGTCATCGTGGATTCTCCGGCGGGGCTTGAACATCTGAGCCGCAAGACCATCTCCGAGGTTGATTCGCTGATCGTTGTCACCGACGAATCTCGGAGAGGGCTCAAGACCGCAGAGACGATCAGACAGCTCGCCGAAGAGCTGGATCTGAAGTACAACCACCTCTACGTAATAGCGAACAAGGTTCGCGATCTATCCAAAGACCAGATCCTCAAGGTTGCGAGCGGTCTGGGCCTTAAGGTTATCGGCATGATTCCCTACGATGAGAACGTAGCTCGCCTCGATCTGGTGGGCGACCCGCTGGTCGGCCTGCCAGACGACTCTCCTGCCGTGGTGGAAGTGGAGGAGCAGATAATCAAAGAGATCGGTCTATGAGGGGAGATCAACATGGGAGAGAAACTAAGCATATCCGACTTAAATAAGAAACTTGCGGAAATGGACGTAAAGTCCCTCGAAGGCGTCACCATCGAGGGGGACATTGAACTGGAGATCGACGCAGGAGCTGGCGGCGTCGGACCTCTCTTCGCATATTACTTCGGCGAAGAGGTGGCAAAGGTGGCGGTCCAGCTGGTCAACATGGCCAAAGCCTTCGGCTATCCTGTAGACAGCCTGCTTCAGCCGGTGGCGGTGGCTCAGGCCATATCGCCCGCACCTGCAGAGCTGGCCAAGGCAGCACCCGCGATTCCGGCCTTCAAGATACCTGACACTCTCAAGAGCGCCAAGTTCTCGGTGGGCACCGACAAGACCTGGAAGACTCCGATCGAGGAGGTCCAGCTCGGAGCCACCAAGGCCGATGGCGGATCGAGAGGTCACGTCATCAAGATCGGCGGCGAGAAGGCGATGCCCTTCTTCTTCGACGCTGCAATGCCCAACAGGCCCGTCGTCACCATCGACGTCTTCGACATGCCGATCGGCATGGCAAAGGCCGTCAAGATGCACTACGAGGACGTTATGAACGATCCCGCAGACTGGGCCAAGAAGGCAGTCAAGGAGTTCAAAGCAGACCTGGTCACAACTCACCTGATCAGCACAGATCCATTGATCAAGGACACCCCGGCCAAGGAAGCCGTGAAGGTCGTAGAGGACGTCCTCCAGGCCGTTGACGTCCCGATCGTCATCGGCGGCAGCGGCAACCCCGAGAAGGACGTAGAGGTCCTGACCAAAGCCTCTGAGGTGGCCCAGGGCGAGCGCGCCCTCATCGCCAGCGCCAGCCTGAACCTGGACTGGGAGGCGATCGGCAAGTCCTGCGCTGCGAACAACAACGTCTGTCTCGCCTGGACTCAGCTGGAGATCAACGCCCAGAAGGAGCTGGACAGAAAGCTGATGAAGGTCGCTGGTGTCCCAAGAGACTCCATCGTCATGGACCCGACCACCGCGGCCCTCGCCTACGGAATGGACTTCGCCTACTCCAACATGGAGAGGATCAGGCTCGGCGGCCTGAAGGGCGACCAAGAGCTGAACTTCCCGATGTCCTCCGGTACCACCAACGCCTGGGGCGTTCGAGAGGCCTGGATGGTCAACTCCCCCAACAAGGACGACTCCTCGTGGGGCGACAGGATGCTGAGAGGCCCCATCTGGGAGATCCTCACCGGGTTCTCCCTGGCCATGGCCGGCGTCGACATCTTCATGATGATGAACCCGATCGCCGTCGCCTACCTGCAGGAGATCACCCAGTCTCTGATGGGCCTGGTCAAGGCGGAGACACCTGACACTGCCAACTGGATCTCAATGGAGGTGTGATAGCCTTGAAGGAATCTAGCCCGCTCAACCTTTACAAGTTCCTGCCCCAGACCAACTGCGGCGAGTGCGGCGAGCAGACCTGCATGGCCTTTGCAGCAGGTCTCATCGCAAGAGAGAGGACGATCGAAGAGTGCAAGCCCCTCTTTGAGGAGAAGAACCAGAAGAAGTACGCGAAGAAGCTGACTTCTCTCAGGGAGGTCATCGCTCCCGAGGTCGCCCTCGTCTACGTAGGAGTCGGCGACCAGCAGCAGAAGGTCGGAGGCGAGGACGTGATGTTCCGCCACCAGATGACCTTCTTCAACAAGCCTCCATTTGCCTACGACGTCACCGACGCCATGGCCGAGGCAGACCTCGTCGAGAGGGTAAAGCTGATCGACACCTGGAGGAAGTTCTACATCGGCAACTGGGAATCCGTCGAGATGGTGGCCGTAAGGTCCGTCACCGGCGACCCCGCTAAGTTTGCAGCCTGCGTCAAGAAGGTGATGGAGAACACCAAGAAGCCAATGATCCTATGCTCCTTCGACCCCAAGGTCCTGAAGGCGGGTCTCGAAGTCGCTGGTGCGACGAGGCCCCTCATCTACGCCGCCACCAAGGATAACTGGAAGGAAGTAGCCCAGCTGGCCTACGACTACAAGGTCCCCGTCACTCTCAGAGTGCCCTTCGACCTCGACGGCCTCAAGAGCATGGCCCAGACCTTCGCAGAGATGGGACTCAAGGACCTCGTCCTCGACCCCGGCACTGCGCCCAACGGCGAGAAGCTCCAGGAATCTCTCCAGAACTTCATCAAGCTGCGGAGAGCTGCCACCGAGGAGGGTCAGAAGGACTTCAACTATCCGGTCATGGCTCTGCCGATCAACGCCTGGATGACCACCAAGGACCCGGTCAGAGCTGCCTACTGGGAGTCCGTCCTCGCCGCCACCTTCGTGATCCGCGGCGCGGACATCATGATCAGGCACTCGATCGAGCCCCACAGCGTCATGCCCGACATGCACCTGAGGTTCAACATCTACACCGACCCCAGGACCCCCGTCCAGGTGAAGCCAGGGCTGAACAAGGTGGGCAAACCGACCGAGGATTCGCCGATCTTCCTCACCACCAACTTCGCCCTGACCTACTACACGGTGGAGTCTGACCTCGCGTCCAACGGCATCGACTCGTACCTCCTGGCGGTTAACACCGACGGGATCGGCGTTCAGGCATCCGTCGCTGGCGGCCAGATCACCCCCAGCAAGATCAAGGACGCCTTCGCCGAGGCGGGAGTGGACTTCGAGAAGACCAGCCACAAGTCGTTCATCCTTCCAGGAATGGCCGCCAAGTTCAGCGGCGAGCTGGAAGACCTCTACGGCTACAAGGTCAAGGCCCTGGTAGGTCCCGAGGACTCGGGCCGTATCCCCGGCTGGATGGAAAAGCAGTGGCCACCAAAGAAGTAAAGGTAAAGACGTGTGTCCCCTGAGGGGCACACCTTTCTCTCTATTTTATTCAGGATTTCTGATCCGAACGATCTCAGCCCTCAATTCGGCCGATGGGATCTCCGAATTCAATCCAACGGAACTGATCTGCAATCAGCTGATTGTATCCTCGATTCCCATCGTATCTATCCCTCGATTCCCCACCGATCCGTCCGCTTAATCCGGCTCCTCGGGCTCTCCGGGGGCCAGGAGGAGGTCCTTAAAGAGGAGGATCTCGATCACCTGGGATACGTACCTTCTCTGCTGGTACCTCTGGATGTCCTCGTTCATCTTCAGCTCGCTCTCTATCTGAACCCTGATCAGAGCCATCCGGAGGTCTCGCCTCTCCTCGTCGTTCAGCTTGACAGAACAGATCTCGCTCAGCCTTCGAGGCAGGCTGAGGGGGTCTTTTAGCACCTTTGCCAGCAGGAGTATGTACCCCTTCGGCTCTGATGGCCTAGCAACTCCGGTGAGAGTCTCCAGGTCTTCGACCGAGTATCTCTCGCCTTCTATCTCAACGTAATCCATCTCTTTCCACCCCAAAATCATATCTTCATATTCAGATCTCGAGATCTCCCCGGAGGATCACCTCGCATATCGCGAGATCTCCCGGTGAGTTGACGTTCAAAGCGAGTTCTATTTTATCGAGGATCAGGTGGTAGTCATCCTGCTCGGACCTGATCATCGAGCCCAAAAGGACGTTCACCCCCGAGGGGACGATGAACCGCCCCCGATAGTTGAAGAGGGCGTCGGGCTTCGTCCCTATCCGCCGGTAGATCTCCAGGGGCACGTGGACCGAGAGGGCTGGCTCGGAGACCTCGTAGTAGACCTTTATGATCCCGTTGAGGACATCCCCCCTCAAAAGGGGAAGGTCCGCCATCACGATCAGGACGGGCTCGTCGATCCCCGCCTCCTCGACGGCATAGATCATGTCGGGGACGTACCCCTCTCCCGGCGTCTCCACCACGTCGAGTCCCTCCTCCTCGGCCCATCGCATCGTCTCGGGAACGCTGGAGGTCGCCGCCACAAAGACCCGATCGATGATGCTCTCCCCGAGGGCGCTCGTGACCCAGTCGATGAGGGGGCGGCCGAGGAGCCGGACCATCGGCTTCTCACCCATCTTCAGCCTGGTGCCCAGGCCTCCGGCCATCACCACGGCATCCAGACCGAGACCTCCCATCCGAACCCGCTGGTCGCAAGGATTGCGAAAACGACGAGGGCGACGCATCGAGCCACCTCGTTTGTGGCCCCGAAACCGTCGCCGGTGGCGCCGCCGAAGTTTCTTTTGGATACGGCCACCATGTAGAAGGCGACGATCTGAGCGGCGATGAGGACTGCAAGGCCTGGCAGGCCCGATAAGGCCCACGAGATCGAAGCTGCGATCAATAGGCCGATGAGAAAATCGGATCTATCGGTGTTCTCGATGGCGATCGAGCCGAATCCTTTGTGAAGTGGCGTTGAGAAGGCGGCGAAGGCGATCATCGACTGCTTGGCCGCCACCTCCGCCGCCACCAGGGCGACGGGTAAAGCCTCACGAGGGATTGCCGTCAGGGAGGCGTAGACCGCAATTATCGTCAGGGTCACGAAGACGACTCCGCCGGTCCCGATGTAGACGTCCTTCATGGCGCTGATCTTCTTCTCGACGGTGGTGTGGGCGGAAACGCCGTCCCCGAAGTCTGCGAGGCCGTCGGCGTGGTTTATACCGCATAGCTTGTAGATCACGACGAGGATGAGGGCCGCAACGATCCCCGGCGGCGCGATCTCCGCAAGGGCCAGGGCCACGGCGGCGTAGATGAGGCCGAGGGCCGCCCCCACCAGGGGGAAGAGGTAGATGTGCCTCATCAGGGCCTCGATCCCCTCCATCGATATCCCTACGGGTATCGTGGAGAGAAAGCCGAAGCCGGCCTTGAGAGCGGAAAGGTGGTCTTTCAGCCGAACACCGCCCGAGTGTACATATTCGCGGAGACTCCGCCGATCAGCCCCGCGATTACGTCGTCCATGAAGGGGCCGAGCCGCCCCAGAATCCCGGGTTTTGCCTTATCGTACCGGACGTAATCGAAGGTGCCCTTGAACCCACCGACGTACTTGGCTATGGTCATCCCGATCACCTCGTCGGCTATGAGGTAAGTCAGGTCCCTCTCGTAATCGGAGCTGCTCATGTTGGGGAGGTTTCCTCCCTTCCCCTCATCCTCCAGGAGGACCCCCGCGTAGATCAAAAGACAGAGGTTCGGGTCGGAGAGGGCGAGGTCCAGCTCTCTTCTGAACACGGCCTCGGCTTTCTCCCTCGTCTCCACGCCGGGATGTGGAACGTAAAGCTCCAGAGCGGCAGAGACGACTTCGTCGATGGATATCCCCGCCTCCAAGAGCACTTCTCGGATGTCCTTACCAGAGCCCATATCGATCTGTTACCTGAATCCTCTGACCGGATAAAAGCGTATCTGGTGGCCGGAGATCTCGAGATGGGAGAAGTTATTTAAAGTCTCATGTCGGGATATAAAGGTGGGATTTTATGAAGACAATGGTCAAGATATTTGTCGATCTCGAGCATTTGGGCCGCGTGATAAACACACTCACAGAGCTGGGGATAACGGGATTTTATCTCTATGAGTACAAGGGGATGGCCCCCAAAGAATGGAGAGACTTCCGGCTGAAGGAGGACCCCGAGATGACCATCGAGGCGATCAGACATCACGCAGAACCCGGTGTATTGGTCAACACCGTCATAGATGGAGACTGTGAGCCGATCATCAAGGGTCTGGAACAAGCTTTAAAAGGGATAAGGTATACGATAATGGGGCAAAAGGTAACGGTTATGAAGGTCAGAGGAGATTGAGCATCAATGCCGAATTTGAGACATGATGTGGAATCCGTGCTCGATGTCATCAGGAACGCTCTCAGAATGGAGGGTGGGGATATCGAGCTGATCGATATCAATGAAGACGGTGTGGTCAGTGTGAAGCTCACCGGAAGCTGTGCAGGCTGCCCCTTCTCCCAGATGACCCTGAAGAACTTCGTTGAAAGAGAGCTGAAGAAGAACGTAGACGGCGTAAAAGAAGTAGTGGCGGTATAGTGCGAGCACTCTTGATCGCCCCCGTTTTAGGCCCGTCGTATTTATATTGTCCAATTTGGTGGTATCATCTCTGAGAAAGGCGGCTCTCCGCCGACGGTTGAATGCCAACAATAAACGAGCAAGAGGCAAAACTTGTGTTTCCAAGTAAGAAAGTTCAAACGTTGATCGGGTCCAAGATCAAAGTGGAGATGAAGGGGTCACAGCGTCACGTTCTGGAGGGAACCCTCAACAGCGTCGACGACTATCTGAACCTCCATCTTCTGGAGACTGTAGAGATCGTAGATGGTGAGAGGGCACGATCCCTGGGTTCAGTGATACTCCGTGGGAACAACATAATCCTCATAAGTCCGGTTGAGTGACTGTCCGGGTGTCCAGATGTATGAGGAAGCGCTGGAGTATATAAAGTCGTGCGAGGAAGGAGTTCTGCAGAGCGACCTGTGGAAATGTTTGGATATCGATTCTCGCAAATGCTCCCGCATAGTCTCGAAGCTCTTGAAGGAGGATCTCATCACCAGAGAGCCCGAATCGGCGGACGGGGTGAGAACGTATCGGCTGCGTTACGTAGGAGTTGTCTCATCCTCCGGCCGCTTCAGAAAGCTCATGGTCAGAGACGTATTCGAGCCCTGTGCGGGCTGCATAAACGAATGCGTTCCCGAACATTGTCCGGAGCTGAGCGAGTGGATCTTCGGCATATTGCTGGCTGATAACTCCGATACCGGCCTGGATCAGTCGATTAAAAGGGTCAGCGCGGCCAACCTCCAGCAGTGAGGTACCTCAATCTTTTTTAGAAAGTATATGTTTTCCAACGATGGCGTTTAGGTTTGTCAGCCGCATGAGATCTCCCTCGCCGCAAAGCTAAGGATGACCAAAGACGGCCCCGAAAAAGGTGGAGACGGGCTTTTGAGACGGCTTCGAAGCCGATTTCAGGAACTTATCTGGATCTGATTCTCTCCGAAGCCCTTCTTAACCAAGATCTTCTTTATACGCCCGGTATGATTGCCTTGCAGCTCGATGACGCCGTAGCCCTTGACGGTCCCGCCACAGGCAAGCTCCGATTTGAGATGTGTAGCTAGTTCGTTGAGATCTATCTCGTGAGGATCTATCCCCTGGATCACTGTAACCTCTTTTCCGTATCTTCGCCTGTTGATCTTCACCGTGATCCTCTGCTGCTCCTTGGCCACCTCTTGGCATATGCAAAGGTCTTTGGGAAGGCCACATACTGGGCACATCTCGGAACTCATCTTCTGGTAGTTACCTCCACAGAATATATGAACTCATTCCTCGTATCCTATTTCGATCCTGCAAATGAGCCAATCTTCTTCCAGTGATGATATCAATAGGCTAAAAAGCTATTGGTGGACAGGCACTCGGGGAAAAAACGATAACTTGCAGCGTCATAGAACTCTCGCTCACTCAGACGAGATCGATCTCAGAAATTCCGTATCGAGATTGCCGGAAGATCAGTCCCGAGACGACAGTAGATCCGTTCGCGGTCGCCTAAAGCTCCTCCGAAGACGGCGCGGGATCTCAGACCATCGAGCTTGCTGCTGGGGGAGCGCTAAGCTCGTCTTTGCTAGAGCCTTTCATCGCTTCACCTCTCTCAGCCTCCTTGCGATCACCTCGGCGAGGAATATGGCCAGAGCCCCAAAGAGGAGGATCCACCGGCTGCTGACCCGCTGCTGGATCGTGATCTCGCTTCTCTTTCTCGCCTCCTCGACGAGGTTTCCAGCCACCTCCGACTCAGAGAAGACCTTCCCGCCGCTGGCCATGATCAACCTCGAAAAGTCCGGGTTGTATCCAATGCGCCTGAACTCGAGTGGGTAGTTTATGGCGATCCCGTAGTCTCCGACGGTGTACACCCCCTCTTCATCGGGGGTCACCATCGCTCTATACCGGTTCTCACCTATCCTCTCGACCTGTGCAGACCCCACCCTCGGAGGGCCGGGGCTGGTTATAGTAATCTCGAGGGGGGTCCCCAGCCACCCGTCCTCGGCGTCCACCCTCCCCATCTCGGGCCGGGGATCGCCGATAGCCCAGTTCACCGTCCTGGATACGAGCCGCGAGTTTTTGGCTGAATAGACCTCCGGGGCCCAGGCGGAGCCGTCGTCGGTGGTGAAGGCCGCCACCCTCCCAAGGCCGTACCTCCAGCTGGTGAGGATCGGCTTTCCGTCGAGCATCACCACCAGCCTCTGACCACCCGATTTCGGTGTGACGTCGTTGAACCCCGTGGCGTTGGCGGTGATGTTCAGGTCGGTGGTTATGTAGTGGTTCTGATCTGAGATCATCAGGGAGTAGCCGCTGGCAGGGACCTCCTCCTCTTCGGTCGGCTCCTCGCCCTCTGGCCTCTCCTCGGCCCTGATGGTGACGGAGCTGGGGTAGACCGCTGAATGGTACTCGGCACCGCTTATTGCGGCGAGGTCCGCGAACCCACCGGGAGCTTCCACGAAGCTCTTCACCTCCACCAGATGGACCGTTGCCGCCATCTCCTGGATCATCTTCGCTGACTCCTCGAAGACCTCGGGGTATGTGTCTTTACTCACCCGGCCGTCGGAGATGACGATGACCTCTCCGTCACCAGCGGTGGAGTTGAGGATATCCCAGGCGAAGGCGAGGCCTGTATCCAGCTGGGTTTCATCCTGAGCCCCAGGCTGGGGTGAGAGGCGGGATATCCGATCCTCTATTATGACCTCTTTTCCGGCTATGGGGGTGGGGGCTAAGACGACGAAGGCCTCGGTCCCGAAGACGACCACGGAGACCCGATCGTCTTTGAACTCCGGTGACTTCAGAAGTTCTATCGCCAATTTTTTCTCGTAGTCGAGATAAGTCGTAGAACCTTGACCAAACATCTCATGTCGGGTGCTTCCGGAGATGTCAATGACGATGACCGTGGTCTTCCCTCCCTCGAAGATGCTGGGCACCGACTTTACCGGCAGGATCTCCTCAAGGGTTGAGTTCCTGTAGCCTCCGAAGTCGAAGGAGTTTTCGCCTCCCACCACCACCAGGCCGCCGCCGTTTTTGACGTAATCCTTCAGGCCGGAAAATTCCGGATCGTACTTCTGGTCGTCGAGGATCACCGCCTTGTAACGTTTGGCTCCGGACCCCAGATCTTCGGCGCTGAAGCTGGTGGCGGTGGTCAGCTTGTACTGATCGGAGAGAACCTCCGAGAGGGGCGACTCGTCCTCCGCCACCAGGAGAACCTCGGGCTTGGGGACGACGTAGACTGCCTTCTGGTACCGGTCGTTCTCCGTCTGAGAGTCCTGGGGGAAGGTTATCGTCGCCTCGATGAGGTGGGTTCCCGTCGACGAAAATCGGTTGGACATCTTGATGGAGGCAGACCTCCCATCCCCTGAGATCGCGTTCTGGTAGATGGGCAGATCGTCTGCCCGGACGGTGAGGACCCCATCAAGCTCGCCGCCGGAGCTTCTCACGACGACGGTGAAGGGGTAGTCTCCCCCGAGAACCGCGGTGTTCGTCCCGGATATCTCGACGCTGTAGTCCTCCCTCACCGGCTCCATCTCCAGGGCGAAGACGGTGGAGTTCGCGGACCTCGCCAGGGCCAGGGCCTCCTCCAGACTCCGTCCAGCGTTGCTGTAGCCGTCGGTGACCAGAAGGAGGGCCCCGCCCTGCTGGGCGTACTGGAGTATCTTGTCGCCCAGCGGAGTCGACGTCCCGGAGAAGGTTCTGATGGTGGAGTCGGGGATTACGGCTCCGACCCTCTCTGCCGCCCCCCGATCGAAGATCTCCATCGAGGCCGTGAGGTCTGAGACGACGGTTATGAGGGGCCGTTTCGACTGGGTCGTCTCCGTCACCGTGACGTAGGGGTTTGCGAGGGCTACGGCCAAAAGGCAGAATATGACTGCCCTGCTAAAGACTAGGAGCCTGTTCTTGTTCCAATGGAGGCTTGCGATCCCCGCCACCAGGATCAGGGGCACCAGAAGGAGGAGGCGGGGCTCGGAGAAGTAGAGATCTTCCATCATCCCTCTCGCCTCCTTCGCAGGATCAGAAGCTCGACGACGAGAAGGGCAGCGGCGATCGATACGAACCAGCCTGAGAGGTCTTTATTGATCAGCCTCTCGGAGGTCTCGCCGGAGGTGGCGGTCCCAAGGTTCAGGGTCTTTCCGTTCAGGAGGTTTGACTCCACGGGGTCGTACATGTTGCTGGCTATGGTCTTGCCCTGAAACCGATAAATTCCTATCCTGTCCAGGAGGAGGACGTCGGTTGAGATCCTCTCGCCGGGAGCCTCCACCAGGGTCGTCTCCCCGAGCCTCACCACCTCGCCGGTCTTCCGGTTCGACTCGGAGGCGTCGGGGACGTTCGTCAGCCAGTTGGTCATCTCGTACCAGAATATGGGGTACTCGGGCCTTTGATGGAAGTCGGAGCTATCTTTTGAGAGGCCCAGGTAGACGACGGTGCCGCCGCCGAGCCTCCAGTAGGATATGACGGGGACGGCGTTCGCCTCGGCGACGGTCACCGACCCCTGGCGTGGGGAGGTCGATAAGTAGCTGTAGACCTCCACCTCCTCGAGGTGGAGGTCCCCGGCGAAGACCGGGTTTCTCGTCCAGAGGGGAGCCGTCTCGTTGACGACCCCTGCGATCCTCACGGGGAGGTAATCGGGGCTTTCCGACGAGTTCGAGGCGACGTAAACGACTTTGCCGCCGCCGTAGACGTATCGGTTCAGCTCGCCGTCGGAGGAGGCGTTCTCGATCACCACCAGGTCGAAGCCATCGTAATCGCCGGACCTGCTGACGGCGATGGTGGGGATCGATCGAAGGGCAGCGAGGACCGGCCCGTCGTCGCCGCGGTAGAGAACCCTCCTCGGCCTCAGCTCCGGGGAGTAGACGTAGGCCTCGTCGTCGGAGGATATGGCGTCATCGACCTCGAGAGCTACGACGGTGGTGCCGGGGAAGGCGTCGAAGGTGAGGTAGCTGTCGCCCCCAGAGTCTATCGTTCTGGCGCTGGTGGTGGTGCCCCCGGGGCCGATGATCTTTATGGGGACGGTCCTGGTTCTTCCGTAGTTTCTTATGAGGCAGCTGCAGTTCAGGGACCCGCCGGAGTCGACGATCCAGCCTCCGACGATCCCAACGTTCTCCCCCTCACCGCCGGAGTCGACGAAGACGACACCGGCCCCCTCGGTCTCCATCAGCCCTCGAGTCACCTCCGGGTCGTCGCCGGTCCAGCTGACGAAGTCGGAGACGACGAGGATGAGGCCCCCTTCGGCCCCCAGAAGGCTCTTTCCCATCGTCATCCCCGCCGAGAGGTCCGCCGAGACCGCCCTCGGCGAGAGGGCCTCGAGAACCGACCTCGCCTGCTCACCGTTTCCCTCCCGGAGAGCGACGATGGGGATCGACTCCGCCAGGACTATGCTGATCCTATCTATTCCGGCTGCCCGCTGGAGGACGATCTCTTTCGCCCCATCAAAGCTCGCCTCCATGCTGGCGGATAGGTCGAGGACCACCACCAGGTGAGCCCCCTGGGTCCCGCGCGCCTCCGAAAAGGGGCCTGCAGCGGCAAAGACGAGGAAGACGATCACCAGAAGCTGGGTCCAGAAGAGAGGATCTGTGATCAGCCGGTTCAGGGCAGCCGATGGTTTTGCCTCCCCCTCTCTGATGAAGGCCGTCGACGGGAAGGGCTGATCCCTGGGCTTTGGCCTGATCATGTAGAGGATGATCAGGGGGACGACGCTCAATAGTCCCAGGAGGGCGAGAGGGGTGCTGAAAGGCATCGTCAAACCTACGCCCACGGCCGAGAAAAGGTTTGCGCAAGATCAGGCTTTTTCTACTCCGTGCCAACATTCTTAATACAATTGAAGATCTCAGTCTCCTCTGATCCCGCTCATCGAGGTGCACCACAATGATCAGCGTCATGGAAGTATATCAGCTCCTGCCCAAGACCAACTGCAAGAAGTGTGGCCTTCCCACCTGCATGGCCTTCGCCGTCGAGCTTCTGGGAAAGCGGAAGGCGATCGAGGACTGCACGCCTCTGGTGGAGGAGCCCAAGTACGAGAAGAAGCTCGCGGGGCTTAGGGAGCTAATGGCCCCGATATTGAGCACCGAAGCCACCGAGACGGGCATGGTGATCCATCCTGAGAAGTGCTACGGGTGCGGAAACTGCGTCGTCGCCTGTCCGGTGAACGTGGCAAACGATCCGAAAGGAACGGCGATCGGCCGCGGCCCCGTCAGCGGCAAGGCGATCCTGATGGTGGAAGACGGCATAGTCAAGTGTGTGAACGTGGATCAGTGCAGGCGGTTCGGTCCGGAGAAGGTCCTCTGCAACGCCTGCATCGTGACCTGCCCCAGCAAGGCGATCGAGTTCATTTAGGTGGTAATAATGGCGTTCTGTACAGGTTGCTCTCTCTTATGTGACGATATCGAGGTCGATTTTGAGGGGGGGAAGGTCAAAAGGACTCTGAACCTCTGCAGAAAGGGGCGGGGCCACTACGACGCCCTCACCGTCGATCGGCTTAATCCGGCCGTCGGAGGCTCCGGGGTGGTGGTCGGAGAAGCCGTCAAAGCTGCAGCGGAGATATTGTCGGCGGCAGAGCGCCCCCTCCTCTTCGGCTGGGGGCGGTCGAGCCTGGCGGCCCAGAAGCTCGGGGTCGATCTCGCAAAGAAGCTCGGCTCCGCCATCGACGATCCCTCCTCATACTCTCAGGGGCTGATGACGGAGAAGATCCTGAAAGGGGAGATCCCCACCTGCACCTTCGACGACGTCAGAAACTTCGCCGACGTCTCCATCTTTTGGGGGGACGACCCCTCCAGCAGCCATCCCCGCCACATGTCACGGTTCTCCTACTTTCCCCGGGGCGAGAAGAGGCAGAGGGGGTACGAGGAGGATCGGGAGGCGATCGTCGTCGACGTCAGGAAGTCGCCGACGGCCATGATCGCTGCCGACGGTTTCTTCAAGATCCAGTCGGGCGGAGACGCCGCGTTCATCGAGGCCCTTCTGGCGACGTTGGGCGGTAAGATCCCCAAGGTCGAGGACAAAAAGAAGATGCTGAACCTGGGAACCAAGCTGCGGAAGGCGAAGTTCGGAGCGATATTCACCGGCCAGGGCCTCGTCCAGTCCCGGAAGGGCGACGTCGAGGCTTTCTCGTCCCTGGTGGCGAAGCTGAACGAGCTGACCCGGTTTTCGGTGATCCCAAGCCTCGGCGACTACAACACCCGGGGCTTCAACCAGACCCTCTTCGAAGAGACCGGTTTTGTCAACTCCGTCTCTTTCGCCGACGGTGTCAGCGGCGGCCCCGAGTTTGGTATAGCGAAGTATCTGGACGGGTGCGATGCGGTCATGGTGGTGGGCTCAGACCCCGCCGCCGTCCTCCCCGCCCCCCTCGCAAAGAAGCTCGCCTCGATCCCGACGGTGGCGGTGGACTCTCATCGGACCCTCACCACCGACGCCGCCAAGGTGGCGATCCCCATGGCGGTGGCGGGGCTTGAGGCCGGGGGGTCGGCTCTCAGGACCGACGGGGTGAAGGTGGATTTCGACGGCGTGGTGGAGTCGGATCGTCTCCCGGACGCCGAGATCATAGAGATGATAATGGAGGCGGTCTAGATGGCCCGAACTGGAGAGATGACGGTGATCACATACAGGGGGATCTTCCAGGAGGTTGAGGAGGCGCTGGGGATGTACAGCGACGGGTACCGGGACCAGAGCGCGGTCATATTCCTGGACGGCGGCGATGCGAAGGGGCTCGCGGTCGAGGCTGGTAAGGCCGTCCTGGTGGAGACCGGCTCCGGCAGGGTGGTGGTGGCGGCGAAGATCTCAGAAGACCCTCATCCGGGCGTCGCCTTCATGCCCGCCAGCCCCTGGTCGGCCCAGCTCCTCTCGGGGGAGGCCGGAGAGGGCGGCATCCTGGAGATGAAGAGGTTCGAAGCCGCCGTGTCTCCGTCGGGAGAAGCCGTCACGTCGATCGAGGAGATCGGAGAGAGGATAAGGGCGCCCTGACTCGTTCAACATGGATGTGCCGAGATGAACCTTCTATCCATAACTGACCTCTCCCCCGACGAGATCGGTGCGATCCTGGACCGGGCGGACGAATTGAAGGCGAGGAGGGGCGACCCCGCCGGCGACAGCCGGTCGATTCTGGCTGGAAAGAGCCTTGCGGCCATATTCGAGAAGCCCTCCACCAGGACGAGGGTCTCCCTGGAGGTGGCGATGACCGACCTCGGGGGGCACGCCCTCTACCTCAGCAGCAAGGACCTCCAGCTCGGCCGGGGGGAGACGATAGCCGACACCGCCCGGGTCCTCTCGCGGTTCGTCTCCGGGATCGCCGCCCGGGTCTACGATCACGCAACAGTCGAGGAGCTGGGCCGCCACGCAACAGTCCCCGTCATAAACGTCCTCTCCAACGCCGAGCACCCCTGCCAGATCCTGGCGGACCTGATGACGATGAGGGAGAGGTTCGGCCGCCTTGAAGGGCTGAAGGTCGCCTGGGTCGGGGACGGGAACAACGTCTGCAACTCGACGATCCTGGCTGCGGCGATGATGGGGATGGAGATGGCGGTGGCCTCGCCGCCGGGGTACTGGCCAGACCGTAAAATATTAGATCAGGCGGAGAGTCTTGGTGGAAGAACCGCCGTCGTAGCCGATCCCGTCGAGGCGGTCAGGGGAGCCGACGTCGTCGAGACCGACACCTGGATCTCCATGGGCGACGAGGCCGAGGCGGCCAAGAGGCTAGCGGCCTTCGGCCGGTACCAGGTGAACGCAGATCTCATGCGCCACGCCAAGAGCGCCGCCATCGTCCTCCATTGCCTTCCCGCCCACCGGGGTCAGGAGATCACAGACGAGGTGATGGACGGGCCAAAGTCTGCGATCCTCGACCAGAGCGAGAACCGGCTCCATTCGGTGAAGGCGGTGCTGGAGAAGCTGATGGCCTGAGATCGCCGGGCCTCAGGCCTCAAAGTACGACGGCGCAGCGATGCGTCGGCATCAAGATGATATTCTGAAGAGCGGGGGTTGCCAAGCGGTCAAAGGCGCAGGGCTTAGGACCCTGTCCTGCAGAGGTTCGTGGGTTCGAATCCCATCCCCCGCACCAAATAATTCTCCTGATAGCGATTTTATGAAGGGATCACGCCGCTTTGCAATTAGTTTACTTGTACGTGTTTAGCTCTAACTTCAACCCATGTGAATTGACATATGATCAATTTTGGCCATAAAAATTATATAATATGACATCAATACCTGTCCTTTGGGAGTATGCACGAACAAGAGATTATAAAGCA
>Ga0209607_1001615_pt1 | contig 18748 bp, 16 predicted proteins | sample AD_UKC117_MetaG_FD_184413 | JGI IMG/M metagenome (GOLD analysis project Ga0209607, IMG submission 184413) | Active sludge microbial communities of municipal wastewater-treating anaerobic digesters from Hong Kong - AD_UKC117_MetaG (SPAdes)... | ecosystem: Engineered > Bioreactor > Anaerobic >... | reverse complement strand
CGTTCGTCCAGCACACCCGACAGGCGCTCAAATTTTCCACGAACTTTGCTGATGATGTCCTCTTTATCCATGAGGATATCATGCGTTCAGCGAGCCAACTTGTACAACTTATTTTTTGACAGGCCCTTAGTAGCGCAGTCTGGGCAAACCTTGCAAGAGATTTTGATGGCTGTTAAAAAAGTCAGTGATATTGTTGCTGAAATGGCGGCGGCTACCCGCGAACAGGCCAGCGGTATTGAACAGGTGAATCAGGCAATCCTGCAAATGGATCAAGTCACGCAAAAGAACGCGGGCCTGGTCAGTCAGACTGCTTCAGCTAGCCAAACCATCCACGAACAGACCGGCCAGCTCCAGAAATTGATGGACTTTTTCCGTCATGAGGAGATTGGGCAACCAGCCTAATGTTTGCTATATATACCTGCTATTTAACCGTCTGCCACGGTTTAGGTGGATGGCGGTGCCGTCAATGGCCCGGTTAGATAGATCCGGCTGGCGTCACTATAAAAAACGGCCGCATCAAGCGGCCGTTCGCAGGATGAAGAAAACCAGGTTTGCTAACTGGCAGGGTTAGGCGGATTGCTGGTTGGGCAGGTCTTGATGCCTAACAGCGTATAGGCCGGACACCAGCCCATCAGTGCAGTAGCGATGGGTATGATGCCAATCCAGCCCCATACGCCAATTGTTCCCATCAGGGTAAGGACGATCAGCAGAGCGCCAACCACGATACGGGCGATTTTGTCGGCGGAACCGACGTTCTGCGCTATGTTCATAGCAACCTCCAGGGTTAGGGTGATACCCGCGATTTTAACCAATGCTCGTCAGGATGACTTGCGAATTGTCAATATAGAGTGGGATAGCATGGGTTTCTACGCATTCATCGCGGTATTCAGCGGCGCAGGTTTTGGCGCATGCTTACGCTGGTGGCTGGGCATAACGCTTAATCACATTTTCCCGGCCTTACCGCTCGGTACCCTGGCGGCTAATCTGATCGGCGGTTATTTAATCGGGGTGGCGGTGGCCTATTTCTCGCTTAATGCGAGCTTGCCGCCAGAAGTCCGTTTGCTGGTCATTACCGGTTTCATGGGGGCGCTTACTACATTTTCTACCTTTTCAATTGAAATCGTGACATTGATTACGCGTGGCCAGTTTAGTTGGGCGTTGGCGGCGGTCGGCGCTCATTTGCTCGGTTCGCTGGCGATGACTGCTCTCGGTATCCTGACAGTTCATAGGTTTCTGCTCAGAGATTAAGGTTGAGCGTTGATTGGCAAGTTGGAAGCGTGCGCTCCTCATTAGAGGAGGAGAGGAGGATTGGCGATGGACGGTTCATTTCTCAGATTTTATGTTCGAGAAGATCAGCGTCATGACCATCGGCTGTTATGGGAATGGCTGCTGGAACAAGCGAACCGGATGGGGATTCGCGGAGGGTCGGCATTCCGGGCGCTGGCTGGTTTTGGCCAGCACCATCATTTACATGAAGATCGTTTCTTTGAGTTAGCTGGGACACTGACGGTAGAGGTGGAATTTATCGTGACCGATGATGAAGCTCAAAAGTTGCTTGATCTGCTTAAGGCGGAAAAAATCTGTGTCTTTCATGCGCAAATCCCAGCGCAATTTGGCATCACGGTACCTGATACCGGTGAGGCGAGCGCTTAGGAGCAGCAAGGCCGTCATAGTATCTAAAAGGAGGATTTGATGGCATTTAGTCATATTGCAACAATGGTTTGTATGCGCACGTTTCATTGATGGATTCGCCAGCGGTTTTTTTTGCGGCCTTCCTGGTTGGACTGACGGGTGGTGTCCACTGTTTTGGGATGTGTGGTGGTATTGTCAGTGTACTGACCCTGGGGTTGCCGCCAGCGCCAGGACATCCGTTTCTGGCTCGCCTGCCGTATTTATTGGCTTATAACCTGGGACGAATCCTCAGCTATGTCGCTGCTGGAGCATTGGCAGGTGGAATTGGCGCTTGGACGGCGCATCTGGCTTCCATGCATCACGCTCAATTGGGGCTGCAAATCCTTGCTGGGCTATTTATGATCCTGCTAGGGTTATATCTGGCTAATTGGTGGTCATTCCTAAGCCGGTTGGAACAGGCTGGCGGCGTCCTCTGGCGGTCCATCGAGCCCTTAGGACGACGATTACTACCCATACGCACCCCCCTTCAGGCGCTGGGTACCGGTCTGGTCTGGGGCTGGCTGCCCTGCGGGCTGGTCTATAGCGTTTTAATTTGGGCAGTTGGCACGGGGGGAGCGTGGGAAGGCGGCTTATTGTTACTCAGCTTTGGGTTGGGTACTTTGCCTGCCCTGTTAGCAATGGGAACAGTGGCAGCGACGCTGGCCGATTTTGTGCGCCGCTCTGCAGTGCGTGCCGTGGCTGGAGTGCTGGTTATTTTATTCGGTGTGTATGAAGTTAACTTGGCTTTAAAATTATTATAAAATTATTGTATGAAATTCATAATGTTAAACGATATTATCTACTGGTGGGCAGGTCAGGTAGACAATGAAGGATCTGTATGAATTTATTATTGTTATTGTTGGTCTTGGCTCTGCTGGCAATGATTGCCATATTTGGCGTCATGTTGTGGCATGCCCGCCGTGATTGTGCTGAATACAAGCAGGCCAAGGAGCGATTGTGGTTGGCAGCGAAGGCGTTCGATGCAGCCGAGGGGATGTGCATTACCGACCGGTACGGCATTATTCAACGCGTGAATCCGGCTTTTACCCGGATGACTGGTTACACTGCTGATGAAGTGATTGGCCAGAATCCCAGTCTGCTGCACTCTGGACGGCATGATGCAGAATTCTACGCCACAATGTGGCATGACCTGTTGACGAAAGGATACTGGGCGGGCGAGATTTGGAATCGGCGCAAGAATGGCGAGATCTATCCTGAGTGGGCTTCTATCGCTGCAGTTCAGGACGAACAGGGTGAGACGACCCATTTTATTGCGAACTTCTTTGGACTCGGTAAGCAGAAAGCGGCAGAAGATGCCCTGCATCGATTGGCCTACTATGATCCGCTGACCCACTTGCCAAACCGGCAACTGTTTATCGAACACCTTGGTAAAGCCCAAGCGGCTGCCAAACGCGGCAAGCATTACGGGGCTGTCCTGTTTGTGGATCTGGACAATTTCCGGCGTATCAACGATGCCAGGGGCCATGAAACTGGCGATCAGCTTCTCCGGGAAGTTGCTGCACGGTTGATCCGGTTTTTACGCGAAGAAGACATCGTGGCGCATTTCGGTGGTGACCGCTTCACGGTGCTGCTGGCTAAATTAGCGGGATCAGAAGAGATCGCGATTCGATTCGCTCGGGGTGTTGCAGAGAAAATCCGCTTAGTATTGTCGATGCCGATCCAATGGCTAGATAGCACCTACGTACTGGGCGCCAGCGTCGGCGTTGCCTTGTTTTCCGCAAAAGGAAAAACCCTGGATGAACCACTCAAGCAGGCCGAAACTGCCCTGAATCAGGCTAAGGTGGCTGGACGCAATGCAGTGCGTTTTTTTGAAACCATCATGCAAGTTGAAGTGGAAACGCGCATGGCGCTGGAAGGCGAGATGCATCGCGCCATCGAACGGAATGAACTACAGATTTACCTCCAGCCGCAAGTGGATGGCGAAGCCTGTATTATTGGCGCTGAGGTGCTGCTGCGCTGGCAGCATCCTGAGCGCGGCATCGTTCCCCCTGATCATTTCATCCCGCTGGCTGAGGAAACCGGTCAGATCATTGCCATAGGCGAGTGGGTATTGCTGGAAATCTGCCGATTGCTGGCCCGGATGACCGCTGCTGGTCAAGCGCTACGAATGGCGGTCAATGTGAGCCCCCGCCAGTTTCGTCAACCGCACTTTGCTACCCGGGTCAAGGCTGCGCTTGTTGCCACCGGTGCCGACCCAGACTGGTTGACCCTCGAAATAACTGAAGGTTTGGCTATCGAAGATATCGATGGCACTATCGCTACGCTGTCTGCACTGAAGGCGCTCGGTATTCATCTCTCCATTGATGATTTCGGTACCGGCTATTCATCATTAGCCTATCTTAGCCGGCTGCCGGTTGATGAATTGAAGATCGACAAAAGCTTCCTTCGGGGTGTGCCCGATGATGCACGTAACACAGCATTGGTTGAGGCGATTTTAGCCGTTGCGCGGCATTTACATCTTTCAGTTGTGGCGGAGGGTGTGGAGACGGTCGAGCAGGCCACTTTTTTGCAGACGCGCGATTGTGATTGCTATCAAGGTTATCTTTACGGCAGACCCGAACCTGTGGAGACATTTTTGCAGTTGCTCTGATGTCAGACTCAAATTGCGGGCGGGTTTTTCAAAAGTCCTATGGGTCGGATCTGTTTGTTCTAGCCCACCATCAGCGCTGGAGTTTGTGAAAGGCAGATCTTATTCCCACCGAAATAGCCATGCCCCGGCAGCCATAAATCCCAAGCTCATCACCATGAGTGCCAGTAGATGACCCGAGATGTCTCCCAGCCCGGCGCCATCCATCATGATCGCCCGTGCGGCGTCGATAATATGGGTCAGCGGTACTAGTTGCGCGCACTGTTGCAGGAAAGGGTGTACGCCTTCCAGGGAGAACCATACCCCGGACAGAAAGGTCATCGGCCAGCTAAGCAAGTTCAGCAGGCCGGCGGCTAGTTCCTCGCTGGTGGTACGGGCGGCAACAATCAACCCTAAGCTGATCAGACTGATCGCCCCGGCGGCAAATACCACGAACAGATCGAGATACGAACCATGCATAGGAAAGACAATGAATTGATTAGTACCAGTGAACACGACAATAGTCGTCGCTAAGGTTAACCATAGCCTTGACGTCACTTGCGCTGCTAGAAATTCCAGCGGCGTCAGTGGCGTAGCCTTTAGCCGCTTGAGCATCCCGTTCTTGCGGTAACGCACGATCACGTAACCCACCCCGAACAAGCAACCAAACATCATATTCATAGCCAGCACGCCTGGCATCACCCAATCTACATAGCGGATGCCACGGCCGCTCACCGTCTGCTTGCTAAAAACGGGAGTGGTCGTCGCATCCACCCCGCGTAGCATCTGTTCAAGTACATAGCCTTTCGGCGCTTCGTCGTTGATCCAGTAGCGCTGCCCGGTGGGATCGATCAGCATGTCGAGTTGATGGCGTTCAACTTTACTTAAGGCGATTGACAGGTTGGTGACCGGGATGAAGTGAATATAACGGGTACTGAAAAATGCGCTGCCCTGCCAGTGACTGGTATTGCCCAGAACACCCACTTTATAAAGATCCAAACCTGAACCAGAAAAGGCGAACGCAAAACCGGCAATTAGGGACACCGGAAATAGCAGATTCCAGGTCAGTGTCGACCGGTCGCGCAGGAACTCGCGGTTACGGCAAATAAACACCGCCCAGAACCGTCGCCAATTCATGAACGCAACTCTCGGCCGGTCAGCTCCAGAAATAAATCTTCCAGGGTGCGCGGGCGGATTTGTAATCGTGCCAGGGAGATATTTCGCGCTAGTAATTCTTCAATAGCAGTGTTGACATCACGGGTAAGAATTTCCACCGTATCCTGGCCTTGGATCACTGTATGCGAAGAAAGCGGGATCGGGCTGGGAAAGTCGGCCAACGGTAATTGCAGCACCACATCGTCAAAATGCGCTGCCAGCAATGCGCGAGGTGTCCCTTGGGCGATAATCCGGCCATGATCCATGATAGCGATTTCATCGCACAGATGATAAGCCTCTTCCATGTAATGTGTGGTCAGCAAGACGGTCTTACCGCGGGCCTTGATACGGTGAATCAGTTTCCAGAAATTACGGCGGGCCTGGGGATCAAGGCCAGTGGTCGGTTCATCCAGAAACAGCAGTTCCGGATCATTGACCAAGGCGATGGCGAGCAGTAACCGTTGACGCTGGCCGCCAGACAGCTTGCGCGTGTCGCGGTCGAGAAACTCACCAAGGGCACAGGTTTCAACGAGTTCAGCGACCGGCAGGGCGCGCGGGTAGAAATTGCCAAACATCCATAGGTTTTCCCGGCCGGTCACGTGGTCCTGCAGGGCAGTGGACTGAAACATGATGCCGATGTCCTGGCGGAACCGTGGTCCCAGCGGTTCACCGCGGTAACGGATGGCACCGCTGGTCGGTGTTTGGATACCCTCCAGCATTTCGACCGTGGTCGTCTTACCAGCGCCGTTAGGTCCCAGCAGACCAAAGCAGCAGCCAGGTGGAATGGCCAAATCGATACCGTCTACCGCTTGAACACCACGAAAGTGTTTGACCAAGCGGCAGGTTTCCAGTAAGGCAGTCACAACTGATAAGCAAATAGTGAAGGATCACTCACCATTCACTGGCTTACTTCCTTAGCCTCTGATTCGCTATCATCGTCTTTATCCTCGACTGTCACTTTTATTTCGGCTTCGCTGCTTTCAAATACATGGCCAGCGTGGATTGCCGGCCGGCTGGGTATCCAATTCTCACGCCGTTGCAGGTGGTACGCCAACCCGGTACCCGCCGGGATCAGCCGGCCGACAATCACGTTCTCCTTCAATCCGCGTAAGTCATCGCGCAAGCCGCGAACGGCTGCTTCAGTTAGCACACGGGTCGTTTCCTGGAAAGAAGCTGCCGAGATGAACGATTCGGTAGCCAGCGAGGCTTTTGTGATGCCGAGCAGAATTGGTTGATAGCGCGCAGGCTGGTGGTCTTCGGCTAGTGCCCGGTCATTTTCCTCTAATACCCGGGTGCGTTCGACTTGCTCACCCTTGATGAAGGGGGTTTCACCCGAGTCAATGATTTCGACCTTGCGCAACATCTGGCGGACAATGACTTCAATATGCTTATCATTAATCTTGACGCCCTGTACCCGGTATACATCTTGAATTTCCTTGGTCAGGTATGCAGCGAGTTCCTCTACCCCGAGCAACCGCAGAATGTCATGCGGATTCCGTTCGCCGTCAGCAATCATTTCACCTTGTTCGACGTATTCACCGTCAAACACGTTGACCTGCCGCCATTTCGGGATTAATTCCTCATAAAGAATTTCCCCGCCCTTGTCACGGATAATCAGGCGCTGTTTGCCTTTGGTTTCCTTGCCAAATTCGATAATGCCGGATTTTTCCGCTAGAATGGCTTGCTCTTTGGGCTTGCGCGCTTCAAATAGGTCAGCAACCCGTGGCAGACCGCCTGTGATATCGCGGGTTTTGGAGGATTCCTGCGGAATGCGCGCGATGATGTCACCAACTGCTACTTTGGCGCCGTCTGCTAAATTGACGATTGCACCCGATGGCAACGGGTATTGCGCCAAGGTGCTGGTGCCAGGAATAAACAGGTCATTGCCATACTCATCCAGCAACCGCACCATTGGCCGTTTATCTTTGCCTAAAGAACCTCGCTGTTTCGGGTCCATCACGACCAGGCTGGACAGGCCGGTCATCTCGTCAGCATGCCGCTGCACAGTGATGCCTTCCTCAAACTCAGCAAAGCGTACGGAACCTGCCACTTCGGTGACGATCGGGTGGGTATAGGGATCCCAGCGGGCAATCTCGTGACCTGCTTCAGCTAGGCTGCCATCTTCAGCAGAGAGCTCTGCTCCGTAGGGTACCTTGTAACGCTCGCGCTCGCGTCCCTGCTCATCGGTCAAAGTGATCTCGCCCGAACGGGAGACTGCAACCAGATGACCATCCCGGCGCTGTACAACTTTCATATTATGCAGACGCACGATACCTCTGGATTTGGCACGCACATTGTCAGCTACAGTGGTTCGGGAAGCTGCACCACCGATGTGGAAGGTGCGCATGGTCAATTGGGTACCCGGTTCACCGATGGATTGAGCAGCGATCACGCCCACCGCTTCGCCAATATTAACCCGGTGGCCGCGTGCTAGATCACGGCCATAGCAGGCGGAACACACTCCATAGCGAGTTTGGCAGGTAATCGCTGAGCGTACCATAATGCGATCAATACCCCATTCATCCAATCTTGCGACCCACTTTTCATCCAGCAGGGTGCCTCCTGGAATAGCGATATCTTCGCTTCCGGGATGAAGCACATCATGCGCCACGGTCCGGCCCAATACCCGGTCACGCAAGGATTCCTTAACATCGCCTTCCTCGATAACCGGTGTCATCCACAGCCCTTCATCGGTACCGCAGTCAGGTTCAGTGACGACCAAATCCTGAGCTACATCCACCAGCCGCCGGGTTAGATAACCAGAGTTGGCCGTCTTGAGCGCTGTGTCGGCTAAGCCCTTGCGAGCGCCATGTGTAGAAATGAAGTATTCCAGAACGCTCAAGCCTTCGCGGAAGTTGGCTTTGATCGGAGTCTCAATAATTTCGCCAGATGGCTTAGCCATCAAACCACGCATCCCAGCGAGCTGGCGAATCTGCGCCGCAGACCCGCGGGCACCAGAATCGGCCATCATGAAAACGGCATTCAACGCGGGCTGCTTGACTTCCTGGCCATCGCGGTCAACGACTGTTTCGCTACCAAGATTATCCATCATCGCCTTGGCAACCAGATCATTGGTACGCGACCAGATATCGACCACCTTGTTATAGCGTTCACCCTTGGTGACCAATCCCGAGGTGTATTGGCTATCGATCTCCTTAACATCTTTTTCTGCATCTTCCAGCAATTTGGTTTTCTGCTGGGGAATCTTGAAATCCTCAAAGCCAATCGAAGAACCTGAGCGGGTCGCGTAATGGAAACCGGTATACATCAATTGGTCGGCGAAAATCACCGTGTCTTTCAATCCTAGGCGCCGATAGCATTCATTGATTAAGCGAGAAATTGTTTTTTTATTCAATGCCTGATTAACCAATTCAAAGGGTAGCCCCTTAGGCAGGATATCCGACAGCAGCACCCGGCCGACCGTGGTCTTTACTCGTCGCAAGACCTTGCAGGTATGGCCAGCCTCATCGGTCTCCTCCTGCGGTAAACGAACCTCGATACGGGCATGGAGATCGACCCGCTGGTTCCGGTTAGGATTCTCGTAGGCACGATGCACCTCCTGGATATTGGTAAACCGCATACCTTCACCCTGAGCATTGATTTGCTCGCGAGTCAGGTAGTACAGACCGAGGACGACATCCTGGGAGGGCACAATGATTGGCTCGCCGTTCGCTGGGCTGAGGATGTTGTTGGTGGACATCATCAGTGCACGGGCTTCAAGCTGCGCCTCGATGGACAACGGGACGTGAACTGCCATTTGATCGCCGTCGAAGTCGGCGTTGAATGCAGTGCAGACCAGCGGATGCAATTGAATTGCCTTGCCCTCGATCAAGGTCGGCTCAAAAGCCTGGATACCCAGCCGGTGCAAGGTCGGGGCGCGATTGAGTAACACCGGGTGTTCACGGATCACCTCTTCGAGGATATCCCACACCGCCGGCTCTTCGCGCTCGACCATTTTCTTGGCAGCCTTGATCGTGGTGGACAATCCTTTAAATTGCAACTTGCTAAAGATGAATGGCTTGAACAGTTCCAAGGCCATCTTCTTGGGTAATCCGCACTGGTGCAAGCGTAAGGTAGGGCCGACCACAATGACCGACCGGCCGGAATAATCCACTCGCTTGCCGAGTAGATTCTGGCGGAACCGGCCCTGTTTGCCTTTGATCATGTCGGCTAACGATTTCAGCGGGCGCTTATTGCTGCCGGTGATAGCCCGGCCACGCCGGCCGTTGTCCAGCAGGGAATCCACGGATTCCTGCAACATGCGCTTTTCGTTGCGGACAATGATGTCCGGAGCCGCCAATTCCAGCAACCGCTTGAGCCGGTTATTACGATTGATCACCCGCCGGTACAGGTCATTGAGATCGGAAGTGGCGAAACGGCCACCGTCCAATGGCACCAATGGCCGCAGATCAGGTGGTAGCACCGGTAATACAGTCAATACCATCCACTCAGGCTTGTTCCCAGAATTCAGGAACGATTCCACCAGCTTGAGTCGCTTGGACAGCCGCTTGAGTTTGGTTTCGGAACTGCATTCCAGGATTTCCTGGCGCAGTTGTGCGACGAGTTGTTTTAAATTCAGATCATGCAACAGCTGGTGAACTGCCTCAGCACCCATCCGGGCATCGAATTCGTCACCGTGTTGTTCAACGGCTTCTAGATATTGCTCATCAGTCAGCAGGCTGCTTCGCTCCAGTGGAGTCATGCCCGGATCAATGACCACATAGGATTCAAAGTATAATACCCGCTCAATGTCGCGCAGGGTCATATCCAAGAGCAGACCGATCCGTGAGGGCAGCGATTTTAAAAACCAAATATGGGCTACTGGGCTGGCCAGTTCGATATGGCCCATGCGCTCGCGCCGCACCTTGGCCAGTGTTACTTCCACTCCGCACTTCTCGCAGACGACACCCCGGTGCTTGAGACGTTTGTACTTGCCGCACAGGCATTCATAGTCCTTAGTCGGACCAAAAATCTTGGCGCAGAATAAGCCATCACGCTCCGGCTTGAAGGTCCGGTAATTGATCGTTTCAGGTTTTTTGACCTCGCCACGGCTCCAGGCACGGACCATCTCCGGCGAAGCCAGACCGATGCGAATAGCGTCGAAATCCTCGATCTCATCGAACGTCTTGAACGGATTCAGCAGGTCTTTCATCATCAGCACTTTCTCGCGAGAGACCCCGGCCTTCCGGCCGGGGAGGGATAGCAAAGTGGGATAGGCTTCCGGCCGCTCATCAAGTCGGCTGGGAGCCCGGCTCCACAGACTCTAACGGCAAAAAATAAACCAGGACACTTATTCCGCTGGTGGTAGCGTTATATCGCTTTCCAGATCAATGTTGATACTCAACGAGCGGATTTCCTTGACCAGCACATTAAACGACTCTGGCATCCCAGCCTCCATGCGATGGTTACCATCGACGATGTTCTTGTACACCTTGGTGCGGCCGTTTACATCATCGGATTTGACCGTCAACATTTCCTGCAAGGTATAGGATGCGCCATAGGCTTCCAGTGCCCATACTTCCATTTCACCAAAGCGTTGACCGCCAAACTGTGCCTTGCCACCGAGCGGTTGCTGAGTCACTAGACTATACGGACCGGTGGAACGGGCATGCATCTTGTCGTCCACTAGATGGTTCAGCTTGAGCATGTACATGTAGCCGACGGTGACGGGCCGGTCGAATGGCTCGCCGGTACGGCCATCGCACAGCGTAGTCTGGCCGTTTTCCGCTAATCCTGCTAACTGCAACAATTCACGCATTTCTTGCTCGGTGGCACCATCGAACACCGGTGTCGCGATCGGCACACCGCCGCGCAGATTGTGGCACAGCGTCAACAGTTCTTGGTCATTGATTTGTTGTAAATCAACCGTTTGCCCACCAATTTTGTTGTAAATTTGATCCAGGAATGCTCTCAGATCGTTAAGCTGTGCCTGAGCATCTAACAAGCGGCCCAGTTTAAAGCCCAAACCTTTAGCTGCCCAGCCCAGATGGGTTTCCAGCACTTGGCCGACATTCATTCGTGACGGCACTCCCAGTGGATTCAATACGATATCTACGGGTGTGCCATCTTCCAGATAAGGCATATCTTCTTGCGGCACGATCATCGATACGACGCCTTTGTTGCCGTGGCGTCCGGCCATCTTGTCGCCTGGCTGAATACGGCGTTTGACCGCCAGATAGACCTTGACCATCTTTAGCACACCGGGGGGAAGATCATCACCCTGGGTTAGCTTGCGGCGCTTTTCGTCAAACTTCTGGTCAAAATCCTTGCGTTGCTGGTCCAGTTGCCGGTTGATTTTTTCCAGTTGCTCATTCAATTCTTCCGCCTGCATGCGGATCTGGAACCACTGCCCACGCCGTAGATTGGTCAGATATTCAACCGTGACCCGTTCGCCGCCGCGCAGTCCTTCAGGGCCACCTTCAGCCGGTTGGCCAACCAGCATTCGCTCCATGCGTTGATACAGGTCATCCTCTAGAATACGCAACTGGTCATTTAGATCCTTGCGAATACGTTTCAGCTCCATTTCTTCGATTTGCAGTGCCCGTGAATCCTTCTCCACGCCATCGCGGGTAAAGACTCGCACGTCGATCACCGTACCATCCATTCCAGAGGACACTCGCAGCGAGGTATCCTTCACGTCCGATGCCTTCTCGCCAAAGATCGCCCGTAGTAGCTTCTCCTCTGGAGTCAACTGAGTTTCACCTTTGGGCGTCACCTTACCGACCAGGATGTCCCCGGTCTTAACCTCTGCGCCAATGGAGACGATACCCGCCTCATCGAGCCGGGACAGTGCGCTTTCGCTGACATTGGGAATATCGGCGGTAATCTCTTCCGGTCCCAGTTTGGTATCACGGGCGACACAGGACAGTTCTTCGATATGGATGGTGGTGAAGCGATCCTCCTGCACCACCCGTTCGGAGATCAGGATCGAATCCTCAAAGTTGTAGCCGTTCCAGGGCATGAAGGCGACCAGCAAATTCTGGCCCAGGGCCAGCTCACCCATATCAGTGGATGGACCGTCAGCTAATACATCGCCGCGCGCTACCCGGTCTTCTACTTGCACCAATGGCCGTTGATTGATACAAGTATTCTGATTGGAACGGGTGTACTTGGTCAGGTTGTAGATATCCACGCCGGGCTCACCCGCTTCAGTTTCAGCATCATTGACGCGTACAACAATGCGTCCAGCGTCAACCGAATCTACCACGCCGCCACGCCGGGCGATAACACAGACTCCCGAATCACGAGCGACAATTCGTTCCATACCGGTGCCGACCAGCGGCTTTTCAGCACGGAGGGTGGGCACTGCCTGGCGCTGCATGTTGGATCCCATCAGAGCCCGGTTGGCATCGTCATGCTCTAGGAACGGGATGAGTGCTGCTGCAACCGAAACGATTTGCTTAGGCGACACGTCCATGTATTGCACCCGGTCAACGGCGAGTAATGCAAATTCATTCAGGTGACGGCAGGACACCAGGTCGTCCGTCAACCGGCCTTCGGCGTCCAGCGCTGCATTGGCTTGAGCGATGACATACTGGCCTTCCTCAATCGCCGATAAATAGTCGATCTGGTCCATGACACGACCATTTTCGACCCGCCGGTAGGGCGTTTCCAGAAACCCATAGGGATTGGTGCGGGCGTAAACCGCCAGCGAGTTGATCAAACCGATGTTCGGTCCTTCTGGGGTTTCAATAGGGCAAACCCGGCCATAGTGGGTAGTATGAACGTCGCGCACCTCGAAACCAGCGCGCTCACGGGTCAGGCCGCCTGGCCCCAGCGCTGACACCCGCCGCTTGTGGGTTACTTCGGACAGCGGGTTATTCTGATCCATGAATTGCGATAATTGCGAGGAGCCAAAGAATTCTTTAATGGCAGCGCCGACTGGCTTGGCGTTAATCAGATCCTGCGGAGTCAGCCCTTCAGCCTCCGCCAGGCTCAGCCGTTCTTTAACCGCGCGCTCAACTCGCACCAACCCGATACGAAATACATTTTCGGCCATCTCGCCAACGCAGCGAATGCGCCGATTGCCTAGATGGTCAATATCATCAACCTGACCCCGGCCATTGCGGATATCGATCAAGGTCTTGAGCACCGCCAGGATGTCCTCCATGGACAACACGCCAGGGGGATAGTCCTTGGCGGGTATGCCGGGGATCGGCTTCTGGTTGTAGCCCACCCGGCTGTTAAACTTCATGCGTCCCACGTCGGACAGATCATAGCGCTCTGGGAGAAAGAACAGGTCATGTAACAGGCGTTGCGCAGCATCCTTGGTTGGTGGCTCGCCAGGGCGCATCATCCGGTAGATTTCTACCTGAGCGTCCCACTGGGTACGCGTCGTATCAGCACGCAGGGTGTTGGCAATAAAAGGACCATGGTCAACATCGTTAACGTAGAGTGTTTGAAATTCAGCGATGTCGCTAGCCAGGATTTTCTCCAGCTTGTCCGAAGTCAATTCATCATTTGCTAATCCTAGCGCCTCACCGGTTCTTTGATCTATCAGGTCATGCGCTAGGATCTTGCCGACTAGATCTTCAATTTGCACCATGAAAGTATTAATGCCGGCTTTCGTCAATTCGCGTACATGTTTTTGCTTGATTCGCTCGCCAGCTTTGACAATGGTCCGTCCGTCGATGGCAATATCGGAACTGGCAGTTTCACCCTGCAGACGTTCGGGCGCCAAAAGCAGGGTCATCTGCTCGCCCTCGATCCGCACGGTATTGGTGTCAAAGAAGATTTCGAGAATCCGCTCGTTGACGCTGCGCGCCTGTGGATCGTTGGGATTGGGTTCGTCAAACAACGCCCGCAACAGGATGGTTACTGGCAGTTTGCGGCGGCGGTCAATGCGCGCGTATAGCACATCCTTGACATCGAATTCAAAATCCAGCCAGGACCCTCGATAAGGAATAACCCGCGCTGAGAACAACAACTTGCCAGAAGAGTGGGTCTTGCCTTTATCATGATCAAAGAATACACCCGGCGAACGGTGTAGCTGGGAAACCACTACTCGTTCAGTGCCATTGATGACGAAAGTACCGTTGTCGGTCATCAGCGGCAATTCGCCCATATAAACTTCATTTTCGCGGATGTCCTTGATCTTGGAGGCCCCTGCTTCGGCATCCTTGTCCATCAACACCAGCCGCAGACGCACCCGCAGTGGCGCAGCATAGGTTTGCCCGCGCAATTGACATTCACGCACGTCAAAGTTTGGTTCGCCAAGCCGGTAACTGACATACTCTAATTGGGCATTGCCCGAATAGCTAATAATTGGGAATACTGAACGTAAGGCGGCATGCAATCCGATTTCGCGGCGTTCACCCGGCGGCGTTTCGACTTGCAGAAACTCGCGATACGAGTCCAATTGGAGCGCCAGCAGATAAGGTACATCGAGAATGCTGGAGCGCTTGCCGAAATCTTTACGAATGCGTCGTTTTTCAGTAAAGGTGTAAGCCATCGAGATTCCTCTGACGGGAGTGCCGGCCTAGGGCGAAAGCCGCCCGATTCCATGATTTAGTCCGGTTCGGCCTTTGGCCATCCGGAATACCGGTCTTCCCTGACCGGATCAAAAGAAAACCGGCCAGCGACACAAGGCCGCTAGCCGTTATTGCTGAGGTCGATCCTGGACCAGTCGAGGCTGGAAATGCCCATTGAAAGGGTCATCGCCGGATTTACTACTTAATCTCAACCTTGGCGCCAGCCTCTTCCAGCTTCTTCTTGACGTCCTCAGCCTCGGCCTTTGGAATGCCTTCCTTAATAGTTGAGGGGACGCCCTCTACGGCATCTTTGGCTTCCTTCAGTCCCAGACCGGTTAGGGCGCGTACGACCTTGATGACTTCGACTTTCTTCTCGCCAAAGCTGGTCATCACCACGTCAAACTCAGTCTTTTCCTCAACGGGCGCAGCAGCCGCGGCAGCTACGGGCGCAGCGGCCACAGCAGCAGCAGCACTGACGCCGAACTTTTCCTCCATCGCAGAAATCAGCTCTACGATCTCCATCACGGTCATGCCAGCGATGGCGTCCAGCATCTCTTCTTTCGAAAAAGCCATTAAAATTTACTCCTGGTAGGAACCTGGAAAATGCGAAATTAGGCGATTTTGCGCTCAGGCGGCTTCTTTTTGCTGCCGGATTGCGTCGATAGTGCGCACCAATTTGCCAGGAATTTCATTGAGAGTCCGCGCGAATTTATCGAGCGGCGCCCGCAGGGTTGCCATGAGCAAGCTGATTGCTTCGTCACGGGTTGGCAGGCTGGCCAGACGATCCAACTCATAGGCTGAATAGACCTGTCCACCTACCGCCAAGGCTTTAACGATCAGCTTGTCGTTGGTTTTTTCCTTTAGAAATTCCTTGAAGATACGTGCCGCTGCACCTGGATCTTCTTGGGAAAACGCCAGAATCAGCGGTCCCACCAGACTGGGTTGCAGACATTCAAATTCGGTACCCTGCACGGCACGCCGTGCCAGAGTGTTCTTGACGACACGCAGATAGACGCCGGTTTCCCGCGCCTTGACACGCAGGCTAGTGAGCTGAGCGACGCTCAACCCCCGGTACTCGGCGGCGATCACGGAGTGCGCACTGGCAGCGACCTTGGCGACTTCGGCCACCACCGCCTGTTTTTCTGCCAGATTGAGACTCATCAGTTTTCCTCATAAGTTTTTTCTCCACAGTTGTGGAGAAAAGGGGAACGGCAGCCTGACCAGGAAATCCGGAAGGGCTTTACCGTCTGCGCAGGGGCTTCCAGCCGAAACCGGAGGCAATTAAGCTTAAAAGCGCCTGCGGTCTTTGACGCTGGCCAATAAAGCGGGCCGGCCCAAAGCCTGTGTGTGGATTCGGCTTCAGAATGATAATGTCGCCTGATCCACAGCCAACCCTGGCCCCATGGTGGTGGAGACGGTCACCCGGCGCATATAAACGCCTTTAGAGGTTGAGGGTTTGGCTTTTTGTAAATCGTGTAATAGTGCTTGCAGGTTTTCCTGCAGTTGGCTCGTGGCGAAATCGACCTTGCCCAAGGTGCAGTGGATAATACCAGCCTTATCAGTACGGTAACGTACCTGACCGGCCTTGGCATTACGAATCGCACCGGCTACATCGGAGGTGACCGTGCCAACCTTGGGGTTGGGCATCAAACCGCGCGGGCCAAGAATTTTCCCCAGTTGACCCACGATTCGCATTGCGTCTGGCGAGGCGATTACTACATCAAAATCCATATTGCCAGCCTTGACCGATTCGGCCAGATCTTCAAAGCCCACTATATCAGCACCTGCTGCTTGGGCGGCCTCAGCATTGGCGCCTTGTGCGAATACTGCAACGCGCACCGTCTTACCTGTACCATGAGGCAGCACCGTTGCACCACGTACTACTTGATCCGACTTGCGAGGATCGACGCCCAGATTGACGGCGACATCTACTGATTCCCGGAATTTAGCGCTCGATAATTCCTTAAGCAAATCCAGTGCTTCTGGCGCTGGATAGATCTTGCTAGGTCCAAGTTTGGCGTGAATCGCTTTCAGACGCTTGGAAAGTTTGGCCATGATTCAAATTCCCTCGACATTTAGGCCCATGGATCGAGCACTGCCTGCGATCGTGCGCACGGCGGCATCCAGATCGGCGGCGGTCAGATCGGGCATCTTGGCCTTGGCCACCTCTTCCAATTGCGTGCGGGTGGCTGTGCCAACTTTGTTCGTGTTGGGTTTGGGGCTACCTTTACTAATGCCCAGCGCCTTTTTCAGCAACACCGACGCCGGTGGAGTCTTCATGATAAAGGTAAAGCTGCGGTCACTATAAACTGTGATCACGACTGGAATTGGCAATCCTGGCTCAAGGTGCTGGGTCTGAGCGTTGAATGCCTTGCAGAATTCCATGATGTTCACCCCGTGCTGACCCAATGCAGGGCCGACTGGCGGACTAGGGTTGGCCTTGGCTGCCGCGACTTGCAGCTTAACGTATGCATTGACTTTCTTTGCCATAACGGTTCCTGCCGGGTGCGAACGCCTTGCGGCTCCCCGAATGAATCGCCCAACTAGCGGGCAGTGGAAACAGCGGCCGGCTGGCGCCGGTCAGCGGGATACTTTTTCGACTTGACTGAATTCGAGCTCCACCGGGGTGGTGCGTCCGAAGATCATTACTCCGACGCGCAACCGATTTTTTTCATAATTAACTTCTTCGACTACACCTTCGAAGTCATTGAATGGACCATCGGTGACCCGAACCATTTCCCCTGGTTCGTAGAGTACCTTGGGTTTGGGTTTGTCAACGCCTTCTTGAATCCGTTGCAGGATCGCTTGAGCTTCTTTCTCGGAAATCGGTGCAGGCCGATCACTAGTGCCACCAATGAAACCGAGCACTTTGGGCGTATTACGGACCAAGTGCCAAGTGTCATTATCCATTTCCATTTGCACCAGTACGTAGCCGGGAAAGAATTTGCGGTCGCTCTTCCGTTTTTGGCCATCGCGCATCTCCACAACTTCTTCAGTGGGCACCAGAATTTGCCCAAACTGATCCTTGGCATCCTCGCGATTGATTCGTTCCAGCAATGAACGTTTGACCTGTTGCTCGAAGCCGGAATAGGCCTGTACGACATACCAACGCATGGTCATAACGCTACTCCATCATCCGGTAACCAAGCGAACCAGCCACAGCAATAACATATCGAACAACCACAGTAGGATGCCCATTAGCACTACCATAGCGAGAACGATGAGCGTAGTTTGTGTCGTTTCGGCACGGGTTGGCCAAACAACTTTACGTAGTTCGGAACGAGCACCGCGGATAAATTCCAGGGTGTCGGCACCAGGCTCAGTTTTCAGAGCAATAGCAACCGCCGCGCCGGCTGCGAACAGCAACCCTATAACCCGCACTACCAGAATCAACTGGTTTGCAAACGCGTAAAAAGCCACGAGTGCGATTAGTATCAGGGCACCTGCAGCTACCAGTTTAAGAGTATCGGAGCGACTCAAGATTTGCGTTTCGGATTTAGTCGAATTCATGCGGGTTTTGGCTTTATGTTCTCCAGGAAATGCCCGTCCATCAGGGAAGATGGTAAACGGAGTCTGAAGCCTGCCATGAGAGATATGGCAGGCCAGGAGGGTCTCGAACCCCCAACCTGCGGTTTTGGAGACCGCTGCTCTACCAATTGAGCTACTGGCCTGTATTTATTTACACAGTGGATTCTCGGTTTGACCGGCAATCCACTGTATGTAACACTGGATCGAAAATCACTCGATAATCTTAGCGACGACACCGGCGCCAACAGTACGCCCGCCTTCGCGGATGGCAAAGCGCAACCCTTCATCCATGGCGATCGGTGCGATCAGGCTGACCACGATCCGTACATTGTCCCCC
>Ga0209607_1001614_pt1 | contig 18756 bp, 20 predicted proteins | sample AD_UKC117_MetaG_FD_184413 | JGI IMG/M metagenome (GOLD analysis project Ga0209607, IMG submission 184413) | Active sludge microbial communities of municipal wastewater-treating anaerobic digesters from Hong Kong - AD_UKC117_MetaG (SPAdes)... | ecosystem: Engineered > Bioreactor > Anaerobic >... | reverse complement strand
TTCTTAAGGATATCGTGAGAGAGTTTATGGCAGATTTTGTCGAGGGGCGACGACCATAAGAGAATCTCGATGATACCAGCGCGCCGGAGAAGCGGCGCTCTTACAAAAAGGATTGACTGGCATGACTGACCCGACCATCGGAGGAACATCCATCGCGTTCTTGCTCGGGATTTGGGGTGCGCTCCTTTCTACTATCCTAGCAGCAGTACGGCTCTGGGAGTTGTGGGTCGGGAGATTCCAGGTCGACGTGAGTACCTTGTTCACTAGCTCCGAGGAAATGGGACACAAAGTCTTTGTGCGTAATCTTTCTGGCAAGCCGTTGATTTTAGGATACTGGGAGATCGTCCTACTCTCTGGGCATTGGCCTCGCCGACAAGAGAGGACTCTAGTTTCTCCAGAGGCAGACACGGAGGACATCGCAATCCCCGCGCACACCACGCTTCGACTCTTGTTTCGAGAGGAAGATCACTTCCCGTGGGGACGTGGTCTGCGTAGGGACCGGATCGCTATTCGCCTCCATTTTGCTGGTCGACGGCCAATTCTTCGAATGCTTTCTGGTTGAACGCCGCCTAACCCGCGCTTGCTGCCGACCGGGCCAAGCGCCTCGGCCGCCGCGCCTAGATTGGATGAGGACTGCGTCGGCCTCGGCTGGCCCGGCAGCAGAAGCGCAGGTCGTTAGACAGAGTCACTTCAGACATCGGAGGCAGCTAGCCATGGCCGCTCCAGTGCTCGCCAATGATGACATGTCGCTCGAGGCAGCGCAGCTCGCGGCTGCCATGCTCCGTTTCCAGGAGCCTCTGGCACACCTGATGAGTGCGCACACGCCTGAGGGCCTGCCGGTCGTCGGCGTGGACGCGTACGCCTTTGTCCCCTCGCCCCGGATGGTGGCCCGCGATCAGGTCGCGGCATACCTCGCGGGACTCCCCAGTCCGGCCATGCTCGCGCCGACGACGGTTCGTGGCATTGTCAGCCTCATTCTGCTTCAGGAACTCACGGGTGAGCGCCGCGCGGCTATGCAGCACGAGTTAGACAATCAAGGTGCTGCACTAAACCACCACGCTGCTGCGGCCGACACCGATCGCGTACTTCTCGAGTTCGACGACGAGGTCCACCTGTTTTCCCTTGGGGCCGTTCGACTGTGGGCACGGCGTTATGGGGTCTTGGTTGGCTGGAGTATAGGCCGTTGTAGCGAACCCACGCGCGCGGAGTGGCGGTTCGATCTGCTGGGCGGCGACGGTCATCGGTATTCGAAGGGGTTTGGGCGCTAGGCTCCGCACGCGGTGACCTGTCTAACAAGCGTTTGCTGCGGGCGGGGCCTGACGCCTCGGCCCACGCGCTGTAGTCTTACGAGGGTACGCGCGGGCCTCGGCAGGCCCCGCCGCAGAAACGCACGACGTTAGCGCGCCTGACTCGGACCCCTTGCATCCGGATGGGACGTGATTACATTGTAACTACACACCTGCCCGAGCCTTCCGTGAAGACCAAGCTTGTCCGCATCGGCAATTCCCGTGGCGTCCGCCTGCCGAAGGTGCTCATTGAGCAGGCGGGGCTCGACGAGGATGTGCAGTTGGAAGTGCAGGGGAGCTCGCTGGTGATCCGCCCGCTCGCGTCGACGCGGGCCGGATGGGCCCAAGCAGCTGCGGCCCTGGCCGCGACCGAGGAGGGCCTGCTCGATGCGGTCCGGCCGACCACCTTTGACCAGGATGAGTGGACGTGGTGAGTGCCCCTCCTCCGGTTCGGGGCGAGGTGTTTCTCGTGGCGCTCGACCCGACGTTGGGCCGGGAGATCCGTAAGACGCGCCCCTGTGTGATCGTCTCGCCGGATGAATTGAATGGGGCGCTCAGCACCTTCATCGTGGCACCACTGACGACCGGGTCACACCCGTACCCCTTCCGGATCCCGTGCCGTCTTGCCGGCAAGTCGGGTCATGTGGTGCTCGACCAGATTCGCACCGTGGATCGTGCCCGGCTGGTCAAGAAGGTCGGGCGGCTCAGTCCGGGAACACTCGAGTCGGTGCTGGGCGTGCTGCAGGAAATGTTTGCGGCATAGTCGGCGCACTAACACGCCAATGCAGCCGGCAAGCGCGCCCATGAGGACCGGGCTCGCGGGCTCAGGGGGGTGCCTGCTACCTCACCGGGATGGATGGTCGCGTGACCGACACGCTGCTGATGCCGACCGAGCAACCCGGTGAGGATGACGACTACCGAACGGTCACCCGGCGGAAGTGGTGAGCGGCCGCGAGCACCGCGCCGAACAGGAGAACCCCGGTGACCTGATGGATCACCGCGACGGACACCGGCACGCGCAGGAGCAGGGTGGTGATGCCGAGTCCCACCTGCACGATCACGAGCAGCATGGCGGCGGTCAGGACCGGGCGGTCGGCGGGGTGCAGCCGCCGCCGCGCAACCAGCCACAGCGCCGCGACGACCGCGGCGGTCGTGAGCGCCAGCAGCCGATGGTGGAACTGCGCCGCGACCGGATTCTCGAACGGGTTGCCCAACCCCAGCCCGGAGACGTGGTACCCCGGGGGGATGATGCGACCGCTCATCAGCGGGAAGGTGTTGTGGATGTACCCCGCGTCGAGACCGGCCACCAATCCGCCCGAGAGAACCGTCGCCACGGTCAGGGCCAGCGCCGCGGCGATGCCTCGCCGCACCATGGGCTGCGGCGCCGACGGGCCGCGCGGTCGGCCCAGGTCGAGCGCGGTCCAGATGCAGATGCCGAAGATGAGCAGCGCCATCGCCAGGTGCGCCGTGAGCCGGTACGCGCTCACGGTGGGTCGCGTCCCCAGCCCGCTCTGCACCATGTACCACCCGAGGGCCCCCTGGGCGAGCGCGAGGATCGGCAGCAGTGCCAGCCTTGCCCGGTGACCGCGCCGGATGGCCCCCTGCGCCAGCAGCACGAGGTACGGGACCGCCAGGACCAGGCCGACGACACGCGCCAGGATGCGGTGCAGCCATTCCCACCAGAACAGGACCTGGAACTCCCGCAACGTGATGCCGCGGTGGATCCCCTGCGCCTCGGGAATCCGCAGGTACGATTGATAGGCCTCCTGCCACGCCTCGGCGCTGAGTGGCGGGATGACCCCTGTGACCGGCTGCCACACCGTGATCGACAACCCGCTCTGGGTGAGGCGCGTGATGCCACCGATCGCGACCGCGAGCACCACGGCCGCCATCGCCCAGGCGAGCCAACGGCGGACCCTGGCATCGGCGTCAGTGGTCATGGTCGGTGACCAGCACGAGGCGTCGGCCATCCGGATCGTAGCGCACGAGGGCCACCCGCTGCGCGGGCAGCTGCAGCACGGTGTCGAGCAGCAGGCGCGGCGGCACGGCGGCCGCCGCACGGCGTGACCGTTCGTCGAGCTCACGGGCCGCTCGTCCGGCGAACAAGCCGGTGTCCTCCACGGCTGCCAGGTCCGCCGGAACCAAGTCGCGCAGCGAGTCGCGCGCCTCACGGCGCAGGAGTTCGACCCGCAGGCGACGCAGCCCTGGCGGTACCGGCTGGTTGACCAGGACATGCATCGGCCGATCGTGGCGAAGGCCGCCCCCGCGCACGACCTGCTCGGCGACCACCGTGTCGTCCACGCTGATCCGCAGCTGATAGCTCGCGGCGGCGCCATCGCACACCACCCGCTGGCGCATGTGCACCTCCACGCGGGCCAGCTCCTCCTCGGTGGCGGCGCGACACTCCTCGATCCACTCGGGACGGGCGGTCCAGGACAATCGCACGGCCGCACCGGCCTCGTGGGACGTGGGCATCGAGATGGCGGTGGTCAGGCCGAGGAGTGCCGCCAGGGCAACCGTCGCGAGGAACCCCGCAAGTCGACGCCCGGTCGTCATGACTCCTCACCCGTCAGGGCCACCGCGCACTCCTGCTCGAGCAGCGGGTCGGGCTCCGGGACCGTCGGGGCGATGGCCTCCACCGCCTTGGCGAACTGCTCGTGGGCCGCGAGCGTCCCCGCCAGATCACCCGCCGCCATCGTCGCCACCTGGACGCGACGCCGATCCACGCGGGGCTGCAGTTCCGCCTCGCGGTCGTGGAACAACCGCTCGACGAGCCACTTCGGTCCCTCGCGTCCCACGCAATCCCGCGGCGGACAGCCGTAGACGATCACGCCGGCCGCCCCGCCCCGGATCAGCAGCTCGACCACCGAGGAGTGCAGGTTCCCCACGCACGGAATGGCCCGCACGGTGACGCCGCGCTGCGTCAACGCAGCGCGATGGGCGGCCTGTGCCTGGTCGCAGCAGAGGGCCACGATGCCCCGCACGCCCGACGCGCGGAGCAGTTCGCGCACGTCCCCCACCTGATCCCGCCCGGTGCGACCCGGGGGACCGACACCCATCGGTGCGCAGGACCCCGCGCAGATCCCGCAGCTGACGCAGCGAGTCGGATCGACGCGAGCGACCAGCGTGGGGCGGTCGTCGTCGCGCTCCACCATGGTGATCGCTTCCCATGGACAGTCCTGGGGACACTGGTTGCAGCCGGTGCAGAGGCGCGGATCCACCACGCTCGGCGCGAGGGCCTCCGGCCTCGGGCGCGTGAATCGCGGAACGGCGATCAGGAGCGCCGCGCCCACCAGGCCGAGCAACCACACCACCCCGGCCCCGAGCCGTTCGGTGATCGGCAGCCACCAGGCGGTCACCAGGTTGAGCGGCGTGTCGCCGGGCAGCGCAAACGGATCGGCCGGTGCCCCAAGGCGGGCGGGCAACACGACGGCCAGCACCGCCAGGATCCCAATGATCGTCCAGCTCATGAGGCGCGGCGGCAGGAGCGTCGGACGCGCGACACGCGACACGTGCAGCCAGAGCCCGATCCCCATCGCCAGCGGCAGGGCGATGTGCAGGAAGAGGTTGACGAAGAAGAAGGCGCTCGGCACCGGGCCGTCGCCCGAGAAGATCCGGCTCAGCGGCTCGGAGAAGATCGGCAAGACATCGAGCCACCGGGCGCCTTCGATCGCCAGCCGGGCGCCGAAGACGTCCCACGCCATCACGAAGCCAGTCCAGGCGCAGATCAGGCCGATGCCCACTAGGACCAGCCCCGACACCCAGGCCAGGGAACGCGGCCCCCAGGTTCGCCGCTGGGCGAACATCCGGAAGCCGTGGAACAGTGCCGCGATGACGAACAGGTCCGAGGCGTACCGATGGATGCTCCGGATCGGCCCGCCCAGCCAGGGATCAGCGGCGAGTCGCGCGACCGAGCCCGACGGGTCCCCGACCCGGTAGCCGAACACCAGGTAGAGCCCCGTGACCAGCATTACCACCAGCATCAGGGCGGCCAGGGTGCCGGGCTGGTGCAGCGGGCTGTGGCGCCAGCCGTAGAGCCGGGTCACGAGGCTATCGAGCCGGTTCAGGAGGCGTCGTGAGTGGGTGGTCTGGGTGCGCATGTTGACGATTCGGCGATTTTAGCATATTCTCATGATATTAGCAACAGACCCTGATCCGGCGACCTCTCCATGTGGCTTTCGAGTACCGCTCAAACCGCGCTCCGCGCTGTCCTCCACGTGGCGTCGGGAGGTCATGGGGCTCCGGTACGTGCGGGCGAGATCGCCGACGCCGTCGGGGCCCCTCGCAACTACCTCTCCAAGACACTCCACGTGCTCACGCGAGCCGGGGTGCTCGTGTCGAAGCGCGGCCCCAATGGCGGCTTCGCCCTGGCCGTGCCGGCCACCGAGGTGAGCCTGGAGCGGGTCATCGCGCCGTTCGCCCCGGCCGACGATCGCCGGTGGCTGCTCGGTCGCCGCGGCTGCGGCACCACCTCGCACTGCATGGTGCACGCACACTGGTCCAAGGTCGCCACCGAGGTGGAACGCTTCCTCGCCACGACCACCGTGGCCGACCTCATCACCACCGACATTTCCCCCGACCAGCTCCTCCCAACCTTCATCGCCGAGGACCTCTCCCATGCCCGAGCCGCCCGATGACGCCGTGGACCGCCCGGAGCGCCCGCCGTTGGGCCAGCGGCTCTTCGACAACGTCTTCCTTCTCCTCGCCCTCGGCCTGTTGATCATGTTCGTGGTCTACACCGGCTGGGGCCTCTGGGAGATCGTCAACATGCCGGAGTCCACCCTGCCCTAGAGAGGAACCGATGCTGACCAAGGTGCATACCGGGCTCGACCCGGTGCCTGGCGTCTGGTGGAAGCCGGCCCACAAGGCCGAGAAGGTCTGGGTGGCGATCGCCTTCGCCTGGTGCATGGTGCTGTTCGCGATGATGCCGCTCTGGCACTACCGGGGCGGCCAGAACCCCGCCGGTGTCCGCGGCAAGGTGGACCCCGAGGCGTTCTACGCCCGCACCCAGGAGTTCGCCGCACAGTACCAGATCGGCGCGGACCGCGGGATCCCGATCGTGAAGCCGCCACCCGGGGCCGATGTCTATCTCGTCGGGTTGACGTACTCCTGGTACCCGATCCTCCAGCTCGAGGCGGGCAAGGAGTACATGCTGCACATCTCGTCGAAGGACGTCAACCACGGCTTCTCGCTCTTCCCGCTCAACGTCAACTTCCAGGTCGTCCCGGGCTACGACTACGCCCTGCGCGTCACTCCGACCACGAGCGGTGACTTCCGGATCATCTGCAACGAGTTCTGCGGCATCGGCCACCACATGATGGTGGGCCGGGTGATCGTCACCGACGGTGACGGCACGCCCGTCGCCGACAACCCCAATGCCCAGGTCGAGTCAGGGGGTCCCCAATGAGCGCATCAGCGATCGCGACCTCTCGCGTCTGCCCCGCGACCGGCCGGCGCATCTTCCGACAGGCCGAGGGTCTCATCCGCGCCAACGCCGTGGTGGCAGTGGTCTCGCTCCTCATCGGCGCCATCGCCGCGCTCCTGCTGGTGCTGACGCGCTGGCAGGCCGTGCACCTCCTGCCGGCCACGTGGTACTACCGGCTGCTCGGCGTGCACGGCATGAACATGCTGATCTTCTTCATCATCTACTTCGAGATGGCGGTCCTGTGGTTCGCCGCCACCGTGCTGCTCAATGCCAGGCCGGCGGCACCCCGGTTCGGCTGGTTCAACTTCGGCACGATGCTGGTCGGCACCCTGATGGTGGAGTGGGCCCAGTGGAGCGGCAACGCCGACGTGCTGTTCACGTCGTACCCGCCGCTCAAGGCCCATCCGGTCTTCTATCTCGGCGTGATCCTCTTCGCGGTGGGCGCCCTGCTGGTCACCGCGCAGTTCTTCGCCACCCTCGTCATCGCCAAGCGGGAAAGGACCTACGAAGGCTCGGTGCCGCTGGTGGTGTACGGGGCGATCACCGCGGCGATCATCGCCGTGATCACCCTGGTCCACGGCGCGCTGGTGTACATCCCGACGTTTCTCTGGTCGATCGGGCTGACCGGGCCGGTGGACCCGCAGGTCTACCGGATGCTCTGGTGGGCGCTCGGGCACTCGTCGCAGCAGATCAACGTCGCCGCGATGGTCGCGATCTGGTACATGCTCGGTGGGCTCACGGTCGGCGCCGTGGTGCTCAACGAGAAGGTGAGCCGGACGGCGTTCGTGCTCTACATCCTCTTCATCTCGATGGCCTCTGCGCACCACCTGCTGGTCGACCCGGGCTTCAGTCCGGCGTGGAAGATCGTCAACACGTCGTACTTCATGTACATGGCCGTGCTGGCGTCGATGGTCCACGGCTTCACGGTGCCCGCCGGGATCGAGCTCGGCATGCGCCTGCGGGGCTTCACCAGCGGACTCTTCGGCTGGCTCCGCCGCGCCCCGTGGGGTGACCCGGGGTTCTCGTCGCTGGTGCTCTCGGTCATCGTGTTCGGCTTCGTCGGCGGGATCACCGGCGTGACGCTCGGCACCGAGCAGATCAACATCATCGCCCACAACACCATGCGGATCCCCGGGCACTTCCACTCCACCGTGGTCAGCGGCACCGCGCTCGCGTTCATGGGCGCGACGTACTACCTGCTGCCGCTGATCTTCCGGCGCAAGGTGGCATTCTGGCCGCTGGCCCGGATCCAGCCGTACCTCTTCTCGGGCGGCCTGCTGCTGCTGGTGATGGGAATGACGTTCGCCGGCAGCTTCGGCGTCCCGCGACGGCACTGGGACATCTCGTTCTCGCAGGCGCCGTTCGACGTCCCGTTCAACCCGGCCGTCGACCTGTTTCTCGCCGTGATGGGCATCGGCGGGATCCTGGCCGTGACCGGTGCGCTGATCTTCATCGCGATTGCGGTGAAGTCGGTGTTCTTCGGGGAGCCGGTGCACGACATTCCCCGCGGCGCGCCGGTGCGCGGCCTGCCGGCGGGCCTCACCAATCCGCCCGTGCACGCCGCCAACGTGGACGAGATCAACGAGCAGCTGCACGCCCCGGCCCGCGGCATCGCCGGTGCCACCCCGGGCACGCTCGTCCTGGTCGCCGTCTTCCTGCTGGCGTTCATGCTCTACTACTTCACCAACTGGAAGCTGCTCTCGTTCCTCTGGAAGATCGGATGAACGACGCGCGGACCGATCGGCCCGGCGTCGCCGCCGCCGCGCTGCTGTTGATCCTGGTGATCACGGTGGCGTGGTGGATGCTGGCGCTGTGGCCGACCGGCTCCGCGACCCCGGAATGGCTGGCGCGCACCCGGGCAGCCTGCTTCGGCAGCACCGGCAGTGGCCTGCCGGACACCAGCGGCTGGATCCTGCTGATCGGCGAGCCGATCGGCATGCTGGCCGCCCTTGCCCTGATCTGGGGCAAGGCGCTGCGCCGCGACCTCCGCCGCATCCGCGAATCGCCGACGTGGCGTCGGGTGGCGGTCGTGGTGGCTGTCGCCCTGCTGGTCGGGGTCACGGCGGCGGCACGTCGGGTGGCCCACGCCACCGGGATCACTGCACCGGAGATGCCCGTGCCGCGCGGCGTCGCTGCGCCCGTCACTCTCGAGGCCGGGGCGATCACCCTGGTCGATCAGCACGGCCGCCGCGAGGCGATCACCGGCCCTGCCCTCCTCACCTTCGCCTTCGGTCACTGCGGCGCCATCTGCCCCACCCTGGTGCATCAGGTGCGCGCGGCGCGCGCGGAAGCCAGGCGCGAGGACATCCCGTTGCTCATCCTCACCCTCGACCCCTGGCGCGACACTCCAACCCGGCTCGCCACCCTTGCGCGACAGTGGGAACTCGGCGCGCACGACCGCGTGCTCTCCGGAACGATCGACGAGGTCAATACGGCCCTCGACCACCTCCGGGTGAGTCGCCAGCGCGACCGCAGCACCGGCGACATCGACCACGTGGCGGTCGTCATGGTGCTCGATGCCGGTGGCACCGTGGTCCACCGCCTCGAGGGCGGCTGGGGCGGCGTCGCCGAGCTGCTCGACCACGTGCCGGATTCCCTTCACCAGCAGGTTCCATGACCACGGCCACGACCCTCCCGGCCATCATCCAGGGCGGCATGGGCGTCGCCGTCTCCGACTGGCGCCTGGCGCGCGCCGTGGCTCGCACCGGCCAGCTCGGCGTGGTTTCCGGCACGGCCATCGACACGGTGATGGTGCGCCGGCTCCAGGATGGCGACCCGGGCGGCCACGTTCGCCGGGCGATGGCCGCGTTCCCGTTCCCCGATGCGGTGAAGACCGTGCTGGAGCGCTACTTCCGACCCGAGGGTCGACCGCCGGGGAACCCGTATCGGCTGTTGTCGATGCCCCGCCAGCGGATGTCGCCGGCCCGGCAGATGCTCTGCGTGCTCGCGGCGTTCGTCGAGGTGCACCTCGCGCGCGAGGGCCACGACGGCCAGGTCGGCATCAACCTGCTGACCAAGGTCCAGGCGCAGACCCTGCCGACGCTGTACGGTGCGATGCTGGCCGGTGTCGAGGCGGTCCTGATGGGCGCCGGCATTCCGCGCGAGATTCCCGGCGTGCTCGATCGCCTGGCCCGCCACGAACCCGCCGCGTGGCGCTTCGAGGTCGAGGGGCTCTCGCCGGGTCGCGAGGAACAGCTCACCTTCGACCCGGCGCCGCTCTGGCAGGAGACACCACCCCCAATCGCCCGACCGGCATTCCTCGCCATCATCGCGAGCAACTCCCTCGCCACCATGCTGGCCCGCAAGGCGAGTGGGCGGATCGACGGCTTCGTGATCGAGGGCCCGACGGCCGGTGGACACAACGCTCCACCGCGGGGACCGCTCGCGCTCACCGCCGAGGGCGAACCGATCTATGGCGATCGCGACGTGGTCGACCTGCAGAAGGTCAGCGAGCTTGGCCTGCCGTTCTGGATTGCCGGCGGCAGCGGTCGACGCGGTGCCCTCGCGCAGGCTCAGGCGCAGGGTGCGGCCGGAATCCAGGTCGGGACGCTGTTCGCCTATGCCGAGGAGTCCGGCCTGGCGGCCGAGCTGAAGTCCGCCGTGCTCGGTCATCTCGGCCGGGGCGACGTCACGGTGCGAACCGATCCCAGGGCGTCGCCGACGGGCTACCCGTTCAAGGTGGTGCGCTGGCCCGGGGCACCCGACCTGTCCACGCGCCAGCGCCATTGCGACCTCGGGTACCTCCGGGTGGCCTATCAGACACCGGAGGGACGGATCGGCTATCGATGCGCCAGCGAGCCGGTCGACGACTATGTCAGGAAGGGTGGCTCGCGCGACGACACCGAGGGACGGCAGTGCCTCTGCAACGCGCTGACCGCCGACATCGGGCAGGGGCAGCTGCGCGACGATGGGACACGTGAACCGCCACTGATCACCAGCGGGGACGACCTGACCGGACTCGGCGATTTCCTCGGGCAACGCGAGACCTACACCGCAGCAGACGTCGTGGAGTTCCTGCTCGGCTGACCGGTCCTGGGCGCCGCAGCCGCCACCGGCACGGCGCGAGCGGGCGGGTCACCCCAACCGATACACCAGCCCCTGCGGCAATGAGGCGATGCCATGACTGCCCGCACCCTCCCGACATACTCCACCCACAGCCCGCTGTGGCGAAGCGCCGCCCTGGTCGGCCTGGCCCTCACGGCCGTCCTGCTCCTCGGGCTGGCGGTGCGTCCCACACTCACGCTCCATGTCCTCTGGGACATGGTCATTCCGCTGCTGCCCCTGGTGTTCCTCGTCAATCCGATGATCTGGCGGAACGTCTGTCCGCTCGCGACCCTGAACACGCTCACCGGGGTGCGAGCCGATCGGCGGGTGCCGTCGCGGGGCGTGCTGCAGAGCGGATGGCTGGTCGGCATCGTGCTGCTGGCGATCCTCGTCCCGGCACGGCGCTTCCTGTTCAACGAGAACGGCACCGCGCTGCTCGTCACGATCGCCGCGGTGGCCGCCCTGGCCATTATGCTCGGCCTGGTCTTTTCCCGCCGCTCCGGATTCTGCAACGCCCTCTGTCCGGTGCTGCCGGTCGAGAAGCTCTACGGCCAGGCTCCGCTGCTGCGGATCCCGACGGCCCGATGCGGCGAATGCACCGTCTGCTCCGCCTCCGGCTGCCTCGACCTGGCGGGCGGCAAGAGCCTCGCGCAGAGCCTCGGACCGGCGCGCCGCTCGACCGGCTGGTTCCGGTCGCCGCTCGGCCTCTTCGCGGCCGCCTTCCCGGGCTTCATCGTCGGCTACTTCACCTCCGTGAACGGGCCGCTCTCCTCCGCACCGGCCGTCTATGGACACATCGGGCTCTGGACACTGGCAAGTCTCGCCACCGTCCTCGCCGTCGTCATGCTCTTCGGAATCGGCTGGCGTGTCGCGCTCCCGATCCTCGGCGGAACTGCGCTGGCCGCCTACTACTGGTTCAGTGCCCCGGCGATCGCGGAGGCCTACAACCTGTCGACGACCTGGGGAGCGATCCTCCGAGTGGCCACACTGGCGGCGACCGCGACCTGGCTGGTTCGTGCCCTCCGACAGGGGAGGACCGGTACGCCGGCATCACGCCTGGCGCGCGCGCGTCCGACCGGACCCTCCTGAGCGACCGGCATCCCCCGTCGCTACCGCGGACGCCCGTCGCGCTGCCGGCTTTGCGCTCCGCCAGGTTCAGCACGGCTTGTTCCCGACCGACGGGAAGCCAATGCCAACCGTCGGTGCGGGTGTGGTCGAGATCCGCATCCACGAAGCCGGTGAGTACCACGGGCTGTACGTGGCCAAGTTGCCGAGGCAGTGTACGTCCTTCATGCCTTCGAGAAACGGACGCGCCAGACGCCGGGTGTCGCGATCGACCTGGCCCGGACGCGGTACACGCAGCTGCAACAGGCGCGGACGTGCCGGGAGGGGTAGCGATGGCGCTCAAGATGCAGCGTTCGTCAGGCAACGTCTTCGCGGATCTCGGTTTCGGCCCGGGGGAGGCGGAGCATCTCCGCATCCGCTCCGATCTCATGGCGGCCGTGCGCAAGGTCATTGCCTCGCGCAAGCTGACCCAGAGTCAGGCGGCGAAGCTGTTCGGTGTCACCCAGCCGCGGATCAGCACTCTCGTGCGAGGGCGCATCGACCTCTTCAGCATCGACACCCTGGTGGACATGCTGGCTGCGGCGGGCGTCAGCGTGAAGCTGACAGTCGGTCGGCGGTCCCAAGTTGCCTAACCCGCCAATGCAGCCGCCGAGCGCGCCGATGATGCGCCTGCGGCGCGAGCGCGCTCGCGGCTGATTGGCAGATCGTTATGCGGACGCGCGCGTGCTCACGGTTGCACGGTTTCTTCGAGCGTAACTGTTCCATCCCGCCCCGATGACGAGCGCAGCGGAACCCCCGTAGATCATCTGCATCGCCGGAAATCCGTGCACGAGAATCACGCCGGCTGCGAGCGACACCGCGCCTAGCCCACCGACAACGAACGGGCCCCAGCGCCCGTGCGTCCGCGCGCCCTTCCAGAAGCCTGTAACGGCGACCGCCAGGGCGAGGAGCATCGCGGGCCACAGAATGCCGTCCTTGCGCAGGAATCCAAGGCCGAGTGCGGCCAGTCCACCCACAATGAACGGCGTTCCCGCGCAGCACAGCGCCGCGAGGATCGCACCGAGGACTCCTGCCCCATCACGTGTCCCCGGCTTCATCGGCTCGCCGCAGTCAGGGCCGCACGCAGCACCTCGAGACTGGGCCCTCCACCTACCGCGCAGCCCGCGCCGCTCGTCGCCGCCTTGTGCTCGACATCGACCCCATTCACGAGTACGGTCGGCGACGAATAGCCGCGTAGATTCGTCGGCGTCGCGGCCTCGCCTGTGTCCCACTCGCTCCATTCAGCAGACAATCCGAGACTCCCCAGCGCGTCCGCAATGCGTTGACGCGCCGATACAACGTGCGGGCATCCCTCGAAGTACACCAAATCGATCTGCATCGCTAACTCCTCTCCTCAGGTTCGAGCGCCGCCAGGATGGGGCACTCCTCCGTGACCGCTCTCGCGTCGCACGCACGAATGAGCCGTGCGAGCACCTTGTCCATCCGTCGCAGCGCGACGAGCTGCTCGCGGACGCGCGCGCGCGCGATCTCGGCGGACTTCTTCACCGGCTCGCAACGTCGCGACTCCCGCACACGAAGCGCGAGGAGCGCGCGAATCTCATCGAGCGTGAATCCCATCGCCTGCGCGCGGCGAATGAACACGACGCGACGGACCGTGTCCGGAGCGTATTCACGGTAGCCGCCTGCCGTGCGGTGGCGAGCGCTTAACAGGCCGCGGCGCTCGTAGTACCGGAGCGTCTGCACGCCCACGCCCGCCGCCTCAGCGACGGCCCCGATGCGCAAAGGGACTTTCATATCGATGTAGGATAAACCCTATACCACGGTATAGAGTCAAGGGCGCTCACGCTGCGCGCTCAGCAATGGCGCCGCATAACGACGCTTGCTGCCGACAAGCGCGGGGGCGGTAGCGGTTGTGGGGCCGCTGCTCCACTTTATGGAAGGAATGCAGCGGCCCCACAACCGCATTTTATGGGAGCGCTTGCAGCAGAAGCACACGTTAGGCTGACCACGAACACCGTAGTGAATGCTGAGCACGCAAACCGAGGAATTATGAGCACCGCGGCTTCTAAGTACGATCAGTATTCGCTATTTTATGGGAGCGCTTGCAGCAGAAGCACACGTTAGGCTGACCACGAACACCGTAGTGAATGCTGAGCACGCAAACCGAGGAATTATGAGCACCGCGGCTTCTAAGTACGATCAGTATTCGCTTCGCAGCCTCGTGACCGAACTAGTCACGCAGTGCCCCCAGGTGACCAGAGCCTTTCTCTTTGGCTCGCGGCGCCACCGCACTCGAAGCGTGCGCTCCGACGTGGACATTCTGTTAGAAGTTGGTGAGGCCACGCGTCCGGAGGATGTACGTGACTTCGCCATGGCGCATTGCCGGGCGCTTGACTTCTTCCTGATAGAGGGCCCCTCGGCGCGTAGCTGCGCCAACGGAAGCAAAGTCTCCGGGGCGAGCAGGCGTGACTTGATTCGTCGACTTGATGCGGTGGAGTTCTGGAACTCCAAGAGTGGCTTCCTCACCGTCGATATCGACTGGGACTTTCAGACTCTGCGCGGCGCAGAGATGATCATGACGACCCTGCTCTCAGCTCAGCCATTTCCGTCAAAGGCAGTGGCTGTGAGCACCCTAGTGACCGAGGGTGCGTCGGCGCCGCCTGCTGCCTCATTGCATGATCATCCTCTCCGCGTTGCAGCAGTTTCCGCAACGGCCACAGCGGTACTGATCATTGCTCTATTCGAGTCGCTTCGGGTGGCTCCGCTGAAGGAACGCATTGACGCCCTGTCAATTTCAGCGACACGGTTATCGACCGATTCGGCGGCACCATCCGCGAAGGTGAGTCTCCCGTCGCCGCCGATTCCCGACTCCACCGCACTCGATAGCAGATCTTCAGCACGCAAGTAACTTGACTCGGCGTGCCGGCAACCTAACGACGTATCTGGACTCCTCCTCCTGTTTGCGCAAGAGGTGGTGGTCATGGTGTCTGTCGCTCAGCTCATCCACGTCGGCGGCGGGTCGACTGCAGTCGTATCTTCGGCCCGTGAGGTGGGCGTCGTGCCCTGGCCACGATGGTAAGTCGCGCGTAGGGAGCCAATCGCTTGTCGCGGCCCCGCGGGCCATGCGCGTTATCGGCTCGTCCCCACGCCGGTCTGACCGGTCGCCATCGCGATGAGTGTTCAGCAGTGCGTGACCTGTGCCTCCCTCCGCTCGAAGTCCCGTCCGTCCCGCCAGGCCCGCCAGCAAATGCGGGCCAGCTTGTTCGCGAGCGCCACGGCCGCCACGTTGTGGCAGTGCCGGCGTGACACCTCCGCTGCCCACGTGCGAAGGTCATCCGGCTGATTGGTCACGGCGCCGGCGCGCAGCGCTGACCGCGCCCCGTGAATGAGGAGCATGCGCAGGTAGCTGTTCCCCTTGCGAGTGATGGATCCCAGGCAGCGTGATGCGCCGCTCGAATGCTCGCGCGGCGTCAGACCGAGCCAGCTGGCGAAGTGGCGCCCGGACCGGAAACGGCGGATGTCGCCGACACTGGCCACCATCGCCGTGGCGGTGAGGACCCCGATCCCCGGCACGGTCATCAGGCGTCTGGCCTCGGGCATGTGCGGCACCAGCTGCGCCAGTGTGGTGCGGATCGACTCGGCGAGGTGCTCCAGCGCGTGGATCTCCTCAAGCAGGGCGAGAAGAGCGGCGTGCAGGAACGGCGGGATCGTGTCATCGGTGAGGGCGGCCCGGGCGTCGAGCGTGACGCGCCGTGCCCCGACGGGGATCGTGTGCCCGAGTTCGCGGAGGTGCCCTCGCAGTGCGTTGATGCGTGCCGTCCGGGTGCGCAAGTAGCCCTGGCGGATCCTGTGCAGGGCGAGGACGGCCTGTTGCTCGACGGACTTGACCGGTGCCGGGGTGAGCGCGTGGTTGCGGGAGGCCTCGAGAAGCGCCTTGGCGTCGGCGCGATCGGTCTTGTTGCCGTCGCGGTAGCGCGCCACATCCGCTGGGTGCAGGAGCGTCACCCGGTGCCCGCACCGGGCAGCCTCCCGCCCCCAGTGGTGCGCCGAGCCGCACGCCTCGAGGAGCACCTCGGCGGGCGCCTGGCCGGCCAGAAAGCGTGGGAAGGCAGCTCGCGAGAGCCGACGGCGCGCCGTCACCACGCCGGGGGCGTCCGAGATGGCGACCTCAAACACGGTCTTGGCAAGGTCGACACCGATCTGTATCGTGGGCATGGGGCTCCTCCTCGAGGTGGTGGCCTGCGGGGCCGTGATGCTGGATGCTGTCTGCAGCTCGGGGAGGAGTCCATACCATCACTTGCTGCGGTCGGAGGCACGTGCCTAGGCCCGCGCGCGGTAGATTCCTCAGGGTACGCGCGGGCCTCGGCGGGCCCCGCCGCAGAAGCGCAGGACGTTATGCCGCCACGGGTGTGCGACCACACCGGGAGTGAGGCCACGGAAGCGATGCGAGAGAGTCCCTACTATTCGGTTAGGACGGGGAAGCACCCGAGCGGCGGCACTCATGACCTTAATGGACTGAAGCGCATCTTTCACGCAGCGTTCCATCAGCTCCAGTCAGATGGGTACTTCCAGCAGGCGCTCGGATATATGTGCGTAGATCAGGGCTTTGTTCCAGGAACCGTTGGCGAGAACGTCGAGGCTTTTTTCTTTCGTAAGCTAAAGAAGCCAAACCTGTGGCCGCTTGCTACCAGCCTCGCTAGTTGGTCCGAAGACGACCTCTTCGATGTGGTTGAATTGCTCCACGACGTCGCGTCAAAGGGAGTTGGCGGACGATACCACTCTTGGAATGATTGCGGTTGGCACTACGACACGTTCGACTCCGAGCAAGGACGAAATGACTACCGTGCAGCTGTGAACGAGTGCTTGCGGGAGTATGACATCGGATACCAAGTCACTGTTCGGGGAGAAGTCGTTGCGATCCCCCCGGCGGGACTCGGAGACTTGGATCAAGCGCCAAGCCCGCCAGCCGACAAAGAGGCAGTGCAGGATCGTGTAGCCGCTGCGGTAGTGAAATTTCGGCGGCGCGGTGCCTCTTTGGACCAACGCCGGGATGCCGTGCGTGATTTGGCAGATGTGCTCGAGTTCTTGCGGCCCCAGCTTAAGGCCCTGCTGTCGTCACAAGACGAGAGGGATCTGTTCAATCTTGCCAACAACTTCGGCATTAGGCATCACAACGCAAGCCAGAAGACGAATTACGATAGGGCAATCTGGTACAGCTGGCTCTACTACCACTACCTTGCCGCAATTCATGCAGTCACAAGGATGATAGATCGCGGATGCCCTGCTCCGGACGAGCCGACGGGCTGACTGGCGGCATAACCCGCGCTTACTGCGGTCGGGGCCATTTGCCTCGGCCCGCGCGCAGTAGATTGACTGATGCACGCGCTGGCCTCGGCGGGCCCCGCCGCAGAAGCGCAGGACGTTAGGTGGCGTAGCCGAAGGGGGCACAACACTCGTGGATTTCACCGAACTGGGCGGCTATATCCTGACGGGCCTTGACCGCACGAACATCGTGTTGGGCAAGAACGGTTGCGGAAAGAGTCGTCTGCTCAAGCAGTGCGAGAGTTCGCTTCGAGGCCGGCCGGAGATTGGAGCCCTGAGGTACCTCAGTCCAGAAAGAGGAGGGCTGCTCCAGTATGAGGCGGGTATCGAGCAGAACATCACAGCTAACGTGTCGTGGCTTGCAGATACACGTCGGACGAACCAGGCTGGCCAGTTCAGGCAGCAAAGCGCAGCACAGTTTCGTCGACTCGAACTCCTTATCCTTCGTGAGATAGAGCAAACCGCCTCGTTGCGAGCTGATCCAGCAGTGACATTTGACCGCACGGTCGCACGGATCAACGAACTCTTGGACCGCGTTTATTTAAAGCGTGGCGACCCCTCCTTCGTCATCCACGATCGGCAGAGTGACAACAGGGTCCAACCGGCTGAGATCAGTAGCGGCGAGTCCGAGCTGATCTCGCTCGGGATTGAGTGCCTCGTTTTCGAAAAGGAGAGCGTAGCTGGTAAGACGAACCTTCTCTTGATGGACGAACCGGATGTCCACCTGCATCCCGACCTACAAGCAAGGTTTGCAAGGTTCCTCGAAAAGCTTGTGGCCTCGGGGCAGGTGTCTGTCCTCCTCGCCACGCACAGCACGGCGCTCCTCGGCGCGATGTCGGAGCGTGAGCACTGCCGTCTCGCCTTCATGCGCTACGGGGACACCGACATCCGGTTCACACCTACCACTGGGCCCCTTCGCAAGGTGTTGCCGGTATTCGGGGCGCATCCGCTTTCAAACGTGTTCAACCAAGCGCCTGTTCTGCTCGTTGAGGGGGATGACGACGAGCGCATCTGGCAGCAGGCTGTGCGGTCAGCGAATGGAAGGCTCAAGGTCTACCCTTGCACAGTCGATGGCGTGGGACAACTCACATCGTTTGAGCGTGACGTTGTCAGAATCCTGGACGCGGTCTACGATGACGCGATCGGATACTCGTTGAGAGATCGCGACTCGGACCCCCTCGAGATCACCGATCTTGGACCGCTCAAGCGAATGCGGCTCAATTGTCGCGCAGCGGAGAATCTCCTTCTCACTGACGAGGTAATCGCTTCTACTGGTAGCGAGTGGGAGACTCTCGCAGGCCGCATTCATGAATGGCTCCCCGCCAATATGGCTCACCCACATCACTCGGCGATGGAGGCCTTTGCCTTCTCTGGCTTCGATCGTATGAACGGCGATTTGAAGGAGATCAGGAACGATTTGATGGGTCTATTGGGTAGCAATAAACCGTGGGAGGTTGTTGTGGGCCAAGCGATAGCCAGGCTAATCCTTGTCGCGCCCGACTCCGGGCCCACATCTCTCGTGACATTTCTTGGCCCATCAGTCTGTCGGCGGCTCCTAGGGATTGAAGCATCCCAAGAACCGGCCGACCAAGCCACCTAACCCGCGCTTGCTGC
>Ga0209607_1001612_pt1 | contig 18764 bp, 24 predicted proteins | sample AD_UKC117_MetaG_FD_184413 | JGI IMG/M metagenome (GOLD analysis project Ga0209607, IMG submission 184413) | Active sludge microbial communities of municipal wastewater-treating anaerobic digesters from Hong Kong - AD_UKC117_MetaG (SPAdes)... | ecosystem: Engineered > Bioreactor > Anaerobic >... | reverse complement strand
GGTCTGGGCTACCGGATGAGCGGACAGGCCCGGCAGGATCGCGCCACGGCGCAGGAGTTACCCAAGCAGCTTGAACAGTCCATGCAGCACGTTGAAAACTGGGTCACGCGCGAACGCGGGAAAGTGGCCGAGGCGTTCAAGACGTTCGATCAACAACAGGCGAACGAGCGCAGGGAGTTGGAACGGAAGATTGAGTACGCCCGCGAGGCCGGCGCATGGCCCGAGGCACAACGCCGGCAGGGCAGGGCGCAGGAGCCGCAACAGCGGCCCGAGCCGGGCCAGCAGAAACAGCAGAGCCAAGGCCCACCCCAAGGCCCACCCCAAGGCCGGAGCCGGGGGCGGTAGGCGGGTGTGGAACGTGGCGGAATGAAGGAAAAGACTCGGAGCTTTTGAGGAACTAGGTTAGGAGGATGGTCGATAACAGGTCTTCGGAAAAGCGAAGTGCCACTATGAAGGCAGTTCGAGGCAAGAATACAGGCCCAGAGTTCACTGTTCGGCGTCTTGTACACCGTATGGGCTATCGTTACCGTTTGTATCGTAAAGACCTTCCCGGAAAACCAGACCTCGTTTTTCCTTCTCGTCGAAAGGTGATTTTCGTACACGGTTGTTTTTGGCATGCCCATGGATGCCGAATAGGGCAACCGCCGAAGTCTCGTCTTGATTACTGGATTCCAAAGCTGAAACGAAACAAAGAGCGTGATGCAGAAAAGGTTGAGGAGCTAAATACTCTCGGTTGGTCCGTCTTAACCATTTGGCAGTGCGAGACCCGAGATATGGAGGCTTTAGCAGAGAGAGTCCATAAGTTTCTAGATAGTTTGGAATAAAACCGATCGACACCCGATACAAAACTTGCTAGGCTTTCGTGAGCTTGTAGCTCGTAACAATGAGGAGGAAAATTCAGTGCGTCCTATCGGAATCGATCTTTTTGCTGGAGCAGGAGGGCTGAGTCTTGGCTTCGAGAAAGCAGGATTCGACATTGTTGCTGCCGTGGAAATCGATCCGATTCACTGCGCTACCCATGAATTTAATTTTCCTTATTGTAAAACTATTTGCCGCAGTATCGCAGAAGTAACCGGAGATGATGTTCGCCGCCTTTCGGGCATCGGTGGTAGAGAAATCGATGTCGTATTCGGCGGTGCCCCATGTCAAGGCTTTTCCTTGATTGGGAAGCGTGCGTTAGACGATCCACGCAACGAGCTTGTCTATCATTTCGTGCGCCTTGTTTTGGATCTTCGGCCTGCCTATTTCGTATTCGAGAACGTCAGGGGCCTTACGATCGGTCAGCATCGCGAGTTTCTTGAGGAGATTATTAGTGCTTTTCGCAAGGCCAATTACGAAATTCTGCTGCCTTACCAAGTGCTAAATGCAGCGGACTTTGGAGTGCCACAAGATCGAAGACGTTTGTTTTTGATCGGAGCGAGAAGCGGAAACCGGCTTCCTTTCTATCCCCGACCGGCGAGAAATCGGATAACGGTATCGGAGGCGATAGCGGATTTGCCAGATGCAGACAACTTTCCCGAGCTTTTAGAGCGGGATTGGACGAGAGTCGAATTCGGTTCTCCGTCTGCTTATGCAGGTAGGCTTAGGGACATCGATAGTGTTCTAAGCGATTTCGGCTATCGCCGAAAGTTTGATCGGGATGTAATGACATCCAGCCTTAGAACGGCGCATACCCCTATATCTCGAAAACGGTTTTCCGAGACTCTTTGCGGAAAAACCGAGCCGATAAGTCGTTTTCTTAAATTGGACCCGGAAGGCATCTGCAACACCCTTCGCGCTGGTACGGCTAGCGACCGAGGTGCATTTACGTCTCCAAGGCCCATTCATCCCTATTTTCCTCGCTGCATCACTAATCGGGAGGCTGCTCGCCTGCATTCTTATCCCGATTGGTTTCGTTTTCATGTTACTAAGTGGCATGGCTTCCGACAGATCGGGAATTCGGTTCCGCCATTGTTGGCGCAGGCCGTTGCTACAGAGATCGTTAGAGCCGCAGGCATAAGACCCACTGTCCCTGAAAGGATTCTAAAGATGGACGAACCAACCTTATTAGAAATGTCCATGATGGAGGCTTCTAGTCGATACGGTGTTCCAAGTACCGTGATTCCAAAGCGGACACGTAAAGCAACCGTTGCTGAGGTAGCCTATGCCTAAGCAGTCGGAAAAACCGGAAAACCGCTATAAAGCAATAATCGAGAGAGTTTTTCTCGACCGCTATACAGAGAGCGCAACTGAGATCGTTTGGGATCGAACAGAGATTGAGGATGCCGCAAAGCGGCTTGGGATTGCACTCCCGAAAAATTTGGGCGATGTCGTCTATGCGATTCGTTACCGCACACCTTTGCCAGAGAGCATTCTGGAGACGCAGCCCGAAGGGATGGAATGGATTATCGAGGGCGTAGCGCGATCCCGCTATGCATTCCGTTTGGTGAAGCTGAATCGTATCGTTCCCCGTCAGGAACTTGCCACGATTAAAGTGCCAGACGCTACGCCGGAGATCATTGCTTCTTATGCTCTGAATGACGAGCAAGCCCTGTTGGCTATCGTGCGGTATAACCGGTTGATCGATATATTTCTTGGGCTTACGACCTATTCTTTGCAAAACCATCTTCGCACAACGCTGAAAGCCGGTTCTCAGATCGAGATAGATGAAATCTATGTCGGCCTTGATCGTCGAGGGTGTCATTATGTCATTCCCGTGCAGGCGAAAGGAGGCAGCGATCAGATTTCTGTTGTGCAGACGAGGCAGGATATACGCTGCTGTGCAGAGAAGTTTCCCGGCATTGCTTGCCGAGCCGTTTCCACTCAGTTTATGGGTGAAAATCGTATCGTAATGTTCGAGTTAACGATTGAGGACGACGAGGTAAGAGTTGTCGAGGAAAAGCATTATTGTCTAGTGCCTGCCGATGACCTAGACCCGAAAGCGATACGGTCATATCGTTAGTAAGTCCTTCGTCTGTTTTCTGTTCAGGCTACACGATGGTTTTACCGCCAGAGCTTTTCAAAGCGGGCGGGATTGGCGGCGGTATAGCGGACGGTGTGTTGAATGTTGCGGTGTCCCAGATAGTCTTGAATGAGCCTTGTATCCGCCCCCTGATCGGCCAGAGCGAAGCCGCACGCATGGCGGAGCATGTGCGGATGCGCGGCGAGCGGCAGCCCGGCCAACTCTCCATAGCGGCGCAGGGCGGCCCAGACGGTGCGGCGATTGAGCGGCCCCCGGCGTTCGCTGATAAAGAACCGTGCGGAGACGGGCTGCATTCGCGTTCGTTCCTTGAGCCATGCCTTGATGCAGCGGAGTTCTTCCGTGCGGAGCGGATGCGTGGTGGAGAGGCCCTGCTTGAGCCGGGCGACATGCAGGACGCGGCTTTCGGTATTGACTTGGGCGAGGGTCAGGCCGCAGGCTTCCGAGACGCGCAAGCCGTGGCGGAACAGCAGCAGGATCAAGCAGCGGTCACGGGCTTCATGCCGTGCGCCCTTGGTGGCGGCAAGGAGCTTGTCCACTTCCAAGGCGGTCAGATGCTTGCGTTCGCTCATTGTTTTGTCCCAAGTTGGGGTTTTCCGGGGTGTGCTAGATCAACAGCTTAGGCGGGTTTTGGCGGGAAAGATAGGACAAAATAGAACATTTTGTCCAAAGTGAGTGTGGTAGCAAAATCGCTTGTAAAACGTATTTATATTGTGTAAATACACCAAATGCGATACACTTGGAATCCAGAGAAGAACCGTAGCAACGTCAAAAGGCATAAAATCGCCTTTGAGGATGCAAAACGTATCTTCGATGGCCCCACTGTCGAGAGGGTAGATGACCGTTTCGAGTACGGGGAGATCAGGGTTTACGCGATTGGGCTGGTGAATGGCTTGGAAGTGACGGTCATTTACACCGACAGGGGCGATGAGGAACGCCATATTATTTCAGCTTGGAGGGCAGAGCCACATGAACGACGCACGTACTGGAAAAACATCGAAGTCTAAGCCGGTGACGGACTGGGAAGCTTTGCGGACGATGAGCGATGCCGAAATCCATTCCGGGATTGAGGACGACCCGGATGTGCATGGCACGGACGAGACATTCTGGAAAGAAGCCGATGTTGTTATGCCCAGACCCAAACAGGTTGTGACGATGCGTCTTGATCGTGATTTGCTGGATTGGTTCCGGCAGCAAAGAGGCTACCAAACGCGCATCAATGCCATTCTTCGGGCCTATATGAAGTCGCATAACCACGGGACAGGTCACGGAAACGCCGCGCCGTAAGAGCGATTTTGCTCACCCATTTTGCCGTTTTTGCGCCTATAGGAACCAACAGCTTAGCGGTTGCGCTATAGCCGTGCAAAAGGGTTCCCTTTTGCGCGGTCAGGAAGAGGGCTTGCCTTGGGCTATTCGCCCAGGGCAAGCCTTTTTCTAGGTGATATGCAGATAGTGAGAATGGAAAAATCTCATCGGCTTTCCTGATACATACAGGGGTTCTTCCTGTTCATGCAGGGCGCAACAGACGGCGGTTCTCTCGTTCTCGGGAGGCGGGATGCAGCGGACGAACCGGTAGCCGGACAGGGCGCATTCAATGCGGGCCTTGATTTCGTAATGCCGGTCTCTGTCGGGTTCCCGCTCCTGTTCTTCCATGAGTTCGAGAATCTGGCGGGTTTCGCTATCGCAGAGGTCTTTTTCAATAAACAGGTTGATGGTGGTCATGAGGTTCACCGTGCCACGGGGGCGCATCCTTTCATTCTAGCCCGCCGCTTCCTGAAATCCTTTGCTTTCGGAGGCGGTTTGTCCGAATCTGGCGTTAAGGGATTGTATTGAAGATGGTTTGTAAGATTTCAGGACGGGCCATCAGGGAGGATTTTGCCCTTGCTTGGGATCATGGGCAGACGAAAGCCGCGTTCCCCGGAGAGTGGGAATCTCATGGCGATGATTTGGATGAGCATTGGGGTCATGCTCATCATGGGCCGATTCACGATGTACATGATCCGGGGGCCAGTGGGGGACATGATGCACATGACGCGGGTTGCCGTCGTGGAAACGCAGATATTTTCCGCTTCCCAAGTCGTGATGATGAGCGCGGTAGGTCAGGAAGATAACGGGGATTGCGATTCCGACGAGTTCGTAGAACCCACGCCCTACCGGCAGCCGGGCAAGGAGTCCAGTCCGCGCCCGGAAGGCGGAGGCTACATTCCCTTAACCGTAGGAGCGGCCAAGACCGACCCGTGGGGAACGGAATACGGCTATTGCGCGTGGAACCACGGAGGCAAGCGCAGCGAGAACGGATGCGAGGACGAAGGGCGGCTTTATGGAACCGACAGCCGGGATCAACCGGTTGTGGCGGTGATTTCTGCCGGACGGGACCGCACCTTTCAGACGACCTGCCGGGAGTGGGACGATTACTGGGAGGATACGCACGACCCGGAGCTTGAACCGCAAAAGCTCATTGAGAAGGCATCCGGGAGCGATGACATCATTTTAAGCTGGACGTACACGGAGGCCACGGGCGCGACCGGGGGCCTGTGGCGATTGAAGGACGACGACCCCGGTACAGCGGAGATCAAGAAAGACCTTGAGGTAGAAGGAGCCTTGCGCCTGACCAACGGCCCCGTATTCCTTTTGGGCGGAGGGTTGCAGCTTTCGGATCAAAACATCGTGGGGGCTTGCGGAGTCTCCACAGCGAACCAGCTACGTCTGAACACGGAGGACAGCCCCCCGACTATCGAGATTTGCGACCGCTACGGCACGGGAGAATGGGAGAAGATGACCGGTGGCGGAGGCCCTCTGCCGGACGAAACCGAACTTGCAACGTGCGATGCAGATAGCGAAGGAACCCTACGCCGGAACACTACGGAAACGCCGTCTTTGATTGAGGTTTGCGACTTTTCCAAAAGCGGGAACTGGGAACCCGTAGGCGCGGGCGGCATCGAGACGGACAGCATGGCAGCATGTGATGCAGGAAAGAAAGGGAGCTTGAGATGGAAGGATTCCAAAGCCTGCATGGAAGTTTGTGATGGGATTAGTTGGGCCTGCCTTCTGCATGTTCAATGTCCTACAAGTGGACTTTCTGGATATTGGAACTTTGACGAGAGCAGCGGGACAAGTCTTGCGGATTCATCTGGAAACGGAAACACTGGAACATTGATAAACGGTCCTGTCTGGAACCCGACTGGCGGAAAGAGAAACGGGGCACTTCAATTTGATGGGATTGATGATTATGTATCTGTTCCTTCTTCTGCGGATCTTGATTCTGGTAGAACATGGATGTTCTTTTTTAAAACGAATGGTGTTTGGGGAACGGATGGTTTAAGTATTTCAGATTCTGCATTATTAATATCAAGACATGATGGTGTTAGCTCAACCAACGGAATCACTATAACTCTACACATTTCAGGTGTTTATGCTGTTATAAAAAACAATGCGGGAGATGTGTGCAATGCCGCATACAATTCTAATGATTTAATAAATAATGATTGGCATCATATTGCTCTTGTATTTTCAAGAGAAAAAGGTTATTTAAATCAACTTTATGTTGATGGTGTTCTGAGGGGCAGTTGTGCAAACATAGAGTCTTGGGATTTCAATAATCAAAGCTTGCATTTGGGAGATTCATCAGATATTTGGTGGGAAGAATACCAAGGTCTTATAGATGATTTTCGAATATATAATAGTCAACTTAGTTCTCAGGAAATTTTAGCTATATATAATAGTGATGATCAGTGCGAGTAGGCCATCTTTCCGCCGTCCGCTTTGCTCCCGGTTTTTTATGGAAGGCGTTTACCGGCCCCCTTCCCGAGCATATTTTTTCCGGCAGAATGCCACGAATGCGGCATCGGGTTTTTTTGGTATTCCTTTTTTGGCGATCCATTCGCGCCATTGCCGTTCGAGTTCGTACACGTCCCACCGTGGCGCGGCCTCTCTGGCCATTTCGTAGGTCGCCGTTCGCAAATGCGGCCCGTCCTGATCTTCGTAAATCGGCAGGGGCAGCAAGAGCGGTTGGGGTTCCGGGGGATTTTTAAGGAAGGGCAGCGCGGGCGGTTTTCTGGTGGCGACATGCGGCCTACTGGGCTTGAGGAGCAAGACCCGTTCCCCTTCCTCAACATGGGCTTCTGGATAGAGAACATGGACGGCCCGGAGGTGATGCAGGAATTTCTTTTTGAAATTCCTCAATCCTTGTTCGTCTAAAGCATATTCAGAACCGAATTGCATTTGCAGGGCAGCCCACGGAATTTCTGTAGGCTTTCGGAGATACGACATCCTATAGGTCAGCCAGCAGTAAATATCCAAGGCCAACGGCGACCGCTTGAGAGCCTTTAAGGCCCGCATATCAACAGGAACCGGCCTTTCAACCACTTCCTCAAAAAAATCTGTGCTGAGTGTGACCGTGGATTTCCAGAGCGGGAGTTGTGTAGGTGATTTCACATCCCACCAGAGCCTATAAGATTTTGTAATTCGGTAGCCCTGTTCCACTTCCATGCTTTCGTCAGCGTAATCACACGAGACGGTACAGGAAAACAAACGCCTCATTTGTTCCCGTAGCCTTGTGATCGTTCCCCACCGGCCCCCCGTGGGTACAAGGTCAAGTTCCGTCATGAACGCCGACAGGGACGGCCCGAGTTCAAGAATGGGTGAACGAGTACGGACAGATTCCGTTGTCATCCAAGATAGGAGCAGCCGAGGGATTGACCCATAGGGTAAGCCGATATGGTTCCGAGAGATCATTGAAAGGGTAAAAAGACCATTTCGTCTTGTGAACTCTGTTTCATGGGTTGCTTTGTGCGGCATGGTGGCTTGCGTAAGAGCGCGGGCCATGAAGCCCACGGCCCCCGCCTCTTGGGCCTCCTGCGCTTCAATCGCCAGAGATTCCGAAATGAGTCGTTCAAACCTATCGCTCATGGTGTCTTTCTCCTTACCGCATTGTTACATCATAGAACAGGTTTTTTCCGGGGATGAACAGGCGTTGCGGGCTTATCCACAGATCGGGAGTTATCCACAGAACGGGGCCATTTTGAGGAGTTATCCACGCATAAACGGAACCGCGATTAGAGCCAATTCACGCATAAACGGAACCGGGTTTACGCATAAACGGAACCGCCGATTTCGCGCCAGCCCGCTTGGCGTCTGGCGTTTCGGGCCTCTCCCTGTAGTCCCCTGTAGTTTTTAAAAACCCTGTAGTTGGGGCGGTCAAATTGTGAGCAACTTTTCGCGCCCGATTCCGGCAAGGGTTTTGAAAAGGCGTTCGCTTCGCTCACAGGGTTGTTCAGAATTGGGGGCTGGCCCCCAAACCCCCTAGCCTTCGCTTTGCTTGCCCGTCAAGGCTAAACCCCTTCGGGGCGCACTTCGTGCGGCCTTGACGGACGCGCCGCTACGGCTCTTGGGTCGCCAAGGCCAAACGGGTTTACCCGTTTGGCCTTTCGGCGAACGGTTCCCAAAACCAGAAAAACCGGGCAATAGGAAAAAGAAGAAGGGCTTTCCAAGGGGAGACGGTCTTGATAGCCCTCTCGATCAAAAACAAGGGCCTTTGCCTTGAGGGCCTTTTTTCTGTTAGGCGGTGGGAAGAATTGCTACTATAGAGCAAGGAGGTGCTTTACCATGCCCAATGTTGAAAAAGTCAGTGTCGCACTGACGCCAGAAATGGCGATGGTGGTTCGACAGGCTGTTGAAAGCGGCGAATACGCCAGCAATAGCGAGATCGTGCGGGAGGCGTTGCGCGACTGGAAACAGAAACGTGCGTTGCAACAAGAGGAAATCAACGAGATTCGCCGTCTTTGGCAAGAGGGCTTACACAGCGGCCCCAGCCGGTTTGCCCACATGGCGGATATTAAGGCCGAGGCGCACCGCCGTCTGGAAGGTCAAGGCGAACAGGGAGCGTAAGTCACGATGTCTTTGGTTCGGAGAACCCGCCAAGCCGATGAGGATTTGATTGAAATCTGGGTTTACATTGCCCAAGACAATCCCTTGGCCGCCGATCATTGGCTGGATGAGATCGAGGATAAGTTCCGGTTGCTGTCGGAACAGCCCCGCCTTGGCCCGGCACGGCCCGATATTGCGCAGGGATTGCGTTACTTTCCCGTGGGAAACTACCTCATCCTCTACCGTGAGATGACGGAGGGCGTTGAGATTGTCCGCGTCGTTCATGGCGCACGCCGATTGAGTCGGCTTTTTTAGATCGGTTTCCTAGCCCCTAGAAGGCCCGTAGAGCGGCTTTCAGGGTTTTCCCCTTAGAACTGACCAAATGCGGCTTAGACGGCTCTCAGCGGCTTTCTGGGAGGTTGTGGCCCGTTGATCCGTGAGCAGGGCGGTCAGCTTGGCTTGTGTCATCCGCCGTTCTTCCCGTTCTTCATCCAAGCGTTGCCGGAGGTCGTTTCGCTCGTCTTTGAGGAGTGCGATTTGTTCACGCAACAGATCACATTCGCGCTGTAGCGCACTGTCTCCTTTGTCTTTTTGTAGTGTCTCATTCTGTCTTTCTGGGACACTTTCGGACATTCCGAATGTGTCTGAAATCGTCACGTTCCCATAGGCTCGTTCTAGTTCGGACACATCGAGATAGGGTTTTCCGCGCCCATCTTTTTTAACAGAAACCTTGCCTTCCCGAATATCACGGTACAAGGTGCTTCTAGCGACACCTACCGCTTTTGCTGCTTGATTGATGTTCATTCTCATGGTGTCGCATCCTGTCTCATCGCTCCATTTTCGGACAGTAGCAAAGTGTCTTCTTCGTGCAAACCAAAAAGCAAACGGCCCGTCCCAATTCAGAAAATTGAAACGAGCCGTTATCACCATCGACGGCCATCGGCATCCCTGCCTGTACCGTGTTTCAAGACGTAGCACGAGAGAGCCGGAGAGGAAAGAGGCGAACCGGGAGGCGAGGACAGCGCAGGAGGAACAGCACGGGCAGGATGGAAGGAAAAGCAGGGCGCGAACCATGACCCGGAAAGGAAGGCGCAGACCGACGAGCGAGAGCGCAAGCAAAGGCCATCACCAGAGAGAAAATATCCTCGGGGGTGAATGGGCGACCGGAGGGAGGCCAGAGGGGGCAGACGGCCCCTTGCTAAAGAAAGTGGTGAGCGCAGCGAACGCCTTTTGTGGGAGCCGTGCGCGTTTTTTTCTGCGAAGAAAATTTTTTCTGTGCATAACGCGATTTTGCGGGGAGCGCGCACCAAAAAAATTTGTTATCTTCATAGAAGGTAGAAGTAGGAGAGTAGCGAGATATACCTTTTGTTTCACAAAAGGCCCTTCTCGCCAAGGGGCAAAGCCCCTGTGGAACCCCCCGCCGCCTGATCGGAGCGGCAGAAAAAATTTTCGTGGCCCAGTATTTTTTTCACCGAGGCTGAAAAATGGCGCAGTCCCGCAAAGCGGAGACGGAGCAGAAACGGGCATGGATTGGCTTTCGTGGCACGGACGCGCAACGGCGAGAGATTGAACGCCGCGCGGATTTGTTGAACCTGTCGCTCTCGGAATATGTCCGGCGTTGCGCGGTGCAGGGCACCGTGCGGATTGTTCAGGAAGAAGGGCACGACCCGGCAAAGGTTCGGGCACTGTCGGCGATCGGGAACAACCTGAACCAGATTGCGCGACGGATGAACGCGAGCGGAGCCTCGGCTCCGCCGCAGTTGGGCGCGTTGCTAGAGGCTATACAGGAGATCATCAAGGACACAGGAACGCGGCATGGTCCCACGGGTTAGCCGAGGCGGACGGAGCTTTGCGGGCGCGTGGAAATATTACGCGCACGACCGACGCACCCCAGAGCAAGCGGAAGAAGGGGAGCAAGTCCGCACCCGCGAGCGCGTGGGCTTTGTGCATACGGAAAATCTTTGCGGGATCGAAGACGACCGGGCGGCGATTGGTTTTATGATCTTCACGGCAGAGCAGAACACCCGCTGCAAGCAGCCGGTCTATGCGTTTTCCTTGGCGTGGCATCCCGAAGAGCAGCCGAGCCGCGAGGCGATGATTGAAGCGGGACAGGAGGCTTTGAAGGTGTTGAAGATGGAAGAACACCAAGCCCTGTTGATTTCGCATACGGACACCGCGCACCCGCATATCCATATCATCGTGAACCGGATTCATCCCGAGACGGGGAAAGCGGTTTCCTTGAGCCACGATCACCGGAAACTTTCGACCTGGGCGCAGGCGTACGAACAAAAGCGCGGCAAGGTTTACTGTCAAGCGCGGCAGTTCAACGCACAGGCCCGCGCCGTGGCGAAAGAACAGGACGGAAAACCGGCCCCGCGCCGCTATGTGGACGACACAGTAGCCGCGAGCTGGGCGCGAAGCCAGAACGGGAACGACCTTCGGGCGGCCTTGTCGGCGAAAGGTTGGGGACTGGCGAAGGGCGACAAGAAAGAGGCCGTCCTGATGGCGGTTGCGCCGAACGGACGGGCGTTTTCGATCCTTCGAGAGTTGAACAAGGGACTGGACAAGACGCAGAAGATCAAAGCGCAGGACTTTGACCGGCGCATGAGCGACCTCAAGCGGGACAAGCTGCCTTCGGTTCGGGAAGTGCAACAGTCCATGCAACGGCGCAAGAGCGGGGAGCAATCGCGCCAGCACACCCCGGCGACCGGGAAGAAGCCGGAGGGCCAGAAGCAGCCCGACCCGGACGAGGGGCGAACGTGGGCTTTGGAGATGCGCATACGGGCGGAACACCGGGGACTGGAGGCACGGCAGGAGGAAGCCCGTAAGCACCAGCAGCAAGCGGCCAAGGAACGGCTGGAGAAGGCGCAACAGGACGCGATGCAAGCCCAACATATCGCCGAGCAGAAGAAGGAATTACGCGAGGCGCGGGAGCGGATCGAAAAGGGCGGTCTGGGCTACCGGATGAGCGGACAGGCCCGGCAGGATCGCGCCACGGCGCAGGAATTACCCAAGCAGCTTGAACAGTCTATGCAGCACGTTGAAAACTGGATCACGCGAGAACGCGGGAAAGTGGCGGAGGCGTTCAAGGCGTTTGACCAGAAACAGGCGAACGAGCGCAGGGAATTAGAACGGAAGATCGAATACGCCCGCGAGGCCGGCGCATGGCCCGAGACGAAACGCCGGCAGGACACGCAGGAGCCACAACGCCAACCGGAGCCGAGTCCGCAGAAGCAACAGAGCCAAGGCCCACCCCAAGGCCGCAGCCGGGGACGCGAGCGGTGAGTATCGCCTAGATCATGACGCTGGACACCTGCTGGAACGGTTCCCCTTGTTGATGGCGGCTAATTTGAATTGTGACTTTCAAATTGAGCTTGTTCAGGAAGCTGATAAGCCGCTCTTGGCTGAACCGGTGAAAACGTGCGCACATGAGCGCGGAAACTTCGGGTTGCTTGATACCGAGAAGCCTTGATGTTTCCGCCTGTGTGTAGCCTTCCTGCTTGATGATTGCCACCACTTGAGACCCGAGCGCGGCACGGGTGTAAAGTTCCTCCGCATCATCGAGGCCCAAGTCCGCAAAGACATTGCCACTGCTTTTTTCAAACTCAATGTCCGGTGTCGTCATCTTTTGCAAGCTCCTGTGCCTGTTGGTAACGCTGTTTCACCAGCAATTCCCGGTCTCTTTCCTAGTCTTTGATTGATAATGGTTTTTTCTAAAAAATTTATCAGTGTTTAATAAAAAATATATTTATTAATCAGTTAGATGGGCAAAAGAGACCGGGAATTGCTGCTGTTTCACCAAGTCCACGTCCGATTTTGGCGTTTTAATCCCGGTCTTGGATTTCTTCTGGAAAGCGTGCAGCACGTAAATTTTTTCGCCAATCTGCACGCCATACACCATCCGGTAAGCATTCTTATGGTGGCTTTCGACAATCTCAAACACGCCACTACCCACGCCTTTGAAGGGTTTTACGTTGTCTGCGGTTCCGCCGAATTGCGCCAACATGAGCGCGCCCCCCATTGAACGCTGGGTTTCTTTCGGGAATGCCTTTAATTGCTTTTTGGAATCCCCCATCCAAACGACCTCACGAGGCATTAGCACTCCTTAGAAGCTGTCTAAAAAATAAGTCATTGATTAATATGAATGTTGATATGGCTTCCAGCCGGTTTTTAGCCAATCTAGCCAATTGAAGGCTGGCTCTATGTAAAATTTTTCAGAAAAATCAATGAGGAGTTTTTCGACAGTCTCTTAAGTTTTTACCTTATAACAAAATTGTTATAAATTCAATAACACACCCGGTCTATGAAGTAAACGAGAGGTTTCTTTCCTATCGCCAAAGCTTTTCAAAGCGGGCCGGGTCCGTGAGCGGAATCTTTTTCGATTGACAACTGTACGGTTATACCGTACACATAAAAGATGCAGATTTATAGTGTTCGCCACAAGGGCCTGAAACGTTTTATCGAAGACGATGACGACCGAGGAATCCGGCGTGATTTAGTCGGCAGAGTGCGGAACGTGCTGACCGTCTTAATGGCGGCCACGGATATGGACGGCGTTCAAGGGCCACCGGGTTGGCGCATTCATCAGCTTTCCGGTGATCGTGCGGGGACATGGAGCATTTCGGTATCGGGGAACTGGCGGATCACGTTCGACATTGAGCAGGGAGAAATCGCCAATTTGGATTTGGAGGACTATCACTGATGAGTGAAACCATTAGCAAAATTGGAATGAAACCCGTTCATCCGGGCAGCTTTATTCGCATGGAAATTCTGGACGAGTTGGGTTTGTCGGTTTCTCGCGCTGCTGAAATTCTCGATGTTCGCCGTGCAACGCTATCCGATCTTGTCAACGAGAAGGCGATTTTATCGCCGGAAATGGCTCTTCGGATCGAAAAGGCTTTCGGGGTTTCGATGGATACCTTGTTGCGGATGCAGGCATGGCACGACATCTATGCCATGCGGCAACGGCAAGGGGAAATCAACGTGCAGAGATACCAGCCGGTCTGATGGTGTGATTGCGGATCGTGAGCGGGAAAGAGAAACGGTTATGGCGGAACAGCATAAAAACCACATTGGATCATCCTTTGATGGTTTTTTGGAGGAAGAAGGCACTAAGGCCGAAGTGGAAGCCGTGGCCCTCAAGCGGGTGACTGCTTGGCAGAATGCTCAAACGAGGGAACAACGAGACCTGAATAAATCCACGCCAAAGCTATAGGCAGCCGGTCAAGCCGTTCTCTTTCCTATCGCCAGAGCCGTTCAAATCGGGCGGGATTGGCGGCGGTATAGCGGACGGTGTGCTGAATGTTGCGGTGGCCCAGATAGTCCTGAATCAATCGGGTATCCGCCCCTTGGTCAGCGAGCGCGAAGCCGCAGGCATGGCGGAGCATGTGCGGGTGTGCCGATAGGGGCAACCCGGCCAATTCCCCATAGCGGCGCAGGGCGGCCCAGACGGTGCGGCGATTGAGCGGCCCCCGGCGTTCGCTGATAAAGAACCGTTCGGAGACCGGCTGCATTCGCGTGCGTTCCTTGAGCCATGCCTTGATGCAGCGGAGTTCTTCTGATCGTAGCGGATGCGTGGTCGAAAGCCCTTGCTTGAGCCGGGCGACATGCAGGACGCGGCTTTCGGTATCGACTTGGGCGAGGGTCAGGCCACAGGCTTCCGAGACGCGCAAGCCGTGGCGAAACAGCAGCAGGATCAGGCAGCGGTCGCGGGCTTCATGCCGTGCGCCCTTGGTGGCGGCAAGGAGCTTGTCCACTTCCAAGGCGGTCAGATGCTTGCGTTCGCTCATTGTTTTGTCCCATGTTCGGGTTTTTCTGGGTATGGTAGATCAACAGCTTAGGCTGGTTTACGGGGAGAACATAGGACAAAATGAGACATTTTGTCTGATTTTTCCTGATTTTGCCAAGCGATTGACGAGTACAATTATGCTTTTTCTTCTATGAAAGGTGCTGTGATGAAGAATAAAGGAACTAGGGAAAAGAATCAGAACACTATTGATCCAAAATTGCGTGATCTTATAAATAAGGAGATTACGAAAGATATTCCGCGCCTTATGAATCATCTTTTTGGTTCAGGAGAATGGTTTTATGATGAGGCAGAGGAACTCTACATTGCTAAGGATAAAAATTATATTGGTGCAGGATTTGGATTTATTGCCATCCGGCCTGATGGTACTTTTTTCAAAGGAGTTAGACAAGATAGCGTAATTCAGTAGTTTCTTTTTACGACCATTCTGCCGTTTCTGCGACTATAGGAAACGGCAGCCTAGCGATTGCGCTATAGTCGTGCAAAAGGGTTCCCTTTCGCGCGGTTAAGATAATTTATGAAAAAATACATGGCTAGATATGATTATTTATGCTTGGCCTTTGGCTATAGCTAAAACATGGTCAATATTATTAATTAATTCAGCCCCTATATCAGAGAACTGTTTGTCTAGTGGAGGCTTTAAATTTTTATTTGATCCAAAATCATCTTTATTTGCAGTAAAGAATAAAAATCTTCCTTTGAATCCTTTGTTTTTTAGATGCTTACATATATCTAGAAAGCACTCAACTATTTCGCAATCCTTTGGTTCTGGCTTTCCTTTTCTCGCAGGAGCTTCATTTTTTCTAACCCTTTGCATTGCCCTCAAAGTGTGTTCATCCTTACGCTCTATATGTAAGCATGTGTTTAAGAATTTCTCCGATGATGCTTTGACGTTCTTTGCTATATTTAAAGATGAAATGCGTTGTGGTAGTGGATAAGAGGCATTCAATAGAAGATTCGATAGAGATATCATAGAGCATATATTTATATCAGTTCTTGTAATTTCTTTATCCATGATAGATAGTACATTATCTATGTTATCTTTCCATTCTTCGCACACATTCTGGCTTGTTATCAACAAAATGCTGTTTTTGTGAAGCTTCATCAATTCAAAAGCTGAAAGTGCGTAATTTTCCGGTAAACTATTTGAATATAAAGAATTTATAATATCTAAAATCGAACATGAATCGAAAAAAATAACTGGAAAGTTTCTATTAATGCAGATATTACATATATCATCAATTGTATTATACATGCTATTTCCTAATATGCTCAAGAAGGTCTCTAGCAAATTCAAATTCTATGACAAGTTTTATCGAATGCTCTTCACTCCAGCCCTGTTCTTGCAGTAACCGTCGTAGTGAATCTGTATCGACGTTTATATCAGTGTTGCAAGCATCAACGATGAAGTTGAACCATCTCTCTCTATCACATGGATGAGAGCTGCCAGTGGATTTGTTGGCACAAGATGAAAATGTATTAAGTGATTTTGCAGCTTTTTCGCCTACTATATCTTTGTCTTTTATATCTCCAGAAGTTATAGAAACATCAGCCGAGAGAGGAGCAAGATATTTATCGTAGAATTCAGTCAGTATTGAATTATACTGGTCATAATTTAGTTGGCTTGAATCTTTAGGGACAATATTAGGTACGTACCAAACATTTTTATCTTTCTGGAATATACTCAATCCGGCTCCGGGCAATAAGGAATCCCCTTTTCGTCTAAAGCAATATGCAATTTCACCTAAATTTTTTGAGTTTTCTTCATTTGCGTAATCCCGTTCCCATGAACCAGATAAATTATCTGTAATTTTTTTTATGTAATCTTCTATCTGAAGATTATTGGTATTTATAAATAGGTCTTTATAGGTTTTCATCCTAGATCTATCTCCTAATCAGTTAGTCTTAAGAATTCCCGCGAGCGGCTTTCTTACGGCAGAAGGCGACAAAAGCCGCATCCGGTTTTTGTGGTGGCCCTTTCTTGTCGATCCATTCGCGCCATTGCCTTTCGAGTTCGTACACATCCCATCCCGGAGCGGCTCTTTTTGCATGTTCATAGGTCGCGGTTCGTAAATGCGGCCCGTCTTGATCTTCGTAAATCGGCAGGGGCAGCAAGAGCGGTTCGGGTTCCGGGGGATTCTTGAGGAAGGGCAGCGCGGGCGGTTTTCTGGTGGCGACATGCGGCCTACTGGGTTTGAGGAGCAAGCCCCGTTCCCCTTCCTCAACATGGGCTTCTGGATAGAGAACGTGGACGGCCCGGAGGTGTGAGAGAAAAGCCGCCTTGAAATCTCTTTCTCGTCCGTAATCTGCCCCGAACTGCATTTGCAGGGCAGCCCAAGGGATTTCTGTAGGCTTGCGCAGATAGGACAGGCGATAGGTCAGCCAGCAGTAAATATCCAATGCCAATGGCGACCGCTTGAGAGCCTTCAAAGCCCGCATATCCACCGGAACGGGCCTTTCGGTTACTTCCTCAAAAAAATCTGTGTTTAGCGTAACCGTGGATTTCCAGAGCGGCATTTGATCGGGTGTTTTCGGGTTCCACCAGAGTCTGTATTCCTTTGCGATAGAGAACCCTGCTCCGCCTATTCTCCCTCCCGCTTCATCATGGTAGCGACAGGAGACCATACAGCAGAATAGACGCTCTATCTGGTCTTTAAGCCGTGTGATCGTTCCCCACCGTCCCCCTGTAGGTACAAGGTCAAGTTCCGCCATGAAAGCGGAGAGGGTAGGCCCCAGTTCCAGAACGGGCGATTTTGTACGGACGGCTTCTGTGGTAAGCCACGACATGAGAAGACGAGGAATCGACCCATAGGGCAGCCCTACCGAGGAAGGCGACAAGATAGTTAGCTCAAAGCCACCATTCCGCCTTGAAAACTCATTTCCTATTGATTTTCTATGCGGCATGGTGGCTTGCGTGAGAGCGCGGGCCATGAAGCCCACGGCCCCGGCCTCTTGGGCCTCCTGCGCTTCAATCGCCAGAGATTCCCGAATTATCTTCTCCAGATCATCGCTCATGGTGTCTTTCGCCTTACCGCATTGTTACATCATAGAACAGGTTTTCTTGAAGGGAAAAACAGGCGTTGCAGGCTTATCCACAGATGGGGAGTTATCCACAGGACAGGGCTATTTTGAGGAGTTATCCACGCATAAACGGTCGCGCTTTTTGGGTCAATCTACGCATAAACGGTCGCGCTTTTACGCATAAACGGTCGCGCCCACCCCCCTGCCAGCCCGCTTGGCATCTAGCGTTTCGGGCCTCTCCCTATAGTCCCCTGTAGTTTTTAAAAACCCTGTAGTTGGGGCGGTCAAATTGTGAACAACTTTTCGTGCCCGATTCCGGTAAGGGTTTGCAAAAGGAGTTCGCTTCGCTCACGGAGTTATTCAGAATTGGGGGCAAGCCCCCAAACCCCTTAGCCTTCGCTCCGCTTGCCCGTCAAGGCTAAACCCCTTCGGGGCGTGCTACGCACGGCCTTGACGGACGCTTCGCTCCGGCTCTTAGGTCGCCAAGGCCAAACAGGTAAACCTGTTCGGCCTTTCGGCGAACGGTTCCCAAAACCAGGAAAACCGGGCAATAGGAAAAAAAGAAGGGCTTTCCAAGGGGAGACGGTCTTGATAACCCTCTCGATCAAAAACAAGGGCCTTTGCCTTGAGAGCCTTTTTTCTGTTAGGCGGTAGGAAGAATTGCTACTATAGAGCAAGGAGGTGCTTCATCATGCCCAATGTTGAAAAAGTCAGTGTCGCGCTGACGCCAGAAATGGCGATGGTGGTTCGACAGGCCGTTGAAAGCGGCGAGTACGCCAGCAATAGCGAGATCGTGCGGGAGGCGTTGCGCGACTGGAAACAGAAACGCGCGTTGCAACAAGAGGAGATCAACGAGATTCGCCGTCTTTGGCAAGAGGGCTTAAACAGCGGCCCCAGCCGGTTTGCCCACATGGCGGACATTAAGGCCGAGGCTCGCCGCCGTCTGGAAGGTCAAGGCGAACAAGGAGCGTAAGTCACGATGTCTCTGGTTCGGAGAACCCGCCAAGCCGATGAGGATTTGATTGAAATCTGGGTTTACATTGCCCAAGACAATCCCTTGGCCGCCGATCATTGGCTGGATGAGATCGAGGATAAGTTCCGGTTGCTGTCGGA
>Ga0209607_1001610_pt1 | contig 18784 bp, 21 predicted proteins | sample AD_UKC117_MetaG_FD_184413 | JGI IMG/M metagenome (GOLD analysis project Ga0209607, IMG submission 184413) | Active sludge microbial communities of municipal wastewater-treating anaerobic digesters from Hong Kong - AD_UKC117_MetaG (SPAdes)... | ecosystem: Engineered > Bioreactor > Anaerobic >... | reverse complement strand
CTGCAAACTGAGCACCTACGAGATTTCGATCCCCGTTCTCAAGGACAGAGACCTAGCCCCACAAGGAAAGACCGGTCTTATTGTAAGCACACTCTTCGAATACGAGATAGTGAAGAAAGCGTATGAGTCCGGCTGGTACGGAGAGCTGAAAGAAGAGCTAGAAAAGAGAATAATCGAAGTTCTATCTAATTCAATCTACCCGATTTTGAAAGACAGGATTCTCTTTTCATTCTCCAGCAGCCCGCTTTCAATAGAGAGTTACTCCGGCAGCTCTGAAGGCTCGATCGTAGGATGGTCTTTCGAGGAACCGATACCAGTAGTAGCCAGTATGATGAAGGTAAACAGTTCGGTTAAAACGAAAATACCGGATGTTCTTCAGGCCGGCCAGTGGGCTTATAGCCCTGCAGGTGTACCGATAAGCATCCTTACGGGAAAGCTGGCTGCCGATTCCGTTACAAAGAATTTGAATAGGGATCGATCTGCCGGCTAAAGACCATTACGTTGTCTGTAGACCAGCGACAGTGGTCTTCGGACAAGTGGAAGATCGCCTCTTTGGATAAATAGATGATTGTCTCGACAATAAAGTAATGAAGGAAAGAATACTATGAATATCAACAGTTTGGTTCCAGATAATTCCGAAAAGGGCACTGGACTGATTATAAAGCACCGGGGCCTCTACCTCTTTCAGGTTTCTGGAAGGAAGCATCGAACAGAGTTCGGAGAAAGGTTCTTCGCCGGAATCGGTGGCCACTGTGAAGAAGGCGAGGGGTTCATCCAGGCAGCAAAACGCGAAGCAGTCGAAGAGACTGGAAAGGCCGTCGAAATAATTCATTCAGTGAGGACGGATATAGTTCAATCAGACGGAAGCGTTGTTGACACGATCGAGCTTACATCACCCGCCCCCAGAATGATCTACGAAATGATTGATCGACGAAAGGACTTACCCGAGAAAGAGCCTTACTTTATAGCCTGCTTTAATGCGCATTTCATAGATGACACTCCCTTCGAACTCGACCCTGAAGAGGTCAGCGCTTTAATTGCCATACCGGAAGAATTGCTCTGCGAAAGTCTTGAGCGCAAGATAGCACTTGAAGATATAATCTCCTCAGGGGGAGAGGTTGTCGCCGACTCTCTGGAGACCGGAACTTTGCTCTTTCCCCTAGGAACGGCAGCGGCTCTTGCACATCTCTTGATAAGAGCCAAAGACCTTTCGGAGGTTGATGATGACGTGTGAAGTATTGCTTCTTGGAAATCCGTTGCTCCGCGAAACATCCTCTCCCGTCTCTGACTTTCGAAGCCAGGAGACGATAGGGCAGATCGTCATGCTCAAACAGGCCCTTGATGAATTCAGAAAAGAAAATGGCTTCGGTCGCGGAATTTCAGCCCCGCAAATCGGCATTCTCAAGAGAATCGTTGCGCTCAATCTAGGTCAAGGAAGTTTTGTAATTGCAAACCCGCGAATAGTCGACCGCAGTAGGGCTACATTTACAATGTGGGATGACTGCATGTCATTTCCACATCTGCTCATTAGGCTCGAAAGAAGCCTTTCGGTAGATGTCGTGTATGAAGATGAAAGAGGAATCGAACACGAATGGAAGGGGGTCGATCAGGCAAGATCGGAGCTGCTTCAGCATGAGATAGACCACCTCGACGGCATTCTCGCAATAGATCACGCATTAGATGCCAAAAGTATCATATATCGCTCGGAATATGAAAGGAATCGCGAATACTACGATCACCTTGTCGACTACAGCATCGAGCCGACAATTTGAGGTTAACTACCCGAATCAAAGAGTGATATTCATTGCTTGAAGCCAGTGACGGGCAATGAGGGCGTGTCCCTCGGGAGTGGGATGAACACCGTCTTCGGCCCAGAATTCCGGCTCGCATCTCGCAGATGCAGCAGCGAAAATTCCGTCGAGTGGAACATAAATTGCTCCAAATTCCCTCGCAACTCTCCTGATTATCTGGATCTTCGGTCCAAGATCTTCAGTCCATCTCTCCATCCCTGAGAAGACTGGAAGGAAGAAGGGTTCCATTATTATCACAGATGCTCCCTTTGACCTGACCGATTCCAGCAGATACCTGTAGTCGTTTTCGAAGTCCTCCGGCTCCGTTTTATCGTTGCTGTCGTAGAGGCGCCAACAGTCGTTTATACCCACAAGTATCGAAACCCAGTCAGGAGAGAGATCAAGGCAATCAACTTCCCAGCGTCTGCGAAGATCCCGTACCCTATCTCCTCCAACGCCTCTGTTCAGAAACTCGATTCTCAGTTCCGGATGCGCAGAACCCACGAGTCCGGAGATAATTGCAGGATAACCGTCCCCAAGAGAAAAGAAGTCCTCTCTGTCTCTATCAGTATCAGTCACGCTATCCCCTTGAAAGAGTACTCTTTGACCTTCTCTAAGAAACACTCTCTTCATCCCCCTGCTTATGAATAGACAGTATACTTCCAAAAAACTGCGAAAACTAATCAGAGCAACCTACAAGGAAATCTTTTCCCTGTATCTTCCCTCGATCCAGTCTCTGGCGATCCTGTGGGCAAGGTCGACATCATAGCTTCCTTTGACGGCCGCCGAATAGATAAAACCGGCATTGAAGGAATCCCCGGCTCCAATCGTATCCACAACGTTCTCTGATCTTTGGGTCGAATACTCTTCTGAACTCTCTCTAGAGATCATGAGCGAACCTTCAGAGCCCATCTTCACCATCGCATTACTACGGAAGTCCCTCTGAAAGCTTTCAACGGCGCTGGAAGTCGAAGTTTCCTGTGTCACGGCAATTAGTTCGGCTTCGTTGGGTAGGAACCAGTCTAATGAATTCAGCAAGCTCCTTATCTGAGGTCTGAATGACTTCCAGCCGTCGGGAGGCCATCCCGGATCCATGTAGATAACGTTATCATCATTGAGAGATTCCAGAAGAACCCTCAAGTCTCCCCTTCTCAAACCGTTAAGAACATTGATTCCACAAAACAGGATATGTGCACCTTTGACATTAGTAAGCTTATTGCTAACAAAGTCATCATCCATGAAACGCATGACAGATTCGTCGCTCAAGAAGCTTCTCTCACTGCTTTTATGAGTTATCGCAACTGTATGAGGAGTCTTGCCTTCGATGAGGTCAAGCCCTTCGACGGAAATTCCCATTTCAATAAATCTTCGCTCTAAGGCCTTCCCGAAGAGATCATTTCCGGCTACAGTAACTATTTCCACAGGTACTCCGAGGTCGGCGAGCACAACAGCTGTGTTGGCCGCCTGCCCGCCGATACGCATATCAACAGTATCTACGCCTATCTCCGTTCCCCATTCTGGCCAGTCGTCAATCGGACCTGCTATGATATCGACATCAACGTTGCCAACTATAACTACTCTGTCCATTTCACCACTCTCTTCTCCGATATCCGCGGGTGTGAATCATCAGTTCCGAATGATTATAGCATCCGAAAAGAATGCGGAACTCTGAAATGGATTGTAATTAACCGTTGCAGGCCGTCATCACAAAAGAGACTGAAAAGTGAAAGTTAACAAAATGCTCTATGGCCGGAGAAATCACCAGAAAAAGCAAAAACGCCAGCCAACGAATCTGCAAGAAAGATTCATTTATTCCCTACAAGCGACCATTAATCTGAGATTTATGAAGACGCTTCAGCCCTTATGGCATTCACTGCAGCAATGAATGCAGCCATCGACATTTGGGTATATCTCTCTCGCCTTCTGAAGGGCTCCGAAGCAGTTAACGAAATCTCCCAGCCTTGTCTTCGATTTTAACTCTTTGAGCCTATCGCAGTACTCCGTATGAATTTCATGTTCTCCGGTCGGCTTTGCGTTGTCATCTACGTAGTAAATCACTTCACAACACCTCCTTCAAACAAATACTTCATAGCCGAAGAAAGAGTTTATCTAGAACGTCTCACACCAAAATTATAGCACTTCGTGCTCTTCGCAAGAATGAGATCAGGTCCACGTAGATTTAAGACGTCGTTTCCGAATCTTTCGGATCTATGCATCCTGAATGGGCGATATTCTTTCAACCTTTTTTGAAGCGAGATCCTGCAAATTCCAAGCCAATTAAGATAAGAGCAAATCCCAAGTTCATGACCGCTAACTCCCTTGCAAGACTTTGCTTCTAAAGACTTATAATATACAGAAAACTAGCGCAATCTTTCTGTGAAGCGCTCGTTCCTGTTAATTTCTTAGTATATAATCAAGCCGGGGGTTTCCCCGGCTGATTTTTTCATCTCTAAGATGCTTCCTCTGTTCTCAAAGAAACTTCATCTCTTCAAAAAGAGTTCTCGATTGCAATTGTACAGCTCCTTGAAGGCTTCCTTCCTCTCGAAAATGTATTCTCTGAATTCATTCCAGGGTTCAACAATGACATATCTCTCTTTGATTTTGTCTACGACTTCCGAGAGGCTCGATTCCGAAAACGCCGACAAAGTAATGAGCCCGGCACCGCTAGCAGAGTCGTATTCTTGCGGACAAACCAGGAGTTCACGATCTAGAACAGTGGCAATCAACCCGAGGAGAACCTCGCTCCTGGTTCCTCCTCCTGAGGCACAGATTTGGCCTGGTTCAAGTGCCGTCCTCTTGATCTCATCGCTTATCATGCTGATATCAAATGCAATAGACTCAAACAACGCAGAGAGAATATTCTCCCTGTCCGTTTCCATAGAAAGGCTAAAGAAGACTCTCTTGAGTAGATTTAATTTAATGCTTTACGCCGTAGGAATCGGTACATGGTAGGCTTTTGCAACTCTTGATTATTGGGGCAAAGAGATATTGAAGATCTCGAGGCCAATAACCGTTCGTCGACCCAGAGCGGCAGCAAATTCATCAGAATTCTTGCTGCAGAAGAACTGAATCATTAACGAAGCTCAAGAAGTCATTTGGATCAACGAGTACCCAAGTTCCTCAGTGACTTAAGGTCCCATTCTCACTGTGAATCTAATATTCAGTGATGTCTCCAAGAGACCTAACTGGGTATTACAGATGAAACTCTGTTGAGTTTGCCAAAGAATTCAAGAGTACTTATATGCCGGAAGACTCTGACCGCTTCTTTCTTTGTCCTCATGTAAATTCTAGAGATCCGGAGCAAGATCCATTCACGTTTATCGAAAACCCTCTTCAAAAAGTAGATGTATTATCTGAGAACACACTAAGTATTTCTTTGCTGGTAGATGATGCCAGTTATATAATAAATACCCACATGGTTGCTTCGTTCCTGAATGAAAAGCAACCTGTCTCTTTCAAGGAGGAGTGAGAAAATGCTTGAGAAAAGAAAGAGTATCGCGACTGTTCTCTTGATCTTACTTGCCTTTTCAAGTTTGTTATTCTCTGCAACTGGCAAGACTGTTCACAATCTCGTTATTATGGGTACGACAGACATGCATCAGTACATTATGCCCTACGACTACATGGGGGATAAGCCGAATGAGAGTATTGGTCTCGCAAAGGTTTTCACACTCATTGAAAAGGTCAGAAGCGCAAACGCAAACACTCTGCTGTTCGATACGGGCGACTTTATCCAGGGAAGTCTAGTAGGAGACTACGAGGCCGATGTTAATCCTCTTGAAGGCTTTGATTTTCAGACAATCGTGCGGGCTTATAATTATATTGGCTATGATGCCGTTTCGGTAGGCAATCATGATGTCACTGACTTTGGTCTCGAGTTTTTTGAACGTGCAAGAAGTAACTCTGTCTTCCCCTGGGTTTCCGCAAATATCAGAATGGTCGAAGATCCAAAGGATTTTTTGGTGAATCCCTTCGTTATTCTTGAAAGGGAAGTGGACGGAATCCCAATTAGGATAGGTGTGATAGGCTTCACACCTCCACAGATAATGAGCTGGGGAAGGCGTCATCTAGAAGGAACCGTGTTCACCCAGACAATTATAGAACAGGCGGAGAAATACATTCGTGTTCTTAAAGATCAGTCGGATCTCGTTGTTGCAGTTGCTCATACCGGAATATCCACAGATGAAATAACAAGCTATGATGCTCAGGAGAATGCTGCTTATTACCTCGCTCAGGTCGAAGGAATCGATGCAATGATTCTCGGTCATCAGCATTCCCATTTCCCTGGCGATTTCGCAGATATCGAAGGCATCGATAACGACAAGGGGCTGATCTTTGGTGTTCCGACTGTACAACCCGGTTCCTGGGGTTCGCATTTAGGTATCATTAATCTCGATCTAGCTTATGACTGGACTACTGGAGACTGGGAAGTACTAGATGGTTCAGCTTCGCTTGTTCCTGTAACTCCTGAAGTTGAGACTCATCGGCAGCTTGCTGAGCTGGTTGCTCAAAAACATGAAGCAACTATTGAGTATGTAAGGACTCCAATAGGCTGGACCGACACCGAGATAACTTCCTATTTCTCAAGAATCATTGATAACCCAGTCACACAGATCATCAATGAGGCGCAAATATGGTGGGCAGAACGTGAATTCGCTGGATCTGAATACGAGTGGCTTCCTGTTCTTAGTGCTGCAGCACCTTTCATTGCCGGCAGGCAGGGTCCGACATATTTCACACACGTTCAAGGAGACATAACGATCGGCTCGATAACGGACATTTATATCTATCCGAACACTATCTATGTGGCAAAACTCAACGGAGAACAGATAAAAGACTGGCTCGAGGCGTCGGCAAACAACTTCAACCAGATTGACCCATATTCCACAGAACCGCAGCATATTGTCAACTACGATTTTAGGGAATACAACTTTGACGTAATCGAGGGAATCGATTATGTTTACGACATAAGCAGGCCTGCTGGCCAGCGCCTGATTTCTGCGACCTTTGAAGGCAATCCGCTTGATGCGTCAATGGAGTTCTTGGTAGTGACAAACAACTACAGAGGGAGCGGAGGAGGAAATTTCCCACATGTGGCGGACAACGTAATTCTGGCGACAACCGAGATAAATCGTGAAGCCATAATCAAGTACATACAGTACATAGGTGAAATTGATCCAGTTCCGACGAACAACTGGAAAATCTTGCCGATTGACACGGCCGGGCCACTTCTGTACCGTTCTTCTCCCGAAGGCGTGGGATACATCGAGAGGAATGCAATACGAGGAATAGAGTTCATTGAAGTCGATGAGGCGGGATGGGGAATCTATGAAGTTGATTTGGTAGAACTCGCTAAATACCTTGAAGATACGGTAATGCAAGAAGTTAAATAGCTTACTTTTAGAAAACGGGCCCCTTACGGGGCCCGCAATTTCTTTTCTGTCATTTCGATCTGAAACTACAGTTACGAAGCCCTGTGACTATTGTTGAGGAGCGATGGTCTCCAACTCTGAAAGAAAGTAGTTTTTGTCCTGCTCATCCTCGATCAGATCGGCTGCTTCTCTTGCCAGTTTCATATACTCATCCATACGGTCGCGTTTTCCTGCGATCATGTAGGCTCTTGCAACGGCTTCATAGCCAAAGGCAAGATCGAAACCACTTATCGCGTTATCGGTGCAATACTTAAGTGAAAGCTCTCCGTGATACAAGGCCGACTCTGCCATGTTGAGTAAAGAGTAAACTCTGGACACCTGCCACTCACCCCTTGCAAATTCGATCGGGGTACCTACTACTCCCCAGTGGAAGCGAGATGCGTGAGCGGCATGTATCATAAGAAGGTCATCTTCTGCAGTTCTGTCTTTCTTATCTATTAGGTCCCATGTAAGGTTGAAGTTCACTATCGCCTGCTTTTTGTGCCATTCCTGCTCCGTAAGCTTTTCGGAATCCATAACAACCATCCTTTCCAGGATAATTCTGTCTTCCTCCCGCATCCCAATTCTATCACTGGTAACAAGGAGAGCAATTAGCTGGAGCGACTCACTAAGAATTCAAGGTACCTGAAGAGGCTAGATTAGTAGCAATAACCATTCGGCGAATTGGAAAGCCCTTATTGTGCAAGAGAAAAATCTCGAGGGTGATTTGCATGCTCCAATATTGAACAACACGGAATCCTTAATCCCATTCTGTAACTCAATCCCTTAAGAAGACTGATTTATGAGAACTATAGAACTATTCAGAGATCATCAAAGAAATTTCAAACTGATCCAGTGAGACTATGTTTAAAGCACTACATCAAGATCCACTCATTGAGAATAAGAGATCAAGAGCATCGAGAATTCTTTCAGCTTTGTCGACCACTATCAGCTGTACCCCGGTTTGCTCCGAGAGCGCGGAGAAATACTCACTCGGCCCTTCCGGTGACACCAGGATTATGTAGTCGGCTTTTGGCATAAGCAAATCGAATGATTGCCTCGGATCGTTATCTGGTGAAGTGAAGCCACCTTCAATATGAATTGCCACGACGGGAACTCCTCGCGCTTTCGCAATCGATATAAGCTCCTCTATTCTGGAAATCTCCTGCCCTACATCGATTTCCTCAACACCGCATAAGGTATATAGATCCCCCTCGACCATGGCACCAGGGGCAATAGCAAGAGTTCCGGGCGCATTTTTCGAATCGAGCTTCTCCATGAACTCTTCGGGTTTCAATTGAAGGATGTTTTCGTAATCAATTCCGTGGATTTCACAGACTAGAGCGAGAACGTCTGATGCAGCACCGTCGCCTATCGCCGTTGCAATAATCGGGGGTCTTGCAAGAGGCTCGATAGCGTTTGCGTAAAGCGGCGAGATTAGAAACGTGATGAATATGACCGATAAAAACAATGATATCTTTGGTTTCATGTATTCCCCTCCACAATCTTCGATGGCAGAGTCAAGATGCAGCATAGAAACTGTCCTTCTCATGCAAACAACAAAGAATTTAATATGACTAATTTTATCAAATTTAACTCTTATCTGCACAAGGACAGCTTTCTTCGCTTGAAATCCTGATTATGACCTTCTCAAGCAGAGTTCAAACTTCTAAAAGAAGCAGCAAGAATCCGTACAATATGGATAGGTGAGATGTCTTCGCTACAAAATACATAAATTATATAATTAACATATTTTTTATCGGTTTTATTGACGGTTCGCAAGGAGGTTCTTATGAAAAGACTGATTACATTACTGGCATTTGTATTGTTTGCGACGGCGGCGGTAATAGCACTTGAAAAGAGCCCGGATTACTATACATCACAGAAAGAAACCAAATCCATAATGGAATTCACTATCCATTCGATGATGAAAGAGAAATAATCAAGAGTAACTATCCTCAGATAGATTCACATGAGAAGCTCTATGATTTCGTTGAAGAAAGAGACATTCAAAGAAAGATATTGGACTGCCGAGATATTCTTCACAGGCTTTGAAAGAAATCTTTTCACAGGGATCTCGATCTAGTGGAGCAGAATCCAGATTGGGCCGATCACTTCACCGAAGCTGTAAAATTCGTTCTTTCATAATATGGGCGGAAGAGACAGGCGGGCTTTGTCGAGTTCAAACGCCACTGAAGCGGTTTCTTCTATGCCAGAGAGTTTCTGGTCGAATACTCGGTCGAGGTTTCAAAGTCAGATCTTCCGGATGAAGACAATCTAAAGATCTTGCTTCCCCTTCAGCTGAACAGGTTAGGACAGGACATGATCGAGATAATTGGCATAGTCCCGGTCGAAAACCTTGTCGACTATCCTAGGACCGATGGGAAGATTGCCTGCACGCTTCTTTCTTATAATCTAGGTTCTCTGGAGGAAGCTCTGTCCATACAGATAGTCTTCTCTTTCAGGCATTTCAGGCAGGAATTCGATATCGATCCTTCTCAAATCGGAGAATATGACATAGAAAGCCCTATGTACATAGAGAGTACCCTTTCTACGGAATCAATTTATTACAACGAAGAGATGAAGGACCTTGCCGGAAGGATCGTCGGAGAAGAGAAAAAACCATATCTTCAGGCCAGACTCCTTTACGATTTTGTCGTAGAGAATACGTCTACAGCCTTATTGCCCAAGCTTCTCTAGAGGCGGAAGGTATTCCAGAAAGCCTTTTTGCTATGGAACACGGATATGGAGATTATGAAATGCAATCAATTTTTCTGCCGCTCAATTGGAATACCGCCGAGAAAACCCGGGGGTTCACCTCTCTTTTCCGGGCTGAATTTCATCTCCCCAATTACGGGTGGATTCAAGTAGATGCGTCAGTAGGACAGGGTGTAATGTACTCTGTCGGAGTGACTGAGGAAGAGAGCAGAATCTATAAGGATTTCTACTTCGGGAACTTCGATCCGCTGAGAATGGTAATTCAAAATTCAGTTGACACGATACCAGAAGAAAGACCGAAGGAAGTTCAGTCTCTGGAAAAGGTAATGCAGCTCCCATTTTTCGAGAGCGAATTCGGAAATGAAAACCTTGGAGTTAACGATCTGATAACCGACAGTTTTACGATCAGAGCTCTCTTGATGAGATAAAACATACAACACCCTGAAGTGGTATTCTGATATCATTGGCCTAGACTAGATTAAAGTCTTATGCTCGTAGGATATTAGAAAAGAGGTGGAGATTATGAAAAAGGGGATTTTTCTCGCCATAGTCGGAGCGGCAATGATTATAGCTGGTTTGTTCCTGCCGATAGTACGTTTCCCAGGGGGAGGCGAAGCAACCTATTTCAACGGCGGAGATCTATATGGCGCACTAACAATGGCAATTGCTATCTTTGCGGGTATCATGGGAATCGTGAAAATGAGATCTATGGTCTTTCTTTCCGGACTTGCTTCGATTGGCGTTGTAGTAGCGAGGTTGATTACCGTGATTAGGGACCTGCCCGACGAGAATTCTTTGAGAACACAGTTTAAAGCGCTTATTCAGAGCAATGTTCCCGGTAGTTCTGGAGAGGAAATAGCGAATATCATCGGTGGACCGCAACTTCACTGGCTTGGGTGGACAATCCTATTTGCAGGAGGAGTTGTGGTTCTCTTCGCTGCCTTCATTTCTTCAAAAGAATAATGGGCTTACCTCCGGCCTTGGTTAGGATTTTCAAATGATATCTATACGACGCGCATGACATGACTGCAATACTCATGGTGAGCGAACTATCAGCAAGGTTGAAGAGTCAAATGGCGGCAGAAAAAAAACCAAGACTCCCAATTTTTTTGTAACTTCTAATAGAGGATAGAAACATTTCGATTCTAGATGATGACTGGAGGTATTCGATGATTCGAACGGACAAATGCCCAAATTGCGGCTCACTGGACATTGGAAAGGGTTACTGGTCAGGTTATGCGGCCCTTATGCCTTTAGGAAAGCCTCTTTCGATGGGATCCAAGGTTATTGTGCGCGTTTGCAGAGAATGCGGACATATTTTCGATCTTCAGGCAGAAAAGCCCGACAAGTTCTGATCTTTGCTCTTTAGGGGTTCCATACAAGCTTCAGATTAAACTTCTATTCAAGAACCTTAATGAGCTTCGCGGAGATAATCCGATATCTTCGACCAAATCTCTTTTACTCTTTCGAACTGCTCATAGTGTTTCTCGACCGACTTATGATACTTGTTCAGCTCTTTGGAAATGTTGTAGAACGAATCGGTACCAAAGTACGATGAAATAGAAGGTAATGTTTCCCTAAGGTTGATCTTCATCTCTTCAATCTTCTTCGAATAGTTGTTTCGATCGGTTATGTAAAGAAGCAAAGGCTTGTATCTGATCCATCCAATGCAGGATCTGTAGAAACGTCTAACTATGTCTCTCGAATCGGCTCTTATAGGTCTGAGACTGGTTGGGAGAACACCCATCAAAATGTGGTTGTACGTTGAGAATGCGTTATGAAATGCGTGACTTGGCACTTTGAGCACCCTCCTGTCGCTCAGACAGGTACTCAAGAAAGTATCTTCACCTCTTGCTCCAGGTGGATTATAGAAGGGGAAAAGTCTGCCCGGATCTTTTAGATTTAGACAGAGATTCGATCCAGAGATGAATTTGGCATGATTTACCTCTTCAACTTCAAAGACTTCACCACTGTTCAGTATTTTCGGATCGGCGTACGATACTCCTCCAGCAACTATAAGTCTTTTGAGAGTCTCCCACTTGACTATGTCGTTGCTAATCGCCTCAATGAAGAGTCTGAAAGTATCCTCGGGTAGTGCTGGAGAAAACTCTATGAAGGGGATCGGAGAAATGTATCCACAGTGATAACCGTAGGTGATGTCGGCCTGATCAATGTAGTTCAAGTGAGTTTTCAGAAGATGCTGGCCCATCCACGAAACAGAGCCCATGTCGTTCGTAACGGCAACTGGATACTCGTCATCGTCAAGGTAGAGCAGGCAATCGATGTGATTCTTTAGAGCGCTGTACAGAACAATATTTCTTTGGGAAGCATATCCTTTTCCAAAAACCAAAGAAGCTTCTTCCGAATCGACAATCCCGCGCTTAATGAGCTCCCTCTTTTCTTCTTCAACTTCCTTCTGACCTATGAAGTGTTTGGAGAACAGTAATTCGTCCACACCGGAACTAATCTTGGTGTAATTTGCCTTCTTTGTATTCTTGTAATTCAGATCATACGCAACAAATAGATTCAGCGTTAGTTCTCTGCTGTCAACCAGTTCAGACTCTTTCCAGTTGTAGACGTAGCTACGCAAAACTCTCTGAAAATGCCTTCGCCCCGTCGCAAAACCTATTCCAACCTTTGTTCTGCCGTCATTCAAATAGGTCTCTCCCTCTAAAAAGTTCATAACTATCTGGTATCGATAACCATCCAGGTTCGACTGATTTTATCACAAGCAGCGTTTTCGAATAGTTTTTCAGATCGCACACGTACCAACCTACAGTGTTGCAGTAAAGAATCGATAGCCCCCGCAATTAGGGAAAATTATCTCCTGTGACAACCAGGAGAGCAGTATTTGCAGCCGCTTACGTTCGGATAGATATCACTTGCCTTCCTAATCGCATCCTGACAGTTATCATAATAGCCAAGATAAGTCTTTGACTCTACTCTTGCCAGCTCAACACAATCACCAGTGTGAACCTCGTAGTCACCCGTCGACAAAACGGAGTCACCAACATAGTAGTGCTTGTAAGACATTTCAGATTCCTCCTTGACCTGACAGATAAGCCGAACCAGTTAAGCATCAGGACGTTAATTCTAATGTAGCTAGACTGAACAGAATCTCGTTCAAAATGAACAGACTCGTCAATCTGCTTTACATATAAATTTTAACACTAATTAATATTTTATTATCATTCTCTACTGTGATGTTTTTACTTCAAAACTTGTACTTCACATAACACTAGTTTTCGCGAGTCTCGAATCCTACTACTCTTATAGCTGATCAAGGCTTCTTCGAGTTAGATTAGACTCTGAAAATGTAGAAACCTACACATACATATAGTTTCGATACATTGTGTTGTAGAATGATTATGAGACTCATTCTCAACAAGCAAATGTTTGTTTGACTTTCTTTTTTGATCCGTGATCTATTTATTGTTGCTGCAGCAGCATGAAAGGAAAAAGTCTGCAGAATTCGAGGGATCCGCTATGGAACAATGTATTCTTGATATCAAAGAACTTAGTAGCAATGACACGGGTAATGTCGATCTCAAGGAGATCAATCTGGAAGTCACCTCTTCTGAAGTTCACGCCCTTGTCGGAGAGTATGGTGCTGGAAAGGAACTTGTTGTTAATGTTCTCACCGGGGCTGAGAAGAAGATTTCCGGAAGAGTCTTCTTTGATGGAATAGATGTCACGAACAAAATCAAGATCGGAGGTTCGACAGATGTTCTGTTCCTCCTTGAAGAACCGATGGTCGCAGAGGGTTTGACCGTGGCGGAGAACATGTACGTGTTGAGGAGTCATTCCAATGTTATCAAGCTGATTAACCATTCAAAGATAAATCGTGCTGTGAAAGAGCTCATTGCAAGATTTGAGCTTGGGATTTCAGAGAAGACTCACGTGTATAAGCTTTCTACCGAGGAGAAGAAGCTTATAGAGCTTCTGAGACTGTGTATTTATGAGCCACGGCTGGTGGTTCTGTATGAACCCACTGCTAATCTCGGCTCCAAGTCTCAGGACCTTCTTCTTAGAATACTGAATGAACTTAAGGGGAAGGGGACTGGAATACTTTACGTTACAAATAAGTGGGACGAGGCACTGAAGTACTCAGACAGAATAAGTGTTCTATCTGAAGGGGTGCTTTGTGGAACTCTAAGCTCAGAAGAGGCAAAAGACAAGCCGGAGAAGCTTTTGAAACTTATACTTGGCTGGAAGAAATCAGATTCAACGAAACGCGAGGCCGAGGAAATAGAAACCGAAGATATAATTGATGCAGTTTTGAGGGCGGCCGAGTACCTTACTTCGAACTATGAAATCAACGATGTCTTGAAAATGCTTGAAAATTATACCTGCAAGATAATGGAATCTGATTCGTGTTATGTGTACCTGGTTGACGAAAAGACCAGGACAATCATGGATACAATAAAACATAAAGAAACCGAGTCAATAGAAGCCGTTCTCAACGATGAAGTTGTTATGCGAATAATGGACAACAAGAAGCTCTTTGTTTCCAATTTTGACGATGTTCTCTTCGAAAAGCTCTTCAAGAGCATTCGAAATACCGAGACAATCGTTTGCGACCCAGTCTCCGTTAGATCTCACCACACCGCTTTGTTTCAGGTGGGCTATCGTAAATACTATGAACCAAATGAAAAGCAGAAGAAGATATTTCATACGCTCTCGAGGCAGGTGGCCCTTGCAATAGATAATACGAGACTTATGGGAAGCTCGGTGCTGCTTCAGGAAAGTCACCACAGGATAAAGAACAACCTTCAGACTATTGTAAGTCTCATAAATATTCAGAAAAGGAGTTTCGAAAAAAAGACAGACAACGAAGTCGAGGATCTGCTGGACAATGTCGTTTCCAGGGTGAAAAGCATAGCCGCCGTTCATGATCTCCTTTCTCACGATGAACTGGGCAGAAGTATAATAAACCTGAAGAGTCTTGTAGATACTATAGTACGTTTCAACATAGTTGACGGCACTCTCCAGGTAAGGAAAGATCTTGACGACATCTTTATTCCATACGACAAAGCAAGCGGAATCTCACTGACTATAAGCGAACTGATAAACAATTGTGTGAAACACGCTTTTAAAGATATTGATAGCGGGTTGATATCGATTTCCTGCAAGAGCTTTGACGATAATGTGGAAATAGTCGTGGAGGACAACGGCGCGGGATTTCCCAACAGATCCTTTTCAGCAAAAGACGAGAAACTGGGGCTTTCGCTTGCGAGATCTATTGTTGAGAATCAGTTCGACGGTACGCTTGAGATCGCCTCAGAAAGAGGAGCTAAGGTTAAGATCTTGATTCCAAAAGAGAGCCTGTTGCTCACGAGAGGCTCATAAAAGAATTATTGGCGATTATGTGCTAGACCTAGCCGAAAGGGGAGTCAATTCCTATGGACAATTCTTTGAACATACTTATTGCAGAAGACGAGTACATAGTCCTGAGAGGTCTCAAGGAAACACTAATTGGCCTCGGTCATAAAGTTATAGGAGAGGCTATGGATGGAGAGACATTTGTGAAACTGGCACTTGAAACGGATCCAGACTTACTGATAGTTGACGTTAACCTACCCGCACTAAGCGGAATCGAAGCAATTGAAAGAATTGGAAAAGTGAAACTCGTACCCTCGATAATTGTTACGGGTTACAGCAGCGAAGAAACCGTTAAGCGCGCGAACTCTGCAGGGGTCTTCAACTATCTCGTAAAACCCGTTGATGAGAAGGAACTCAAGCCCGCAATTGAGATTGCTATGGGTCGATTCAAAGAGTTCATGCTTCTCAAAAAGGAGCTTCATGAGCAGGAAGAAGCTCTAGAGGCTAGAAAACTTATAGAAAGGGCTAAAGGGATTTTAATGGACCGTAACGGAATCAGAGAGTCAGAGGCAATGAAGTTGCTACAGAAGATCAGTAGAGACAGGAATTTGAAGCTCGTTGCAGTTGCAAAGGAAATCATAGAAGCCGACAATGCTTTGCATTACGGAATCTAGGTTCGCAGTTCCTGCCATTCGGAATACGCGAATGATTGAGCTTTTCTATCATAATTGCTGTTAAAGACTCTTAGATCTAATAGAGCTCGCGAGATCGGATTTTGTATTGGGTGTTCTTCTGTGCATAATTGTCTCGTAGATATCTGAAAAGCGAATATAGTTGCGGCGATACTTATGGTTGGTATTGCTTAGCAAAGGAAGATAAAGGTTATGGGTGCCTGATTAGATTCGGGCACCTTTTTTTGTTTTGTGAGTTCCATGCATTCAGTTTCTGAAAAATAGATTTCTGTTCACTGTGTGAGCAAAAGAATCTAAGAATGGAGGAGAGAGATTATGGCAGTAGTTGATGTAAAACTGGAAAAACTGAGTGAAGTAAGTATGAGAGATTTCAGTACCTTTGGCAGAATCATTGGTAGAGATGAAGACACGGAAGAAGGCAAGTATGAGTTGCATCCCGTGGACGCAAAAGCCGCAGTCGAAAATAGCATGATCAAGGCTTACTGGGATCTAGTTCCTTTCAAGGACAACAAAGAAGACCGATTCTCAATGGGAATGCTTTTCGTTTATCCAAAGCCAATAGGGGAAATCCTTAACTGGACAGAAGTTCATTATGAAACTCTTGAGTTCTTTTTCCCTCTGGGTGGAAAACAGTTCATATTCGTTCTTGCGCCGAAATCGAAGATCCCCGAAGCCGAAAAGACCAGAGCCTTCCTTATAGGACCGAATGAAGGAGTCCTTCTGAACAAAGGGACATGGCATTACCCGCCTTTCGCAATTGATGGCCCTACCCCCGTCTTAATGCCTCGCTTTGGAAAACTTGGAGAAATCACCGGCGACGTAACCGAGGCCTATGGAAAGAAATGGGAGACTCCCGTTGGAAACCGTTATTTCAAAGGACAACTGCACGCATTGAAGACCGATTACTACGGCGAAGGTTACGGAGGCGAATACAAGATAAGAATCATTCTTTGATTCCTTTGTTTGAAGGGAGGTTGGCACAAAGAAAAAAAGCTATTCGTGTGAATGTTTCGATCTATGAGAGTACTTCTTTTGAAGGAGGATGGTACAGGTGAAAAAGCTCAGTGTTCTGTTAATTGTTGTTATTGCTTTGTTTGGTGTTACTGCACTTTCAACGGAGACAATGGTATGCACGTATTCACAGATGGCAAACGACTTCTTCCTTACCTTTGACAAAGGCGCAAGGGAGGCTGTCGAGGCTCTTGGAAACATGTACATAGCAGCCAGCGACGACAGGAGCCCCGAAAAGTTCCTGTTCCAAATCGAGTCTTTCGCTGCCGCCGGTGTCAAGATGATATTTGGTTACTCCCCAACAATCGAATCTGTTATTCAGGCATCGAACTTCGTTAACAGAGAGAAAGTCTATTACGCAAACATTCTCGAGATAGCCGACTGGTGGACTCCGCTGGATGCAGGCCCATACTACGGTCAATTCATTGGACCTGACGCTTATGTCGATGGTTATCTTGGCGGACTAGAAATGGGCAGACTTCTCAACGGAGAAGGCGAGACCTGCATTCTCTGGGGATTCCCCGGTTCCAAAGCAGGTAACGACAGAGCAAGAGGTTACAAATCCGCTCTTATGGAGAACTTCCCGAACATCACGGTTATCGGTGAGGAATATGCAGACTTCATAAGAGACAAGGGATACTCTGTTACCAAAGACTGGATCGCAAAGTTCGGTGACAGGATAGACGGTATTTTTGGCACTGCGACAAGCATGAATGTTGGCGCGGCAATTGCCTGTGAAGAGGCCGGATTGGACCATGTTTTCCAGGTCACAACCGACGCTAACAAGTCCAACCTCGTCGATATCCAAGATGGAAGTCTCGACGTTGTCGCTGGAATCTACGGATTCTGGATGGCCGGAAGACAGGCCGTTACTGTATACGACATGAAGAACGGCTGGAAACCAACCATTCCTGAAACGATGATGTCAACTATGCAGACCTTCATTACTCCTGAAAACGTTGACTGGTACATCGAGACTTTCGGACAGGAAGGACCATACGACTACGACTGGAAGATGATGTCAAGAACGCTTCATCCAAACGACTGGGATCCACAGGGTCTTCTCGTTCCGATATACCCAGAGAGATTCACCAACTGGATTTACCTAGACAAGCCCAGGGGTTACGAAGTTCCCAAGGAATACAAGGACGCTATGGAATCCGGTCTTTACCAGGAGATCTACGAGCTTTACCTTGACAAGTTCACCGCTGCATGGGTTGTCCCTCCATTCGAGAGCTCCCCATACAACTACGTATTCGTAGCGAACAACCTGGAAGAGGGTCTCAGAGCAGATATCGTTAAGAGAATGGAAAACGATGTGCTTGTTCATGAAGTGATTGACGTTCCTTACCGCTTTGATATTCCGGGTTTTGGAGAAGGATGTAATAACTAAGCACCTTATGATTCTAAAAAAACACTTTTGAATGCTGGAGTAGACTGTTCCAGCTCACAGGGGATCAGTCTACTCTTTCTGGAAGGATGAGGAATTTGGCTCTCAAAAATCTCTTGAAAAAAGGACTTAAAACAGAGAACCTTATTGAAGTACTTCCTTACTTATTGCTTGTTGGAATCTTTGTGTTTTTCGCAATCTCATATCCGCCGTTTGCAAGAATAAGGAACATCACAGGCATTCTGACAGTCTCGAGCGTCTTCCTTCTGGTGGCCGCCGGAGAGACTTTTCCCATACTCATGGGGAGCATAGATCTCTCTGTGGGCGCCATGCTTTCATCGTCAGCGATTGTTGCCGCTTACTTCTTTCCTCAGGGTGGATTAGGGATGATAGTTCTTGCGATAGTCGTAGGATTCCTTTCGGGACTGGTTAACGGTCTACTGGTAGTAC
>Ga0209607_1001608_pt1 | contig 18786 bp, 20 predicted proteins | sample AD_UKC117_MetaG_FD_184413 | JGI IMG/M metagenome (GOLD analysis project Ga0209607, IMG submission 184413) | Active sludge microbial communities of municipal wastewater-treating anaerobic digesters from Hong Kong - AD_UKC117_MetaG (SPAdes)... | ecosystem: Engineered > Bioreactor > Anaerobic >... | reverse complement strand
TCGATCGACGGGTAGTCAGGGGTGGTGGTCGCTGTCATGCGCTAAAGCATTGACTTTATATGTTTAGTTGTCAAGGGTTAAACCAGCATTGAGCGCGTTTCGGGGGAATCGGACCACAGACGAGGCCGTCGCAAAATCGAATGGACCGAGGCAGATCGCCCCTTTCTCCCCAATATCGACTCGTTCCAGCGAATCTCCCCCTCAGTGGAAGTCCAAGCAGTCCCGAAAATGGAGAATCCCACCGACAAGCCGTGAGAGGCTGCTTTGCGGCCCTTCGGATTTCAGGGGTGAGTCGAATGTGGTCGTCCACTGCTGGGTGCGGTACTGCCCGACCCGGCTGAACAGCGTCTGGTCCATCCCGGTCGCCTGGATCGGGCCGATCCGCTCGGGATCGTCGACCAGCAGCTGAGCGTGGGCCAGGATCGTGTCGTTGACGGCATGCCCGTCACAGCCCAACGTGGACGATGGCTCGCAGACGCCCCTGCCACCAGAGCATCTACGCCCACCGCCATCAAATGAGGGCCGCAGCGGGCGCGGTGAGACCCTCGGCGGCCCCGATGTGATGGCCACGGCGTGCACTCTGGGGCTTATGTCCCATTTCTGCCATCAGATGGGGGCCGCAGCGGAGCCGAAGGTGCGACCGGTGGCCCCCATGTGATGGCCAGGCTGGACCGAACCGCTGGTCAGCAGTCGTTTCCGCGGCCACCACCGGCACCGCCCGCCGATACTCACCGACCTGCGTGGTCCGGGCTCAAATCCGAAGCACCTGTTTTACGACAGCCTCCGCATGGTCGTCGTGCCCGCAAGGATGCGCCAAAGCGGCTACGCCTGCAGCACCACCAGTTGCCAGCCAAGATCTTCAATGACGGGGTAGCGGTGCGCGTGCTCCATGCGGGCCACATCGATCCGTTCACCGGTCGCGAGCACGGGAGTGTTGTCGGTAACCACCCGCCGCTCATGGTTGACCAGAGCGGCCGGTGCATCGATCGTGCGCATGACCGACAGTGAGGCGCGTTCCAGCCAGGACAGCAGCAGATCGGCACCGGCGATTCCCACGAAGGCACCGCCCACCACCACCGGCACGGCGTAGGTCAGGGTGCAGGTTTCAGCGCCCATGTAGTCGAAGTAGGGGCCACCGATCATCCGGCGCCCCTGCTGGGCAGGCACCCGGAACCATTCCATCTCCGGATAGTCGTACGGGTCATCTCCGGCGGTGTCGACGTCCAAGAACAACGGCGCGAACGAACCGTCCTTGCGGCGCTGGCGCCATTGCAGATACCGCTGCTCATCGGCCAGCATGCCCGGAGCGACGACCAGCCCGGCGCCGATCAGACCCGACTGCTGTTCCATCACACGATCGGCGAGCACATCCACACCGGACAGTTGGCGTGCGGAAGGCGCTGGAGCGTCGGCGCTCGCCTGCGAGACGATTTCGGTACAAGCATCCGCCAATGGGTCCAACAAGGTGAACGTTCTTTCCACCAGCGCCGCAAGTTCGCCCGCTGCCCTCTCATGCACATGCCTCACCTCCGTGGTCATGATCTACCTTTCGCCGAGCCGGATGCGTCGTTCGATGAGTCGTTGAGTGTTGCCGTTCACGTGTTGCTGGGCGAGATCCCTCGCCAGCGCAGCGTCCTCGCGATGGATAGCTTGCGCGATCGCCACGTGTTCGGCAACCGCTTGCTCAACCTGCAGGTCGGTCGAGTCGGGCCACCACAGCAGGCTGCCGAGCTCCGCCTGCAAAGCGGCCTCGTGCCGGGTGAGTCGTTCCGAGGTTGCAGCTACGGCCACCTCGATATGGAAACGGCTGTCAGTCCTCGCGCGCTGGGCAGCCCCGTTGGCTGTCAGCAGACGCTGCGCCAGCACCGAAAGCCGGCGAATACTGTCGTTGGAGGCTCGTGAGCTGGCCAGCCGGGCAGCCGCGCCGCTGATCGCGGTCAATTCGTCGCCCGCGTCTCGCAACTGGCTCACCGTGAAAGCTGCCAGACGCCGTTCGAGTGCGGCCTTGGTGGGGCCCGCCGCCGATCGAACGAAACTTCCCCCGTTGCGACCCCTTCTGGTCTCGATCAAACCCTGCTGGCGCAGACTGGCCAACGCCTCGCGCAGCGTGACCGTGGACACCCCCAGCATGGCTGATAAATCGGTCTCGCTGGGCAGTTGCTCACCGTCGACCAGCAGACCCAGCGAAATCGACTCACTGATCCGCTGCACCACCTCCTCGGCTCGACCCCCACGACCGAGGGGGGCCAAGACCGTCGATCGGGCCAACGCCGATTCGTTCGACATCGCACCTCCCTGTCTGCATCGTAGACGGATCTCAAACAATATTTTCAAAGAGCGTTGACCTTTGACCTATAGTCCTATACCTTTTAGCAATCCTTCGGGCCAAGCCCGTACCGGCCGTCAACACTGGAGAGACCGTGAACGACACACCCACTCAGCACGACGAGGATGCCGCGCGGCTCGCAGCGCTCGGCTACACGTCGGAATTCAAACGGGAGATGAGCCTGTGGGCGAACTTCTCCCTCGGCTTCACCTACTTGTCGCCCGTCGTGGGCATCTACACCCTGTTCGCGTTCGCGCTGGCCACCGGCGGGCCGCCGATGATCTGGTCGCTGGTGATCGTGGGCATCGGACAGTTCCTGGTCGCGCTGGTGTTCAGCGAGGTCGTATCGCAGTTCCCGGTCGCCGGTGGCGTCTACCCGTGGGCACGGCGGCTGTGGGGCAAGAAGTGGGCCTGGATGACCGGCTGGGTCTATATCGTGGCGCTGCTGACCACCATCGCCAGCGTGACCTACGGTTCGGGGCCGTTCGTGGCGCTGCTGTTCAACCTCGAGCCCACCGTGAACATGGTCATCATCTGCGCGCTGCTCGTGCTGTTGCTGGCCACGGTCATCAACTTCGGCGGCACCAAGATTCTGTCGTACGCGGCCATCGCCGGATTCACCGCAGAGATCGCCGGTGCGATTGTCGTCGGTGGCTGGCTGCTGCTGTTCAACCGCGAGAACAACTTCGGCGTCCTGTTTGACAGCTTCGGCACCGGCGGTACCGGTTCCTACCTGCCCGCATTCGCCGCCGCCGCCCTGATCGGTGTCTACCAGTACTACGGTTTCGAAGCCTGCGGCGACATGGCCGAAGAGGTGCCGAACCCCGGCGTGCGGATTCCCAAGGCCATGCGCCGGACCATCTACATCGGTGGCGCCGCCGCGACCTTCGTCTGCCTGTCGCTGATCCTGGCCGTGGCCGACATCCCCGCGGTCATCGCCGGCGAGGACACCGACCCGGTCGGTACCGTACTGGCCTCCGCATTCGGGGAGACCGGCTCGAAACTCGTCGTCGCCGTGGTGCTGCTGTCGTTCATCTCGTGCGCCATGAGCCTGCAGGCCGCCGCGAGCCGCCTGGCCTACTCCTACGGCCGTGACAACATGATCTTCGGCAGCCGACTGCTGGCGAAGTTCTCCCCGTCGCGCCACGTGCCGCCGTATGCGCTGATCGTGGCCGCTGCCGTCCCCGCGGTCATCATCATCGGCTCCAAGTTCTCCACCGATGCGTTGACCAAGATCGTGAGCTTCGCGGCCCTGGGCATCTACATCGCCTTCCAGATGGTGGTCCTTGCAGCGCTGCGTGCCCGCTCCAAGGGGTGGACTCCCAGCGGGAAGTACCGCCTTGGCGCCTGGGCCTGGCCGGTCAACCTGGTGGCCCTGGGTTACGGCATCATCGCCATGATCAACATGGCGTGGCCGCGCACCCCGGATGTCCCTTGGTACGACAACTACATCGTCGCGCTGTCCGCGGTCATCGTGATCGGGATCGGACTGGTGTACATGCTCGTCGCCAAGCCGTACGACCGCGGTGACGCTCCCCACGGAGACGCCATCGAGATGCACCCAGAGCAGCACGACCGCATGGTGCACGCCATCGAAAAACTGTAGAACTGGGCATACTCTGACAGCATCCGAACCCCCGCAGGAGGACCTGACGTGCATGACATCGTCACCTTCCTGCGGGGGTTCCCTCCGTTCGACACCGCTGATATGCAGGCATTGGACAAGGTGGCCCGGACCGTCACGATCGAATTCTTCGGTCAAGATGCTGCGATCCTGAACGGTAATGCCACCGAAGATGCCTACGTGATCCGCACTGGGCAGGTGGAACTGCTCGACGACAACGGAATCGTCGATGTTCTCGGCCCCGGCGAACTCGTAGGACTTCCCTCATTGCTCACCGACATGCCAGCAGGTCTATCCACCCGCGCGGCCGAGGACGTGCTGGCATACCGAATCCCGGCCGACGTGCTCGTTCCCCTGCTGGCCGATCGTTCGGGCCTGCGCTTCGTCGCCCAGCATGTGGCCCAACGCGCCGCCGAGACCACTACTCGTCAGCAGGCTGCGGATGTGACCGCGGCCCGGGTGGCGACGTACGCCCGGCCGGTCGTGATCGTGCCCGGCGATGAGCCACTCAAGGACGTGATCCACAAGATGCGTGAGGCGGGCGCCTCGTCGGCACTGGTCTCCGGGCCGCCCGAAGGATCCTGGGGGATCATCACCGACCGCGACTTGCGCGACCGGGTCCTGGCTCAAGGCGTGGGGTTGGACGCCGGTGTGGCCATCGCAGCGACATTCCCGGCACGCACTGTGGATCCGATGCTGCCGGTGGGTCAGGCCATCCTCGAGATGCTCTCGCGCGGGATCCACCATCTACCGGTACTCACCCCCGAAGGCGAGCCACTGGGCATGGTCGAGGACATCGACTTGTTGAATGCGCAGAGCCATACCCCGCTTCACCTGCGCCGAGCCATCGCCCGCGCACAGAATCCCATCGAACTTGCGGAACTGTCAGACCAGGTCCGGATGGCAGCCCTGGACGCCCAGCGCTCGGGGCGCGCGGCCCCCGAGGTGACCGCGCTGATCAGCCTGCTGGCAGACGCGATCACCGAGCGGGCTCTGGAGTTGCACACTGCCGACCGGGATCGCGCACCGGTGCAGTTCGCCTGGGTGAACACCGGAAGTGTGGCCCGCGGTGAGGCCGTGCTCTCCTCCGATCTGGACAACCTGATCGTGTGGGAGGGAGAGGATCGAGACCCGCAGATTCGAGCCTGGATGAACGGCTTCGCAGCTGACGTGATCGGCACGCTGGAGCAGTGCGGCTTGGCCCACGACACCAATGGCGTGCGCGCGGACGACCCACGGTTCGCGCGTTCGGCGGATGCCTGGATCACCGCCGTGGATCAGTGGGCAGCAGATCCCACACAGAACCAGGGCGACGTCTATCTGTCCACGCTGGCCGATGCCCGGCCCATCACTTCCGAACAGGTACTGCGGCCGGTCCGCACCGTAGTCCTGGAACGTCTCCAGACGCCGTTGGTCAGACGCACCCTGCAGCGGGTGGCCACGTCGCGTCGGCCACCTACCGGGTTCATCCGGGACTTCGTCATCGACAGTTCAGGAGAGCACAAGGGCACTCTGGGAATCAAGGCCGGTGGCACCGAGATCATCACGACGATCGCCCGGTTCTCAGCCACGATGAGCCGGTCCCATGCTCTTGGCACCCGCGAGCGTCTGCGTTTCGCGGCTGCCGTCGGGGTCCTGGACCCCGAGGACACCGCCGACCTGATCGACGCCTTCGAGTTCCTGCAGGGCCTTCGACTCGAACACCAACTGGAGCAAGTCAATCGCGGCGAAGAGCCCGACGACTTTCTCGATCCACGCCATCTCTCAGGGCTGAACCGCCGACACCTGCGCAATGCCTTCCGGGTGCTGTCACGTGTGCAAAGCGATCTGCCCGGCATCGTGCGTCGGCTGCCAACATGAGCTCCTGGCGCGACCAGGGGTTCGCTGTGGTCGATGTGGAGGCGACCGGTCTGGATCCACGCACCAGCGAGGTCATCTCCATCGGGATCGTTCACATCGACCAGGGCGCGATTCCGGCGGCGTCGGCCTTCTACAGTCTGGTGCGACCTGCCCGGATGCCGGACCCTGATGACATCGTCATTCACGGGATCCGCCCTCGCGATCTGGCGGACTCGCCAACGCCCGACGAGGTGCTGCCGCACGTGGTGGGTGCACTGGCCGACCGTGACGTCGTAGCGCACGTCGCGCACATCGAGGAGAGTCTGCTCGCACCGTGGCTGGCACGCGGTGGGTTCCAGCTGCCCCGCGAATTGATCGACACCGACGTCCTCACCCAGCTGTATCTGGCCCAGACCCGTCGGCTGACCCTGCCCGGACATGTGGGTCTGGGTGCCGCGGCCTCGTTGTTCGGACTGCCTGAGCACCAACGCCACCACGCCCTCGGCGACGCCCTGACCACCGCTCAGCTGTTCCTGGCCTTGGCCACATTGCTCACCCCGGGCGGGGTATCGATGCATCAGGTGGCCGGCGCGCGGCGGGCATTGAACCGCCAACGCCGCCGACTGTCCTGGCAGCGCCTGCGACACCGACTCACCGGTACGACCGCCAATCCCAACCCAATGGAGGAATCATGAGTGAGCAGGCAACCATCGACGCCGTGGGGGTGGTGGGCTGCGGACTGATGGGGTCGGGGATCGCCGAAGTCTGCGCGCGGGCCGGCATGGCCACCGTCGTGGTCGAGTCCACTGCCAGCGCGATGAGGGCCGGACGCGAAAGGCTCGGCCGATCCTTGCTGAGGGCTGAGCAGAAGGGCCGCATTCCCTCAGCCGACCAGGTGCTCGACCGGATTTCGTTCGGCACGGATTTCGACGCGTTGGCAGATCGGGAGCTCGTGATCGAAGCGATCGCTGAGGACGAGGCGGCCAAGACCTCCGTGTTCACACTGCTCGACCGGATCGTCGACTCCCCGGACACGATCCTGGCCAGCAACACGTCATCGATCCCGATCATGAAACTCGCAGTGGCCACGCAGCGGCCACGCCAGGTCCTCGGGATTCACTTCTTCAACCCGGTGCCCGTGCTGTCCCTGGTCGAACTGGTGCCGAGCCTGCTGACTGCCGATGAGGTGACCAGTCGCTCCCGGGCTCTGGTGGAGACGCAACTGGGTAAACACGCGATCATGGCCCAGGACCGCGCGGGTTTCGTGGTCAATGCACTGTTGATCCCGTTCATCCTCTCGGCCATCCGCATGCTGGAATCCGGGTACGCCACGGCCGAGGACATCGACGAGGGGTTGGTGCGGGGGTGCGCCCATCCCCAGGGCCCCTTGGCCCTGGCTGATCTGATCGGTCTGGACACCACCGCAGCGGTGGCTCAATCGCTTTACGAGGAGTTCAAGGAACCGCTGTACGCTCCCCCGCCGCTACTGGCCCGCATGGTCGACGCGGGATTGCTCGGCCGCAAGTCCGGCCACGGCTTCTACCAGTACTGATATGTGACCTGTCAAAATCTGTATACATTCTGTCTCGTATGTATACAATCGAAACTCCAGTGAGGAGAGGTGAATCGTGAGCGGAGCACTCGAGGGAGTCCTCGTCGCCGACTTCACCCGGGTACTGGCTGGTCCCTACGCGACGATGCTCATGGCCGACGCCGGAGCCACCGTGGTGAAGGTGGAACGCCCCGGAGCCGGAGACGACACCCGGGCGTGGGGTCCACCCTTCGCCCCCGACGGTCAGTCCACCTACTTCCAGTCGGTCAACCGCAACAAGAAGTCCATCGCCTTGGACCTCACCGACTCCGGCGATCTGGCACTCGCCCGCCGCCTCGCACAGAAGGCCGACGTACTCATCGAGAACTACAAGCCGGGCGGACTGCGGCGTTTCGGGTTGGACTACCCGAGCGTGGCCACCGACAACCCCGCAGTTGTGTATTGCTCGATCAGCGGGTTCGGCAGCGACCTGGGCAAAGACCTACCCGGCTACGACCTGCTCGTGCAGGCGATGGGCGGGCTCATGAGCGTCACCGGCATCCAGGAGCCGACCAAGGCCGGAGTCGCGGTGGTCGACGTGCTGACCGGCCTGCACGCCGCATTCGCAGTGACCGCAGCGCTGACTCATCGGGAACGGACCGGCCGCGGCCAGCGCATCGAGGTGTCCTTGCTCAGCAGCCTGCTGTCCTCGCTGGTGAACCAGTCGTCGGCGTACGTGGGGGCCGGGACGGTGCCGACCCTGATGGGCAATGCGCATCCGTCGATCGCACCGTACGAGGTCTTCGCCACGGCCGACCGCCCCATGATCATCGCGGTGGGAAACGACGGACAATTCACGAAGCTGGTAGGGGTCCTCGGCGACGAGGCGCTGGCAGATGACGTCCGCTACGCCACCAACGCCGACCGCGTGCGCAACCGAGTCGCCTTGAAGACCGCTCTCGAATCGCGACTTGCCGCCGGCGGGGCCGACCACTGGCAAGCGGCACTCACCGCCGCGGGGGTGCCGTGCGGACCTATCAACGATGTACGCCAAGGTTTTGAACTCGCCAGCCGACTGGGGCTGAATCCGGTCGTGAACATCGATGATCCGAGGCGCGCTGAACCACTGCCGCAGGTCGCGAACCCGGTGCACTTCTCAGCCACTCCCGCGGTCTACCGCAGCGCCCCACCGAAGGTCGGAGAGGACCGCGACGAGGTGATCGCGATGTTGCGCGGCAATTCAGAGCCCTTAAACACTTGACATCATAGTTTATTCTAAAAATCATCAAGAAAGAGTCGGAGATCGCACAGATGACCACCAAGCCGAAAACCCCCTTCGAACTGTTCGCCATCGACGCCTTGCTGTCAGAAGAGGAGCGCGCGATCCGCGACGTGGTGCGTTCGTTCGTCGACGCCCGGATCAGGCCTGAGATCGCAGACTGGTTCGACCGAGGCACTCTGCCGGCGCGTGAACTTGCCCGCGAACTCGGCGAACTCGGGGTGCTGGGGATGCACCTGGAGGGCTACGGCTGCGCAGGTACATCGGCGGTCGCCTACGGCCTGGCCTGTCTGGAACTGGAGGCCGGGGACTCAGGGATCCGTTCACTGGTCAGCGTCCAGGGCTCGCTGGCCATGTTCGCCATCCACGCCTTCGGCTCCGAGGAGCACAAGCAGCAGTGGCTTCCCGGCATGGCCGCCGGCGAGAAGATCGGCTGCTTCGGGCTCACGGAGGCGGACTTCGGCTCCAACCCGTCGGGAATGCGCACCAACGCCAAGCGCGATGGTGACGACTGGGTGCTCAACGGCTCCAAGATGTGGATCACCAACGGCAACATCGCCGACGTGGCCGTGGTCTGGGCGCGCACCGATGACGGCATCCGTGGATTCGTTGTCCCCACCGACACCGCCGGGTTCGGTGCCAACGAGATCCACCAGAAGATGTCCCTGCGCGCCTCGGTCACCAGCGAGTTGGTCCTCGAGGACGTGCGACTGCCCGCGGACGCGGTGCTGCCCGGCGTCGTGGGCCTACGCGGCCCGCTGTCATGCCTGAACGAGGCGCGGTTCGGGATCGTTTTCGGGACTCTGGGCGCCGCGCGGGACAGCTTGCAAACGGCCATCGACTACAGCATCGACCGAGAACAGTTCGACAAGCCGATCGCGGGATACCAGCTGACCCAGAAGAAGCTCGCGGACATGACCCTGGAACTGGGCAAAGGCATGCTGCTGGCCCTTCACCTGGGCCGGTTGAAGGATCAGCACGTGATCACGCCCGAGCAGGTCAGCCTCGGCAAGCTCAACAACGCCCGGGAATCGCTGGCGATCGCCCGGGAGTGCCGCTCGATCCTCGGGGGCAACGGCATCACGCTGGAATACCCGATCATCCGGCACATGAACAACCTCGAGTCCGTCTTCACCTACGAAGGCACCAACGAGATGCATACGCTTGTCGTCGGGCACGCGCTCACTGGTATCCCCGCCTACCGATGAGTCCCCGGGTGCTCACGTCGATCGTGGCCGGCCTGCCCGTGCCAGGCGCCGATCGACTGGCCGATCGCAACCCGAGCAACCTCGACGACGTCGTCTGTGAGGTGGAGTTGAGCGGCCCGGATGTGGCCCACGACGCGGTACGGGCAGCGCAGCAGGCCCTGCCTCGATGGTCGGGGACGACTCCCTGGCAACGAGCCGAGGTGCTCGACCGGGCGGGCAGTGAAGTGCTGGCACGCGCCGATGAACTCGCGGACCTCCTGGCGCGCGAGGAGGGCAAGACGCTGATCGAAGCTCGCGGCGAGGTGGTGCGGGCCGGACAGATCCTCAAGTACTACGCGGGCTCCGCTTTGCAGCCGCACGGTCAGGCCCTGGACTCGGTGCGCCCCGGTGTCGAGGTGACGGTCACGCGTGAACCGGTCGGCGTGGTCACCGCGATCACCCCATGGAACTTCCCCATCGCCATCCCCGCCTGGAAGATCGCCCCGGCATTGGCCTACGGCAACACCGTGGTGCTCAAACCCGCCGAGTTGGTCCCCGCTTGCGCGTGGGAGTTGGTGGACATCCTCAACCGCGCCGGACTTCCCCCGGGGGCGCTCAACCTCGTCCTGGGTCGCGGTAGCCAGGTCGGCCCGGTGCTCACCGGATCGCCGGAAGTGGACGCGGTCACGTTCACCGGCTCGGTCGGCACCGGCCAGGCGGTGATGGCCTCCACGATGACGCGGGGAGCCAAAGCCCAATTGGAATTGGGGGGCAAGAACCCACTGGTCGTCACCGAGCACGCCGACCTGCAGGTAGCTGTCGAGTGCCTGATCCAAGGCGGATTCGGATCCACGGGGCAGCGCTGCACCGCATCGTCGATCGCGATCGTCACCGACGCCGTGCACGACCGGTTCGTGGCAGCGGTGACGCAGCGCCTCGCGACCTGGCGGGTCGGCGATGCCCGAGCCGATGACACCGACATGGGCCCGGTGGTCGACTCCAGCCAGTTGGAGCAGGACCTGCGCTACCTCGAGATCGCCCGGACCCAGGGCGCCGAGGTCGTCGGTGGCGAGGTTCTCGACCGTGCTCGCGCGGGACACTACTTGTCGCCGGCGTTGGCGGTCGGCACCACGATCACCGACACGATCAACACCGAGGAGGTCTTCGGGCCGGTGGTCTCCGTGGTCCGAGTCCCGGACTACGCCGATGCCCTCGCAGCAGCCAACGCGTCGACGATGAATCTCTCAGCCGGGATCTGCACCACCGATCTCGCGGAGTCCAGCCATTTCAAACGCCACAGTTCGGCGGGCATGGTCATGGTCAATCTGCCCACCGCCGGAGTGGACTTCCACGTGCCGTTCGGGGGCCGCGGGGCCAGCAGTTACGGACCCCGGGAGCAGGGCACCGGCGCGATCGAGTTCTTCACCACCACCAAAACCGCCTACACCTCGCCAGGAGCCCCATAAATGTCAACCACCAGCACGGTCAGTCCGGGAATCACCGCCACCTACAACGGACTGCCCCAGCAACGCCGGCTCGTCACGTCCGTCCCCGGGCCGCGCTCGGAGCAGATGCAGGCGCTCAAGGCAGAGCACGTGTCCGCCGGGGTCGGCGTTGCGTTGCCGGTGTTCATCGCCAAAGCCGGTGGCGGGGTCCTGATCGACGTCGATGGCAACTCCCTGATCGACATGGGGTCGGGAATCGCAGTGACCACCGTGGGAAACGCGAATCCGGACGTGACCCAGGCAGTCCAGGATCAAGTCGCCGCGTTCACCCACACCTGCTTCATGGTCACCCCCTACCAGGGATACGTCGACGTGTGCCGAACCCTCAACGAGCTCACACCCGGGGATCATCCCAAACGCTCCGCCTTGTTCAGTTCCGGTGCCGAGGCCATCGAGAACGCCGTGAAGATCGCGCGGGCCTATACGAAGCGAACGGCAGTGGTGGTCGTAGAGCACGGTTACCACGGGCGCACCAACTTGACGATGGCCATGACCGCCAAGAACATGCCCTACAAGCAGTCCTTCGGGCCGTTCGCGCCTGAGGTCTACCGCGTGCCGGTGAGTTACCCCTTCCGCGACCGGGGATTGACCGGACCAGAAGTCGCTGAGATCGCCACCTCACGCATCGACAAGGAGATCGGCGCGGGCAATGTCGCCGCCATCATCATGGAACCGATCCTGGGCGAGGGTGGGTTCGTGGTGCCAGGTGCTGGCTACGCGACCGCCATGGCCCAGTACGCCCGCGCCAACCACATCCTGTTCATCGCCGACGAGATTCAATCCGGGTTCTGCCGCACCGGGGACTGGTTCGCCAGCGCACATGAGGGTGTCATCCCGGACCTCATCACGACCGCGAAGGGAATCGCAGGCGGGCTGCCACTGTCGGCGGTGACCGGTCGCGCGGAGGTGATGGATGCCGTGCATGCCGGAGGCCTCGGCGGCACGTACGCGGGCAGTCCGGCGGCGTGCGCGGCCGCCCTGGCCTCGATCGGATGGATGGCAGCCAACGACGCCAATAGCCTCGCGCGCGAGATCGGGGACGCCATGCGCGCGCGCCTGGCAGACATGGCCACGCGGTATCCGGCCATCGGCGACATCCGCGGGCGGGGCGCCATGATGGCCATCGAACTGATCGTTCCGGGGACAACGCGCCCCGATGCCGACCTCGTCGGCGCCCTGAACCGCTACTGCCACGCCCATGGGGTCGTCACGCTGACTGCGGGCACCTACGGCAACGTCTTCCGGTTCCTCCCGCCGCTGACCATGCCCTTGCCGCTGCTGCACGAGGCATTCGATGTGCTTGAACAGGCGTTTGCGGCCAACACGCCGTAGGGCTGCCGCACATGAGCCGCACGCAGCAGTGCACCACCTGCAGCGGTTCTGGCGCAGATCACTTGGGCGCCCAAATGTCATCTGCCGAGATCATCGGGCGAGCATCAGCTGCACACGTAGGAAGACTTCGGCGCGCGGCCAGGATCACCGCCGAGCGGTGGACACCGCGCCCGGCCGTGTCGCACCCGGCTGCGCCCGCCTGACCGCAGCATTCTTGGAACATGCGCACCGAGGCCAGGTACCAGGCCTACCGCCGCCTGGCCCGATATCCGCTGTTCCTGGCGGGCCTTCTGTTCCTCGTGGGCTTCACCCTGGCCTTCGACCCCCACCTCGACACGATCGACAAACACCACCATGTGGGCCGTTACCTGACCCTGTTCGCCTGGGCGGTCTTCCTGGCCGACTACCTGATCTCGCTGGCCTTGGCGCCTGACCGGCCGCAGTACATCAAGACCCACGTCCTGCAGGCCGTGGGTGTGCTCTTCCCGCCTTTGCGGATTCTGCTGATCTTCCACGTCACGTACGTGGTCGTGAGCAAGTCGCGCGATCGCTTCGGAGCAAGGGTTCGGGAGTACCTGCTGTACACCTCGACGCTGGTGATCCTGGTGGCGAGCATGGCGGTCACCATCGCCGAACGCAATGCTCCGGGTGCCCGGATCGTGAGCTACGGCGATGCGCTGTGGTGGTCGGCCGAGACCATCTCCACGGTGGGCTATGGCGACATGTACCCGGTGACGGTCCTCGGCCGGATCATCGCGGTCGTGCTGATGATCAACGGTTTCGTGATTTTGTCAGTACTCACTGCGACAGTGGCTCAGAAGTTCGTGAGCGCCCAGCAGAACGCGGCCGCTGACGGACCACAGCCCGATCCCCTTCCGGAACCGGAGGTATGAATGAGCCAGCTCACCGACCGCGACCGCGCGATCCTGGAGTTCGAGAAGCACTGGTGGCGTTTCGAGGGCGCCAAGCAGCAGGCCATCCGCGAGCAGCTGCAGCTTTCGCCGACCCGCTACTACCAGGTTCTCAACGACCTGGTCGACGATCCCGCGGCGTTACTCGCCGAGCCGGTGGTCGTCAGGCGGTTACAGCGCCAGCGGCAGTCCCGGCGGAAGGCCGTTTCCGAGCACGTCTGAGCCGGCGTACCGGGTTCTGGGCGTAGCCGCCTGCCGCGAGTCCGGCCCGCCGCTCGAACACGTTGCGCGACCACCAGTCGCCGGTGCGCAACAGCGAATACCCGGCTGCCAGCCCGTAGGCGGGCCAGAACAGCGCACCGAGCAGGGCGTACTGACGCATGTGCGACGTCTCATGCTCCCAGACCGCAGCCGGCACCGGCTGCCTGCTGATCACGACGCAGCCGATGGTGAAAGCCCCTGCGTCAGGGAATCGCCAGCGATATCCGGTGGCCTCCCAGTACCCGTCGCGGGACGTGATCGGGCAACCGGCGACGCGGGCGGCCAGCAAGCCGGTCGCAGTGGTCAGGTTCACCGCGTTGAGCGCAACCACGGGATTCACCACGGGCCGACCTTCGATTCCTTCAGGTCCACTCGTCCACCGGTGCGGTCACCAGCGGCGGCCTTTCGACGTCGGCCAGTGCGTGCCAGGTCCCGACGAAATCGTGGCCGACCCGGTCGAACTGGGCCATCGCCTGCCCGACCGAACGCGAACTGTGCAGATGCGGGTCGAGCCGGCGCAGCGCGGTCTGCAGGATCTGCGCGGCCATCCGGCCCAGTTTGCGCTCGTCGTGGTGGCGATGCAGGCGCACGCCGAGGTCCACTTGGGCGATGGCATCGATCCCAAGCATTTCGGCGGTGTCCACCAGCATCGCGAATTCCACCCCGTAGCCGACGGGGAAGCGCAGTTGCTCGAGCAGACTGCGCCGGGCCGCGTACTCGCCGGCCAGCGGTTGGATGACCCCGGCCAGTTGCGGCCAGTACAGGTTGAGCAGCGGACGCGCGACCAGCTCCGTGACCCGTCCGCCACCGGCTGGGACCGTGGACTCGCCCTCCACCAGCGGCCGTTCGTACACCGCCTTCACCAGATGCACCGAACTGTCGGTGAGCACGGGGCCGAGTAAGCCGGTCACGTAATGCGTGTCGAACGACCGCAGGTCCGCGTCGATGAAGACGATCAGGTCGGCATCTGTCGCGGCCAGCGCCCGCCACATCGCCTCGCCTTTCCCGCGCAGTGGCGGCAGTCCGGGGAAGACCCCGTCCAGTGGCACGACCCGCGCACCGTTGGCCGCGGCCACTTCGGCGGTCGCATCCGTGGATCCGGAGTCGAGCACCACCAAGTCGTCGACCAGCGAGCCGTACAACTCGTCGTGGATGGTTTTGACGATCTGCCCCACGGTCTCGGCCTCGTTGAGTGCCGGCAGAATCACCGCGACGCTCTGCTGCTTGACCGGCAGCAGGTCCTCGACACGCCAGTCATCGGCGGTGGAGGTGCGGTTGTGCAGCCAGGTCTCAACGTGTTCGCTCACATGCCCCCCAGGACACCTCGGGTACAGTCGGGTGCGACCAGCGTGTCACAATTCCATAGACCTCATCCAGAGGGGCAGAGGGACCGGCCCGTCGAAGCCCCGGCAACCTACCGCGAAACTGCGGGAACGGTGCCAACTCCGGCCGCGTCAGCGGGAAGATGTGAAGGATTGCCATGACGATCGACCTCGGTAATGCAGTCGGACTCACCTGTCGGGAATGTTCGGCCACCTACGACCTCGGCGCCGCCTACGCCTGCATGGAATGCTTCGGGCCGCTGGAGGTCGCCTACGACTTCGGCACCATCACGCGTGCAGACATCGAAAGTGGCCCCAGTTCTCTATGGCGCTACCGGGCGCTGCTCCCGGTGCGTCCCACTGCCGCCGACGAACCCAACCTGGCGCCGGGCTGGACCCGGCTGCACAAGGCCGACAACCTCGCCGCCGAACTCGGTATGCGCACCCTGTGGGTCAAGGACGACTCGGGCAACCCCACTCACTCGTTCAAGGACCGGGTCGTGGCAGTGGCGCAGTCCGCGGCCCGGGCCTTGGGCCTGACAACGCTGGCGTGCGCCTCGACGGGCAACCTGGCGCATGCGGTGGCTGCTGCGGCGGCCTGCGGAGGCCAGGACTCAGTGGTGGTCATCCCCCACGATCTGGAGGCGGGCAAGACCATCACCACCGCGACCTACGGCGGAATCCTGTTGGCGGTGGAGGGCAACTACGACGACGTCAACCGGCTGTGCTCGGAGATCATCGGCGAGGACTTCTCCCAGACGTGGGGATTCGTGAACGTCAACATCAGGCCGTACTACGCCGAGGGCTCCAAGTCGGTGGGGTACGAGATCGCCGAGCAGCTCGGCTGGCGCACGCCCGCCCAGGTCGTCGCACCGGTTGCCTCCGGATCCTTGCTCACCAAGGTCGACAAGGCCTGGCGTGAGATGGCCGATCTCGGCTTGATCGAGCAGTCCGAATACACCGTCTTCGGCGCCCAGGCCACCGGCTGTTCACCGGTCGCGCAGGCCTTCGACGCCGGCTGGGACGTCGTGAAGCCGGTCAAACCCGACACGATCGCGAAGTCGCTGGCGATCGGCAACCCGGCCGACGGCCCGTACGCCCTGGATGTGGTCCGGCGCACCGGGGGGTCGATCGCAGCCGTCAGCGACGACGATGTGGTCGACGGCATCCGACTGCTGGCCCGCACGGAGGGCATCTTCGCCGAGACCGCCGGAGGCGTCGTGGTCGCCAATCTGCGTCAGATGATCAAGGACGGTGCGCTTGATCCGGAGGCCGAGACCGTCATTCTGAACACCGGGGACGGGCTCAAGACCCTCGACGCGGTGATGGGTTTTGCGAAACCGACGGCCACCATCCGGCCCGACGTCGACGAGGTCCGGGCGGCCATTTCCTGAAGCCCTGTGCGGCTCTTACGGCGGGTCTGTGGACAAGTCCGGCCCACACCTGCGTAGACTGGTGGTGATCACATCGTGATCCCGCGCGGCCGACAGTCGCACGGAATTCAGAAACACAGCAAGGACAACACAACACATGAGCAGTGTCAGCGGAACCGTTAAGTGGTTCAACGCCGAGAAGGGCTACGGCTTCCTCTCCCTGGACGACCAAGAAGGCGATGTCTTCGTGCACTGGAGCGCTATCCAGTCCGACGGCTACAAGTCGCTTCAGGAAGGTCAGCGAGTCGAGTTCACCATCGTGCAAGGACCGAAGGGCGCGCAGGCGGACACCGTCGTGCCGTTGTCCTAACACGAGACCTCCACGAAGGCCCGGGTGAGCGATCACCCGGGCCTTCGTGCGTCATGGGCCAGCCTTGCCCGACCCGTGCGGCGCGTGTGCCGAGGTCCGAGCATGGCCGTATCCTGAAGACGTGATTCAAACTGTGACGTGGGCCCTGAACCTCATCTTCCTCGCTCTTGCGCTCTTCGCCCTGGTCGACGTCATCCGGCGCCCCCAAGCGGCGTTCCCGGCCGTCGAGCGCCAGTCGAAAGTGGCGTGGGGACTGTTCACCGGGATCGCAGCCGCGATCATCTTCTTGTTCGGCGCCATCAACTTCCTCGGCATCGTCGGGGTCGTGGTGACCATGTTCTATCTCGTGGATGTCCGTCCCAAGGTGCGCGAGATCACCGGGAGTCGATGAACCGGCCGGTCGGCCGGGTCACCCGCGGCACTACCGGCAGCAACCGCCTTCGCCGGTTCGACCGCTGGATCACCTACCTCGCCGAACGTGAGATCCGCTCGGATGCATCGCCGCTGAGCGTAGACCTCGGATTCGGATCCGCACCTACCACCACCGCCCAGTGGCAGCGCAGCCTGCGGCGGGTCAATCCTGCGTCGCAGGTCGTGGGGATCGAGATCGACCGGGACCGGGTGGCTGCTGCAGCCGGAATCATCACCGCCGTCCACGGGGGCTTCGAGATACCTACAGACCGCCGCCCACTGCTGATCAGGGCCGCCAACGTCCTGCGCCAGTATCCGCTCGACGAGGTCACCTCCGCGTGGCACCTCATGTCCTCGCGGCTGGCGCCGGGGGGCTGGCTCATCGACGGCACCTGCGACGAACAAGGCCGGCTCGCCGCGATGCTGAGCATCGACGCGACCGGTCAGCCGGTCTGGTTCACGGTCTCCGTTCGACTGGCGGACCTGCATACGCCCAGCCAGGTCGCTGCCCGGCTGCCCAAAGCACTCATCCACGACAACATTGCAGGCTCGGGCATCCACGAACTGCTCGAGGCGATGGACCGGAACTGGGCAGCCGCCCCGAGATGGGGCGCTCGGCAGCGCTGGATCCACATGGCGCGCACCGTGCGCGAGCAGGGGTGGGCCGTTCGCGATTCCCAGAACCGCTGGCGCCTCGGGGAGCTGACTGTGGCGTGGGAGCAGGTGGCCCCGGACTGAACACGACGAAGGGCCCCCGCGTGGCGGAAGGGCCCTTCGTTGTTCGTCGGCTAGTTACCGGCCGATGGTCTCACGGACCTTGTCGACAGCGGACTCGGCGCGCTTGCGCAGGTCCGCGGCGGTGTCCTCGGCGCGCTTGCGCAGGTCCGCAGTGGTGTCCTCGACACGCTTGCGCAGGTCGGAGGTGGAGTCCTCCGCGCGGTCGCGCAGGTCGACGACGATCTCCTCGGCGCGGTCCTGCACCTCGTCGAGCTTCGGCAGTTCGAACTTCGGCAGGTCGATCTTCGACAGGTCGATCTTGGGCAGGTCGAAGGGCAGCTCGAACTTCGGCAGCTCGAACGGCAGCATGGCGATGAGACCGTTCTTGGCCTCGGTCACCTTCTTCTCAACCGGCTGGGCGGCCGCGGTGGGCTTTGCGCTGGTGGTGACCTTCTTGGCGGTGGTCTTGGCCGGAGCCTTCTTCGCCGGGGCCTTCTTGGCGGCGGTCTTGGCCGGAGCCTTCTTCGCCGGTGCCTTCTTGGCAGTGGTCGTCTTGGCAGTGGTGGTCTTGGCGGTGGTAGCCATTTACTTGTCCTTTCGTCGGTTTGCGGAACGCCGGGTCTCGACGCTGGAATCCGTCCCGGCCTGCCCCTCCAAGGCCGGCCCCGAATCCTCTCCGCGGTGGTTGGCGTTCTCGGATTGGAACGCCGCGTAGATCTCCAGCAGCGACTGCCGCTGACGCTCGGTCAACGTCACGTCACTTGCCAAAGCCGCCGTCACCGACGGGTCCCCGAGCCG
>Ga0209607_1001607_pt1 | contig 18788 bp, 14 predicted proteins | sample AD_UKC117_MetaG_FD_184413 | JGI IMG/M metagenome (GOLD analysis project Ga0209607, IMG submission 184413) | Active sludge microbial communities of municipal wastewater-treating anaerobic digesters from Hong Kong - AD_UKC117_MetaG (SPAdes)... | ecosystem: Engineered > Bioreactor > Anaerobic >... | reverse complement strand
AGCCGCATCGCCACGCAATATGTCACTTCGAACCCCTCCGGACCCGCACCCTATTGTTGGACCTGGACGCTCACAAAAAGCGCGTTGTCTCCCGCGCCGTACGTCACACCTGTCAGCGGACTAGCTTCGCTATAGTCGAGGCCGGTTGCAACCTGAATGTAACGCTCGTCCGGGCAGACGCGATTTGCCGCATCGAACCCGACCCAGCCGAGCCCGTCCACCCAGGCCTGCGCCCAGGCATGGCCGGCTTCCTGGTCGACCCGGTCCAGCATCATCATGTAGCCGCTGACATAGCGCGCCGGAAAGCCGAGCAGGCGCGCCGCCGCCGTGAACACATGCGCATGGTCCTGGCAGACGCCATGGCCAAGCGCGATCGCCTCCTCGGCCGTTGTGTCCACGTTGGTCGGCTCCGTATTGTAGACGACCGTGTCGGCGATGAGGTTCATCAGGCCATGTAGCGTATCGAGGTCCAGCGGCAGGTCCCGGCCAAGCTTGCCCACCAGCGCCTTCACGCCCTTCCCCGCCTCTGTCAGCGGCGTGAACCGCTTGTAGAGCCAGAGCGGCGGCACCATCCGGTCGTCCGTCAGCACGCCAGCCGTATCCCGTGTCTCGATCTCGCCGTGGCAGGTCACCGACAGGCGCTGCGTGCCCGGTTCGATTGAAATGAGATCGACGAGGTTTCCGTGCTGGTCGGTATATCGGGCTTCGTCCTTCGCGCCGTCCAGGACCACATCCCAAGAGATCACGGTCTGGGCGTCGGTATCGTGCGGGCGCAGCCGTATCTGCTGGAGCGCATAGGTCGCCGCCTTCTCGTACGTGTAGGTCGTGGTGTGATCGATGCGGAGTCTCATGGCCTATTCGTAGAACCTGTAGTCGGCTTCGATCTGGACCGAGAAGGCCGCGTTCTGGGCCATGAAGCCGGTGAGGAATTCATGCAGGCCCTTCTCGAAGACCCGCGCGATATTCAGCGACGTCAGCCGGTTCTCCTGACGGATGGCCAGCTCGTGCGACGGTGCGCTGGTGCCGTATTCACGCTCCAGCCGCTTCAGGTATTCGGTGATCCCATCATAGCAGAAGGCCAGCGAGCGCGGCAGGCGCGCGTCGAAGATAAGGAAATCGGCAATCGCGATCGGGCTCGCATTGCCACCATTCAGCCAGTAGAAGCTGCGCTCGGCCGAGGCCGACCGGAGGATCATCTCCCATTGCACATTGTCGAGCGATGAACCGATGGAAGCGCTCGACGGCAGCAGGACGTAGTACTTGGTGTCGAGGATGCGGGCCGTATTGTCCGCCCGTTCCACCAGCGTTCCCACCTGCATGAAATTGTAGATGTCGTTGCGCAGCATCGTGCCGGCGACCGCCCCACGGACCTGCGCCGCCTGGCGCCGGATCAGCGACAGGACTTCCGGCAATTCGCGCTCGGCAATCGGCCGTTTCAGGATATCGCGCACGCTCATCCAGGCGTCGTTGATCGCCTCCCACACTTCGCGCGTCAGCGCGGTACGGGTCATGCGCGCATTCTCTCTTGCTTCCTGCAACGCGCGGAACACGCCCGTCGGGTTGTCCTTGTCCCGGAGAACGAAGTCGATCACCTTGTCGGAACGGAACACTTCGTGCTTGTCGAGATATGCATTCGTGCAGCCGGCGGTGGTGACAACCGAACGCCATTCCTCCGTATCCGAATCGGCGCGCGTCAATGCCATGCGGAACCCCGCATCGACGAGGCGCGTCGTGTTCTCCGCCCTTTCGAGGTATCGCGCGAGCCAGAAGAGGCCGGCGGCGGTCCGTCCCAGCATCTCCTAGTCCTCCTTCAGCACCCAGGTATCCTTGGTGCCTCCCCCCTGGCTCGAATTGACGACCAGAGAGCCCTTCTTCATCGCGACGCGCGTCAGGCCGCCAGGCGTAACTTCTACCCCTGCCGGTGAGACCAGCACAAAGGGCCGGAGGTCCACGTGGCGCGGCGCGAGGCCCGCCTTGGTCAGTACCGGGACGGTCGAGAGTGCCAGCGTCGGCTGTGCGATATAATTGCCCGGCCGGGCGATCAGTTTCTCGCGGAACGCGCGGACTTCCGCCTTGCTCGCCGCCGGGCCGACGAGCATGCCGTAACCGCCGGAGCCGTGCACTTCCTTGACGACCAGTTCCTCGAGATGTTCGAGCACATAGGCCAGCGCATCCTTCTCCGCGCAGCGCCAGGTCGGCACGTTCTGCAGGATCGGCTTCTGTCCGGTATAGAACTCGACGATTTCCGGCATGTAGGAATAGATCGCCTTGTCGTCGGCGATCCCGGTGCCTGGCGCATTCGCGATCGTGATGCCGCCCGACCGGTAGATGTCCAGAATGCCCGCGACGCCCAGCATCGAGTCCGGACGGAAGTTCAGCGGATCGAGGAAGTCGTCATCGATCCTGCGGTAGATCACATCGACCGGCTCATAGCCGCGTGTCGTACGCATCGCGATCCGCCCGTCGGTCACGCGCAGGTCGTGTCCTTCCACCAGTTCGACGCCCATCTGGTCCGCCAGGAAGGCATGTTCGAAATAGGCCGAGTTATGGATGCCCGGCGTCAGCACCGCCACGGTCGGGCGATTGCCCTTCGCGGCTGGCGGCCCGCAGCGTTCCAGCGAGCGGCGAAGCATGGTCGGGTATTGCTGAACCGGCTCGACCTTGATGTGCGAGAAGAGTTCCGGGAACATCTTCAGCATCGTCTCGCGGTTTTCCAGCATGTAGGAGACGCCGCTCGGCGTGCGGGCATTGTCTTCCAGCACGTAGAACTCGTTCGGGCCGGTGCGCACGAGGTCGACCCCAACAATGTGGGTGTAGATCCCGCCCGGCGGGTCCATGCCGATCATCTTCGGCAAGAAAGCCGCGTTCTCGCGGATCAGCCGTTCCGGCACGCGGCCGGCCCGCAGGATCTCCTGCCGGTGATAGATGTCGTGCAGGAAGGCGTTGATCGCCTTCACGCGCTGTTCGATGCCGCGCACGAGATTGGCCCATTCATGCGCGCCGATGATGCGTGGAATCAGGTCGAAAGGGATCAGCCGCTCGTCGGCCTCGGCCTGGCCATAGACGTTGAACGTGATGCCTGTGCGCCGGAAGAAGGCCTGCGCTTCAAGCGACTTCTTCAGCAGCGCCGGCCGGCTCATGTCCTGCAGCCAGGAGGCATAGGCCCCATAGGGCGCGCGAACGGTTCCGTCGAATCCGTCCATTTCGTCAAAGAATTGAGGTGCCTCTCCCATAACGGCAGAAACGCACGCCCCGTGGCGCGCGGTCAAGCGGGCGCGGCAGGCCGCCCCGCCCTGCCCAATCCCCGCTCGCCTTTCGAAAAAGCGTGCACCGCCCTGCCCAAAATTTAGGCATAACGACCGCAAGGCTTCCTGAAGAATTTACTGGAACTCTGGCACGGACTGTGCGTTATCCGCGCCGTCAACGGCCTGAAAGGTGTCGAAGATCCCATGTCGAATGCCCCTGTGCTCAAAGCACCGTGGCGGTCGCTTCTGCGTTTCCTGGGTGGCATCCGCCGCCTCAGCCGGCGCACCAACCCCGCCAAACTCCTCCTCATCGGCTACAGCCTCTATGCGCTGATTGGCTGGTTCGTTCTCTGCCTGCCGCTTTCCCAGAGCCGGCCGGTCGCGCCGCTGGACAGCCTGTTCACCTCCGTGTCGGCGGTGTCCACCACCGGCCTCGTAACGGTCGACCCCGGCTCGACCTATTCCCCCTTCGGACAATTCGTCCTTCTCTGCCTCATCCAGGCCGGGGGCGTTGGCTACATGACGATCGGCTCCTTCATCATGCTGGCCCGGCATGCGCGCCTTTCCTCCATGCGCAGCCGGATGACCCGCGTAACCTTCTCCCTGCCCAATCAGGCAACGCCCGCCCAGTTCATCCGGACGGTCATCCTCTTCACCTTCGCCTGCGAGGCCCTTGGCGCACTGGCGCTCTATCCCGTCCTCGCCCGCGCCGGCATCGACAATCCCGCCTGGAGTGCGATCTTCCACTCGATCTCGGCCTTCTGTACGGCCGGCTTCAGTCTCAACCCGGACAGTTTCGAGGCCTTCCGCGACGATCCGGCGCTGAACCTGATCATCTCGGCGCTCAGCCTGCTCGGCGCGCTCGGCTTCCTCATCGCATGGGACATCTGGCGCAATTTCACCTCCCGCGCCCATCACCTGACCTATACGAGCAAGGTGATCCTGCGCATGACGGCGATCCTGCTCCTGCTCGGCACGGCGGTCTTCTTCCTGGCCGAGCCGTCCATCGCCTCCCTGCCGCAAGACGAACGCCTCATGGCGGCCTTCTTCCAGTCCATGACTGCCTCGACCACGGTCGGCTTCGATACGCACCCGATCGGCACGATGGGGTATCCGTCCCTGCTCATCCTCTTCCTGCTGATGGCGGTCGGCGCCTCGCCCTCGGGCACAGGTGGCGGCCTCAAGACGACCACGTTCGCCGCCATGCTGGGCCTCCTGCGCTCAACCCTGAAACAACGCCGCCGCGTCGTCTTCTTCAATCGTCCGATCAGCCCCTCGCGGCTTCAGGCAGCCGGCGCCGCCGTGTTCTATTTCATGGTCCTGCTGACGGCTTCCGTCTTCATCCTGACCCTAACAGAGCACGGGCCGCATTTCGAACAGCTCGTGTTCGAAGCGATTTCCGCCCTCGGCACGGTCGGCCTGTCGACCGGCATCACCGGCTCGCTCAGCGATATCGGCAAGCTGGTCATCATTATTCTCATGATGGCGGGCCGGGTCGGCATTCTCAGCTTCGGCATCGCCGTGGCCCTGCACGAGGACTCGGAGGAAGAAACCTCCGATCACGAACTGATCCCCTGATCTGCGAACAGGTTGGCCGGCCCTAGAGCGCGTCGCTCCAGGGCCGACTGAGCAGGGCTGCGGAGTTGATGATGCCGACCATGCAATAGGTCTGCGGGAAATTGCCCCACAGCTCCCCAGTTTCCGGATCTACGTCTTCCGACAGGAGGCCAAGATGGTTGCGCGCGGCCAGCAGGGCCCCGAAGACGCGCCGCGCCTCATCAATTTCGCCGATCCGGTAGAGCGCATCGACCAGCCAGAACGTGCAGGCAGTAAACGCCGTCTTTGGCTTCCCGAAATCGTCGGTCACCTTGTAGCGGTAGACATGATCGCCATCGCGCAGGTCTCGGTTGATCACCTGCACGGTGGAAACGTAACGCGGATCGTCGGAGGCGATAAAGCCGATCTCCGCCATCAGCAGGACCGAGGCATCCAGTGCTTCGCCTTCGAAAGCCGCCGTAAAAGCGCCGACCGTCTCGTTCCAGGCCCGTTCGAGGATCGTCTTGCGGATGATGTCCGCTCGCTCGCGCCAGTAATCCACGCGTGCCGCAAGCCCCAGATGCGCCGCGATCTTCGCCAGCCGGTCGCATGCCGCCCAGCACATGATGGCGGAGGATGTATGCACCTGCGCGATCGTGCGGAATTCCCAAATGCCAGCATCCGGCGTGTTGTGGACGGCGAAGGCGCGCTCTCCGACTGGTTCCAGCTGTTCGAACTCGGCAAGGCCTGGTCGCTTCATGAGGCGCGTATCGAAAAAGCTCTGCGCCACGCCGAGCACGACCTGGCCATAGACGTCATGCTGCACATGTTCGGCCGCCTGGTTGCCACGCCGCACCGGCCCCATGCCGCGATAGCCCGGCAGGGAAGCCGCGATATCCTCCGCCAGGTCGGCCTCCAGCCCGATCCCGTAGACCGGCTGGATATGCCCGCCTTTCGACTGGGCCACGATATTCCGCACCCAGCGCATGTAATGTTCCAGCGTCCCCATACCGGACAATCGGTTCAGCGCCGTCACGGTGAAATAGGCATCGCGAATCCAGCAATAGCGATAATCCCAGTTGCGCTCCGAGCCTTCATGTTCCGGCACACTCGTGGTCAGGGCCGCAACAATGCCGCCCGTTTCCTCAAAGACGCAGAGCTTCAGCGTAATCGCCGCCCGGATCACCGCCTCCTGCCACTCGAAGGGCACCGCAAGGCTGCGCGCCCAGCGTCTCCAGTAATTGCGCGTGCGCTCCTCCCAGTCCCGGGCAATCACTTCCGGATGATCCGACAGGGATTCGTCCGCTCCCAGAATAAATGCGGCCTCCCGGTCGAGAATGAAGCTCGTGCCTGAGAGGATATAGGAAACAGGCGCATCCGTCGTGACGCGGAAACTGAACTCCTCGTCCACGAAGCGGACATGGTTGACCCCGCGCACCGGCTTCAGCTTGCGTCCGCCCCACTCGGTCTCTGGCGTCAGCGTGATCCGGAGGCGCGGCGTACCGGCCAGGACGCGGAACCGGCGCACCAGCGAAGCCGGCCGGAACATCCGCCCCTGGTTCTCGAACCGCGGCGCAAAGTCGGTGATCTCCACAACCGCCCCATCCTGCGACTCAAGGCGCGTGCGCAGTACGGCACTGTTGGCATCATAGGACTGGGTGCGCTCGGCCAGACCGTCCATCCAGACCGAGAAGACGCCGCCGCCGCCAAGCAGCTGGTTGAACACGGGCTGGCCGTCGAACCGTGGCAGGCAGAACCACTGATAGTCGCCACGCGAATTGATCAGGGCTGCAACGCTGCCATTGCCCACAATGCCGAGGTCCAGTCCGCTCATCCCCGCAACAACTCCTTCAAGTAAAGATGCACCGCCGCAACATCATCCAGCCGATGGTGCGCCTGCGTCTCGCCAGAGCCGACCTTAATCGACATACCGCCTAACCGATTGGCCGCCGCGAAGGCATCTTCGTCCGTCGTATCGTCGCCGATCATTACGGCCCGCCGCCCGACAAAAGGCGTTTCCCCCATTCGCCGTTCGAGCGCCCTGCCCTTGTTCGCCCCGTCCGGTTTGGCCTCGAACACGAACTTGCCGTTCTGCAGGGCGTATCCGGCGCCGGTCAGGTCCGCCGCCGCAAGCGCTGCGCCGATCCCGCCTGCCGCCTCCGGCACCTGCCGGTAATGCAGCGCAAGCACCGGTCCCTTGGTCTCGACCCGCGTGCCGGCAAAGCGCGCGCAGATCGCCTCAAAGGCCTCCTGTACTCGCTCCGGCGCGGCGGCCCGCGACACCGGCGGCGCTTCGCCCGGAGCAAGTTCGATCAGGCCGTGATTGCCGATCCGCCAGACGCCTGCCGGTACGCGAAGGGCAAGATCACCCACATCCCGGCCGGAAATCACTGCCAGTGCGCCGTCCTGGCGCTCTGCTACCGCTTCAAGGATGCCACCAAGACCTGGCGCCAGATACACCGTATCCGGATCGTCCTGCAGCCCGGTAAGCGTTCCGTCGAAATCCAGAAACAGTGCATCGCCCTCGCGCAATGGCGGCGGGCCCGTCATAGCCCCCGTCATGTCAGTACCCGCACTCCCGTCCCCGCCGGTACCGCGTTCAGGAACCGCTGGCGCCACCAGACGAGGTCCTGAGCCCGCAGGCCCTCCATCAGCGCGCTCCAGCGCGCGCGGCGCTCTTCCAGCGGCATATGGATCGCCCTGTAAACCGCCTCCGCGATCGCCGAGGCATCATAGGGATTGACGATCAGCGCTTCCTTCATCTGCTCGGCCGCGCCGGCAAATTGCGAAAGAACCAGCACGCCGGGATCTTCCGGGTCCTGCGCGGCGATGAATTCCTTCGCGACAAGGTTCATCCCATCCTGCAACGGTGTGACGAGGCAGACCCTTGCCATCCGGTAGAGGCCGGCAATCTCGTCCCGCGCATAGCCGCGAGCGAGATAGCGGATCGGAATCCAGTCGAGGTCGCCATAATCGCCGTTGATACGGCCGGACAACTCGTCCAGCTGCTCGCGTAATTGCGCATAGCCCCCCACGACCGAACGCGAGGGAGGCGCAATCTGGGTGAAGGAAATCCGTCCGTGCACATCCGGATGCCGGTCGAACAGATCTGCCATTCCCTCGAACCGGTGCAGCAGGCCCTTGGAATAGTCCATGCGGTCTACGCCCAGGACGAGCTGGCGCCGGCCGAGGAAGCGCGCAAGCTTCGCAGCCGCAAGCTGGGCATCGTCGCAGGTCGCAGCGGAGACAAAGGCATCGACATCAATGCCGATCGGGCAATGCAGCAGTCGCACGGTCCGCTCGCCGACGCGGAACCGCCCGTCGGGCAGTTCTTCCGCCCCGAATTCCTCTTCGAGATAACGCGAGAGATTATAGAGATCCTTGCCCGTCTGCACGCCAACGACGTCATAGGCGCACAGGGCCTCGCCCAGCTTGCGGTGTTCCGGTATCGCCCTGAAGGCTTCCGGCGCCGGGAACGGAATGTGCAAAAACCAGCCGATCCGTCCGGTCCATCCGCGCTGACGCATCATCCGGCCCAAAAGGAAGAAATGATAATCGTGCACCCAAACAAAATCGTCCGGCCGGGCTTCCTGTACAGCGATGCGCGCGAATTTCTCATTCACCGAACGATAGGTGCGATAGGTGTCGGCCTCGAACACGGCCAGGTCGATCCGGTTGTGCATCACCGGCCAGAGCACGCTGTTGGAATAAGCAAGGTAGAAGCCGTCATATTGCCGGCGGGACAAGTCGCTGAGCGTGAAGCCCACGCCCTCTTCCTCAGAGTGGATCACACGTTCGGTTTCGAATTCGGCGACTCGGCCCGACCAGCCGATCCACACGCCCTTGGTTTCGACGAGCGTCTCCCACAGCGCCACGGCGAGCCCGCCCGCCTTGTTCTCGCTGCCTGCCGCCGTCCGGTTCGAGATCGCAATCAATCGTCCCGGCGGTTTTGCCGAAGTTGCCGCCTTCGCGCTCGCCATAATCCCTTTCCTGTTGCTTCCCATGTAGACGCGTCTGCGGCCAGAACCAAGCGACAACGCGCATTGACGCGCGGAATCGTCGCCTTTGCCCATGAATCTGGCACAACAAACGCGTCAGCGGGAACGATCACGGACTTTCACCAACGCGCCCGACAATGACCGAGTTCCGAGCCAAACGCAGCACGAATGCCGGAAGGTCAGTCTGCAAGCGCCTCAATGGCCGGCTGAAGGCGCAACACTTCGGAAAACGCAAGGAAGACATGATAGAAAGTCGACGCCGGGACATCATTGGCTTCCGGCTTGCCATCCGCGGTAAACCGTTCGATCCAGAGGCCGGGAATTGCCGTGTCGAAATACCGGTCCAGCAGCAGGCGGACGCTCGACGCTACCGCCTCGGTCGGATCCTTTCCGGTCGCCTCAAACAGGGCGAGATGCGCCTTGATCCGCTCCGTATTGGGCCAGGTGCGCGCGCCGGCATCGACCGGCATGCCATCGTCCATCACCACCTGCATCGTGCGGCCCGTTGCTTGATCGACCCCATGGGCTTCCGCAAAAGCCACCAGCCCTTCGGCAAGCGCGACTGTGTCTTCACCGGTCAGTTCGGCAAAGCGGATCAGGATCCACGCCCATTCGAGCTGGTGCCCCGGCTCAACAAGCCTCCCATCCTCGCCGCTCGCGCGGTTCCAATCCGCGTCGAAATATTCTGCCAGCGTACGGCCATCGAACAATTTCGTGCGAAACAGGTCCACGATCTCTCGTGCAGCGGCAAGAAAGCGGCTCTCCCCGCTCACTTCATAGGCCACGAGAGAGGCCTCCAGCAGGTGCATATGCGGGTTCTGAAGCCGCCAGCCTTCCGGCGGCAATTCATGCCAGAAGCCTTCCTCGGTACGCATATGCGCGTCGATGAAATCCATCACGCGGTGCATGCTGGCCAGCGTTTCCGCGCTCCCGGCTACCTTGTGGCGCCAGGCATAGCCGAACAGAACGAAGGCGAGATCGTACAGGTCCGGCGTCGCATCGAGTACGATGCCTTCCCGGTCGCTCGTGCGCGGCCAGCCGAGTTCCGGCCCCTGGTACAGCGCATCCAGCTGCCGGGCGCCGTCTGCAGAGAGCTCGATCGCCGGCTGCCAGCCGAGCAATACGGCCGCATGCGAAAAGACATAAGTCTGCCGGCCGATCACACGTGTACGATGAAAGCCGGTGTCGATCGGCTTTCCGGCATAGTCGAGCTTCTCGACGAAGCGCCCACTTTGCCGATCGAGCCCCACTTCCGCCCACAGCGGGAGGGCGACATCGAACATCCAGCGGCGGATCTCATCAAATGGAATGGCGCTTTTCATGCTCACCTCTCCCGGTCAGGCCGGACCGATAATATCGCAAACCATCGCCAAGAGATCCCCATCCCGGTACATGCGTCCCGAAATGCCCGCCCGCCGCGCCGCCTCCATGTCCGACTCCTTGTCGCCAATGAGGAAGCTGCGGTCCTTGTCGATCTGCCAGTCTCCCAACGCTCGCAGGATCATCCCCGGATTGGGTTTTCGGTCCGGATGATTGGCGACCGTATAGGCAGGCACTTTCCCGTCCTCATGATAGGGACAATGATAGAAGGCATCGACAAAGGCGCCATCGCCTGCCAGCTGATCCTGCATCCCGGCATGAAACAGCGCGACCGCTGCCTCGTCATAATAGCCGCGCGCCACACCTGCCTGGTTGGTCACCACGATGACGCGATAGCCGCGGTCGTTCAGCAGACGGATCGCCTGCTTCGCGCCCGGTATCCAGTTGAGATCCTCAATCCGGTGCGTGTAGCCGTTATCCTCGTTCAGTACGCCGTCGCGGTCCAGGAACGCCGTCGGCCGCACGCGCAGCGCCGCCGTTTCCTGCTGCGCCTGCGCAAGGGTCTCCGGCAGGCCGATATCCAGGAAGTATCCGTTGAAGGGAATGCCTTCCAGCTTCCCTTCCTTCACCAGTGCCGGGAACACGTCGCTCTCGATGGACGACGGCGCTGCGATCCGGTCGACGATGCGACGATCGAGATAGTAGATACCGCCATTGATCAGGCCGGGACCCTTCAGGTCCGGATTCTTCTCGATGAACGCGGAGATCCGGCTGCCATCCAGCTCCACAGAGCCATAACGCGCGGTATCGTCCACCATGCGCAGCGCGAGCCGACCGCCACCTTCCGGCAGGGGGCTCGCCGTCAGCGTCCGCAGGTTGATATCGAACAGAGAGTCGCCATTGGAGAGAATGAAGGTCTCGTCCAGCACGCTGGCCGCCTCTGCCAACGCACCACCGGTTCCCATCGCCTTGCTTTCGCGGACGACACGGATTTCGGCTTCGCCAATGCGCTGGCCGTGGTAAGCTTCTTCCACCTTTTCGCCGAGATGGCCCGCCAGCAGCACGATGTCCGTGAACCCCATCCGCGCTGCGTTTTCCAGCAGAAGGTCGAGAAAGCGCACACCTGGCGCAATTTCCTGCATCGGCTTCGGCGTATTCGCAGAGAGCGCACCGAGCCGCGTCCCCTTCCCGCCCACCAGGAACAGGGCCTGTTTCACGCGCGTCATGCTGGCTCCCGCAGGGCTTCTTTCAGCGCTTCGTCAAAAACCTTCTGCGTGCTGTTCAGCGTCGCGTCCCAGCTGAAATAGCGGCCCGTGAGTTCGGCCGATCCCGTCCGCAAGCGGTCTGCCAGCGGCGGATCGTTCAGCACTTTCAGCATGCCCTCGGCCAGCGCACCCGCATCCTTGGCATTGCACAGCAGCACGTTCTCGCCATCCACGAATTCCGGCTCCGGACGTTCGTTGTGGGTTGTGATCACCGGCAGGCCATGCGCTGCGCAGGCTGCGATGGAGCTGTTGTTCATTGCGGCGCCTTCGGTGAAAGGTAGCACGGCATAATCGGCAGCCCGCAGGTAAAGCGAACCATCATCGCTGTCGAACGGGAATTCGCCGGTCCAGCTGATTGCATCCTCTACACCGGCCTTCCGGGCGATGTCGTAGAGATCGTTGACGCTCCAGCCGGACTTGAAATAGTCAGGCGCCGCGCCGCCGACAATGGCCAGTCGCGCATTGGGCGCTTGATTGCGTACCTTGCCGAAGCCTTCGATCAGGTATTCCAGTCCCTTGCCCACATAGAGCCGGCCGAAATAGGCAAACAGCGGCACATCCGCCGGTACGCCCAGCATTTCACGCCCTTTCAGACGCGATGCTTCGCCCGGTTGGCTCATCGGGATCAGCGGCGGCGGCGGGATGATCACCGCTTTCTTTTCCAGTTCCGGCATCTGTTCGGCAAAGCGCTCAAGGTGCGGCTTCGCCATGGCGATCAGCCGGTCGCTGTCGCGCAGGATCGTACCATACTCGTAGCTGATATTCTCCCCACCCAGACGGAATGAGGACAATTTCAGATTCGCCCGCGTCAGGAACGGATGCTCCTTCGGACGCACACCCACCGGCGCGGTGATCTGAGTCACGATCCTGGTATCCGGCAACATCGCTTTCAGGCGCGTCGGCAAGTGGGAGATCATCGGATGGAACTCGAATGCCATGCCGATGAACCAGAAGAAGATCAGGTCCGGCTTCAGGTCGCGTGCGAAGCGCAGAACCTTGCCCTGCGATCCCCAGTTCCAGTTCAGCATCTCGCCATGGACCGTGCAGCCCTTCGCAGCCGACGGATCGGCCTGTACACCGGTCAACACATGCACGTCATAGCCGCGCCCCGCGAGCCCCTCGCTGAGGCGCGCAATATGGTCTGCCTCCGCAATCGCCATGGGCGGGAACACGCCCGTGATGACGAGCACTTTCGGCTTGCCGGATGTATTCAACGCCCCACTCCCAGTTTCTGTCCCACCCGGCCGGCAGCGTGCAGCAGCCAGGTCTGCGGGCCCTTGCCCGCAGAGGCCGCAACCAGCTTGTCCAGCACAAGCGCATTCTTCTCGGCCCGCTTGCGCATGGCCGCAATCTTTCCGGGCAGCTTGCCCATCTCTTCCGGAATACCGCCGAGCTGGCGCTCGACTTCCGCCGTGATCAGGTCGCGGTGCACATGGGCCGGATCGATTTCCGATTTCCAGTCCATGTCGCTGCAGAAATCCGTCACCTTGTCAGACCGCGAGATCGCAAGGAACGGCTTCGCCTGGAGGGCCGAGAACATGCAGAAGTGATACCGCGTGCTGATCGTCGTTGCGCATTGCGAGATGATCGACATCATCTGCTGCGGAATCAGGTACTCTCGCGGCCCCATGATCGCAGCATCCTTGTGAACCATCAGATTCCGGACAGTTTCAGATGCGGCCTGATCATAGGTCTCACCTTCCCGGATTTCGGCAAACAGGAACAGGATCTGCGCGTTGTGAGTTTCCACCACATGGTCCAGCGCAGCGGCCATCTCGGTAAACAGCTGCGGCGACTTCGACATGAGATGCGGCTCGGCGTTCACGTTCACGCCGATAACCGGCCGATCGCCCAGACCGAACTTCTCGAACACTTCGCGGCCATAGGCGCCATCCACCGGATCCAGAAGCCAGGCCATGTCCGCAGCCACGGCGACATCCTCCCCGTCCATGCCGAGTTCCAGCAGCCGGTCACGGTCCTTCTCGCTGCGCACGCTCCACGCCAGCGTGTTCGGTATGATGTGCTCCCGCATCCGCTGACGGGAAAGTTCGTGGTCGAGATGCTCGATCCCGACACCGATGAAAACAGTCGGCTTACCCCAATTGTGAGAATGGTCCAGGATGCCAGCCACCGTACGGAGCGGCCATTCGCCCAGGCTGTCGGAGATCGGGGTCCCGCCTGCAAAGATGTAACCGCTCGCGAGGTGCGCGCGCAGCTTGGGCTCCATGCCCATGATGCCGTCCGTGTAGGGGTAGTAGTGGAAGAACGGCTCGACCTTTCTCGCCTGGTTGACACAGCTCGTTGCCATGTCGACTTCAACACCTTTGCCGAACTGCTTGATCAGGCGCCCGAAACCGAGGAGCGTTGCCTCGTCTCCGACATTGCCTGCGCCATAAAATCCGAAGGGTACTGCCAGTTTCATGTGACGCTGCCCGAAGGCCCCCATCTTGTCCGCGCGCCACCCGGTGGCACACCACGGTTAATACCGCACTGGTTGCAAATACTATTCCAGTAAACTTCCGCTTTCCAGCATCACGGAATTTCAATGTTCCGCTGATATTTCGGCCGCGGTGGGTTTACATGACCGGACGTGTAGCATTTCCGGAATTGGCGCGCAGCATGCAGAATTACTACATGAAATACTTCTGAGGGAGACAGGATTTTGAAGGTTGGCATCATCGTGGACGTCGAGCCTGGCATTCATGGCGGCATCGCGACAGCACTTCGCAGCCTGATTACGGCACTCGGCAAGCTTGAGGGGCCGGAAACCTATGTCCTGATTGTGGACAGCCAGACCCAGGTGGACTGGCTGAGCCCGCTTGCTCCGAACCAGGCGTTCCAGATGCGCCCCGCCTCCTCCGGCAATCCGCTGCACGATGGCCTGCGCGCCGTGAAACGCGCTGCCAACAAGGCGCTTGGCCGCGACAACCGCGTTGGCTGGCCCTCCGTACCGATCTCCGACGGCTGGCTCGAAAGTCTCGGCCTCGATGTGCTGCACTTCCCGACACAAGGCTTCACCTATTGCGCCATACCCAGCGTCTACAATCCGCACGACCTGCAGCACCTGCACTATCCGCAATTCTTCGACGTGGCCGATCTCACCTGGCGCGAGACCATCTATCGCGCCGCCTGCCGCACGTCGCACGCCATCATCGTGAACTCGCAATGGATCAAGGATGACATTGTCGCCCAGTTCGCGGTGAACCCGGACAAGGTGCAGATCATTCCGGAGGCCGCACCGACCCAGCTGCTGGCTGAGATCACCGACGCGGACAAGGCCGAAACCCGCGCCAAATACGCCCTGCCGGAGCGCTACATCTTCTATCCGAACAATACCTGGCCGCACAAAAACCACGCCCGCCTCTTCGAGGCGCTCGCGTGGCTGCGCGATACAAAAGGCATTACCGTGCCGCTCGTCTCGACCGGCGCCCGGCACGAGCCCAGCCGCGAGAAACTTGATGCGCGCATGCGCGAACTTGGCCTCGACAACCAGGTCCAGTTCCTGGGCTTTGTTTCCAGCAAGGAACTGCGCGCGATCTACCAGATGGCCCGCTGCCTCGTCGTGCCGAGCCTGTTCGAAGCCAACAGTTTGCCAATCTTCGAAGCCTGGGCCGAAGGCATTCCGGTCGCGAGTTCAAACGTCACCGCCCTGCCCGAACAGGTCGGCGATGCCGGCCTCCTCTTTGATCCGATGGACCCGCAGGACATGGGCACCATCATCGAAAGGCTGTTTACGGACGATACGCTGTGTGCGGATCTCATCGCCAAGGGCAAGATACGTCTGTCGGATTTCGACTTCCTGCGCACGGCCCGTGCCAACCGGGCGACCTACCGCCGCGCCGCCGGCCGCCGCCTCGATGCCGAAGACGCCGCCCTGCTCGCGCATGACTGGATGCGCTACCCGATCCGAAACTAGGCCTTGCGCCCGCAAATGCAAAACGGGCGCCCCATCCGGAGCGCCCGTTTTCTTTTGTTCTGTAGCCAAGCGTTACTTGCGGCCCAGCACGCTTTCGAACACGGCGGCAATCCGGGCCACCATGGCGTCGTCGACGCGGCGCGATGTCGGCAGGTTCACGCCCGTGCGCGACAGCCAGGTGCTGTTCGGACACTTGCGCGCGAAGCCGCGATAGGCCGGCATGGACGAGAGACCATGGAAGAATGGGCGCAGGTCAATGTTCTCGGCCTTGCACGCGGCGATCAGTTCGGCCCGCTTGTCGGCCGGCACCTGCGCGCAGGAGAACCAGGTCACCGGCTGGGCGCGCTGGCTCATTTCCGGCGGGAACTCAACGCCCTTGATACCGGCGAATGCCTTGACATAGCGCTGGTGGACATCGGCCCGCATCGCCAGCAGCTCGTCCATCCGTTCGATCTGTGCACAGCCGATAGCCGCCTGCATGTTCGTCATACGGAAGTTGAAGCCCGGCTCCTCGTGCCAGTAGCGACGCTCCGGCCGCATGCCATGGTCGCGCAGCATGCGCATCCGCATCGCGATATCGGCATCGTTGGTCAGGCAGATCCCGCCTTCGCCGGTCGTGATGATCTTGTTGGCGAAGAAAGAGAAGCTCGAAATGTCCGAGAAGGAACCAATCGGCTGCCCGTCGTATTTCGCGCCATGCGCCTCGGCGCAGTCTTCGATGATATAAAGACCGCGCGCTTTTGCCAGCTCCGCGATCTCGGTCATCTCGGCCGGGCGGCCGAAGACGTGCACCGGCATGATGGCACGCGTGCGCGGCGTGATCGCCCGCTCGACAGCCTCTGCCGAGAGGCACCAGGTCTGCGGGTCGACGTCCACGATCACCGGGCGAGCGCCGACATGCATCACCGTATTGATGGAAGCGGCAAAAGTCAGGTCCGGAACGATCACCTCGTCCCCTTCCCCGATGCCAAGCGTTGCCATGGCAAGGTGGAGGGAGACCGTCCCGTTGGAGGTCGCCACACCATGGGCCATGCCGACTTTCTCTGCGAACTCCTGCTCGAAGCGGCGGATATAATCGCCGGTCGAGGAAATCCAGGTGGAGAGGAAAGCATCGAACGCATAGCGCATTTCGCGATGCGTCAGGTCGGGTTCCGAAACCGGCAGGAAGGGCTGCGGACCAGACTCGTCAAGGCCGAGGATCTGGTCGTTCGCATCGAGGATCGGCGCGACGCCCAGCGGTGCCTTCGCCGTGCCCCAGGGCGATGCGACATCACCAAGAGTGACGCCGTTCAGGTGGCCTCCCTTCATGAAGGCTTCGCGCATCGCCGCAAGGTCGGCATAGCCTTTCAGCGCGCCGTTCGCATCGGTGACAAAGACAAAGCCCTTGCCATTGTCCAGCGCGCGCTCCAGCCCCGTCCACAAAGGATCCGCGGCGCCGCACACCATGGCCGCAACCGAAGGATCGGCAGCCGCCTGTTTCATCTCTTTCGCTTCAATCATGTTCAGGAAACCTTCGCCCCGGCGGGAAGATAGTTGGAATCCAATTCCGGATCGTAAAGAACGACCTGGGTGCCGCTGCGCTCCATGCGAAGCGGCACGTGGGTCATGCCTTTCATTGCTTCAAGCACGGCAGAGCGCTTGTCCGGCGGCACGAACATCAGGAGGAAGCCGCCGCCGCCGGCACCCAGCAGCTTGCCGCCGAGCGCGCCGGCCTTGAGGGCCGCTTCATAACGCTCGTCGATTTCCGGGTTCGAAACGGACGCATCCAGCGCCTTCTTGTTCATCCAGGTTTCGTTCAGCAGGCTGCCAAAATCGTTGATGTTGCGCGACGGGTCGGTGAGGATGCGTTCACCCTCTCCCACCATGTCATAGATCGCCCGCAGTTCTTTCGTGCGATCGCCGAACTTGGCCACCTTGCGCTTCTCGATCTCGTCGGCGAAGCGGGTGAAGCCGGTGAAAAACAGCATCATGGAATCTTCCAGCGTCTCCCGGCGGGAAGACGGCAGACGGATCGGCGTGATGTCATAGTCGCCATCGGCACTGAAATCGATGCGGTTGAGGCCGCCATGCGCCGCTGCGATCTGGTCCTGGTAGCCGACCGTTTCGCCCAGCAGTTTCTGCTCAACGAAAATCGCCTCACGGGCCAGCTTCTTTTTCGAACACAGCATTTCCTGGTTGCCGAAGAAGGCATGCAGCAGAGAAACGGTGAAGGATGAGCTGGAGCCCAGACCCGATTTCGACGGCAGGTCCGAGTTGTGGATCACCTCGTAACCCGTCTCGTTGGCACCGCCGTAGTGTTTCAGCACTTCGCGCACGACCGGATGCTGGATCTCGTTGATCGAGTCCACTTCCTCCAGCATGCCCCAGGCGACGCGATAGTTGAAATCGAACACCGCCGGCAGCCGCCGCAGCTGGATGTAGATGTACTTGTCGATCGAGGTGGACAGCACCGCCCCCTTCTCCCCGCGTTCCAGCCAGGAGGGATGGTCGGTGCCGCCACCGAAGAAAGATACGCGAAGCGGGCTACGGACGATGATCATGGACACTGCCTTACACGTTCGAGAAGCGGGAGTTCCGGATCATCCGGTAGCCGCGCAGGAGCTCGCCAATACCGCGATCCAGCGACCAGTCCGGACGCCAGCCCGTGGCTTCGACTTTCTCGTTTGACACAATGTAGTCGCGTTTGTCAGGGTCTTCGCCGATCGGCGCTTCCAGAAACACGAAGTTCGGAACGTGCTGCTGGATCTTCTGGCACAGCTCGATCTTGGAGAGGTTCGCATCGGAGAGGCCCAGGTTGTAGGCTTGGCCACGCATCGTCTCGAAGTTCGCAATGGCGTGTTCGAAGCCTTTCACGACATCGCGGACGTGGATGTAATTGCGCTTGAAGTGGCCTTCGAAGATCACGACGGCGCGGTCGGTCACGGCGCGCCAGGTGAAGTCGTTCACCAGCAGGTCGAGACGCATGCGCGGCGCCATGCCGAACACAGTGGCGAGGCGCAGCGTCACGCCGTTGCCATTGTCGAGCACGGCCTTCTCGGCTTCCACCTTGGTGACGCCGTAGAGGGAGATAGGGTTCAGCGGGCTTTCCTCGGTGCAGAGCTTGCCGCTCTCGCCGATGCCATAGCCGGAGTTCGTGACCGGGAAGACGATCTTCTGGTCTTTCGATGTCCGCTTGACGAGATCGACGACCGCATCCTGGTTCAGCGTCTTGGCGGCAATCGGGTCCAGCTTGCAGAGCGGCGCGCCGACAAGCGCTGCCAGCGGGATCAGCACGTCGGCCTTCGGCACCAGCTCGTCCAGCAGGCGCGTGTCGCGGGCATCACCCTTCACCGGGTTGAAGTTCTCGTTGGCACAGACCGCTGCGAGCTCCGTTTCACCGCGTGCGAACGTGTCCAGCACGGTGACTTCGTGGCCCTGCTCCAGCAGGCGGGGGACCATCGTCGACCCGATGTAACCTGCACCGCCAGTAATGAGAATTTTCATGTGTCCCTCGGATTTCTTCATATCT
>Ga0209607_1001597_pt1 | contig 18854 bp, 10 predicted proteins | sample AD_UKC117_MetaG_FD_184413 | JGI IMG/M metagenome (GOLD analysis project Ga0209607, IMG submission 184413) | Active sludge microbial communities of municipal wastewater-treating anaerobic digesters from Hong Kong - AD_UKC117_MetaG (SPAdes)... | ecosystem: Engineered > Bioreactor > Anaerobic >... | reverse complement strand
TGCGCCAGGAGAGCAGCACCCTGGCCAAAATAGGCGACCGCCTGACGCTGGGTCTGGCCACGCAACATTGCCACCTGTTCAACGGAAAAGGACACGCATTCAAACGATGGATCAAACCTGTCACCGGAGCCCGGCCGGTTTTGTAAAAGGATGAGGCCAGCGATGGCTGATAGCCCTTAATCCAAAGGGTCCTTGTCTCGAAGAAAACTGTCCCGCTTCTAGCGCCACGGCGATAACCATTTAGAGCCGTTCACATTGGCCTCTCTCGAATCAATATGACCCGGCCAGCCTGGCTTACCGCTATCCGCTGGTTTTCGTGCAGGGTTTATGGCTCTTAAATCCACAGTCAAACGCGTCTCTTCACCGCCGCCAGAATGAGGCGATCTCCCAAGATCCCGTGGATGCGAAGCTGAACTGGTACTTAATTTGCGGTCGTCCGTTTCGCGAGCGGCGCTCCGGTGGTGCCTGAATGACCCGCCGGCCGTAACAGGTGATGGTTATCACCCACGATAAAAAGCCGCCGTGCTTGACAATCCACTGCTGTGTAATCAACCCACGGGGACACAATTGATGCGATTAAAAACCTGCCGTCGACTATTCATCAGCCTGGCATTGTGGTTAGGCTCGCTGTCTGCATCGGTCTGGGCCGATGAACTGCCCTTACGCATTCTGCTGGCCAACGATCCGGCCGCCGATTACGCTAAAGATCAGCCTGCCGTTATCCTGTTCCAGAATTTCGTTGCCGGAGACAACAGTGAGGCAGCAATCAGCCATTGGGTAACGACCACTTTCGGCGGTGAATTTTCCTATGCTCGTGACGCCAAATCCCTTATCCCCAGCGGCGTGATCAGCCGTTTCAGCATTATCAAACACGGGGTTTGGAACAATCTGGAAACCAAGGCGGGCGATGGCCGTTCGCTGTATGCCCATATCGATCTGCCCGGCAAAAAAGATTTGTGGGTCATCAATACCCATTTTTCTTTGGACCCTAAACAACGCTTAGCGCAAGCTTATGATCTCCTGGATCACCTCGTCGTTGCGGTGCCTGAAAATGACTATTTGCTGGTGGGTGGCCAGCTTAACATCACCGGCATCGATGACCCTGCGCTGGAAGCCCTGCGGAAACTGCTTCAATTGGAAGGCCCGTTGCTCATCAAGCAGGACGGCGGTGAGGTATATAACTGGCTTCTGACCGATGCCGATTTGGCGCAATACCAAGATGCCGCGCCCCAGAAAAACAAAGCGGCCGCAAAAAATCTGGATCTGGGCAATTTACAACGCAACTTGTACCGGTTGATCAAGAATTATCGCCTCGATCTCTCCGGCTTTTTTCAACCGCCGCCACCGGTCACTCTGGAGAATGCCGTCACGGTTGACGGGTCGGTCTCGCCCGTTCTGGCGCGCAACCTCGACGAGTACCGGTTTACGCCAGCATTTCCCGCTTTGGAGAGTTTACACATCGAAATGGAAAGCGCGGGTCCCGGCGATGCCGATTTGCAACTGGCCTATTGGTCGTATTCGTCCAACAGCTGGGTGTTCTATGCCAATCGCGCCACACCTGGCACCAGCGATGAAAGCATCACGATTACCGATCGCAATCTGCTGAATCGCGAGTGGCGGATCATCGTGCAATACAGCGCCGGTTCGGTGGTCCCCTATCGCGTGCGAGCCTTTGCGGTCTACGATTTGCAGAATTTGCACAACCTGCTTCATCCTTCCCATACGGGTGCTACGCCGCCGCCAGGCGCCGTCACCAGCGCGCCTTGGCAGAACGTCCAGCCTGGCGGCTGGCAGTTCTACGCCTTCAACGTGCCAGCGAACGCCGCCGGTTTACAGATCGAAGCCGAACGCACCCGCGGTGACCCCGTGCATCTCTACGTGCAAAAAGATACGCCACCCTGGTTCAATAACGCGCTGTTCCAGATTCAAAACAACGACATCGTCCATACGCTATCCATCGATGGGACCAGCAATCCGCCGCTGACCGCCGGCCGATGGTATGTTGGCATCCAGGCCCCAGGACCTCAAGACGCCGGCTTTGAGTTGACCACGACCTTATCCTGCTGCGCCGGTGCGCCACCGGTTACCGGTGACATTCCGCTCGCCAACGGGGTGCCGGTCACCGGTTCGGTCTGGTTTGGAGATTGGCAGTATTACACCCTCAATCTACCGGTGAACGCCACCCGCCTGGAAATCACGCTCACTGGCAACGGACCCGGCGACGGCGATCTCTATTACGGTGGCAGCCAGCGGCCTGCCCTGGGAACGACAACAACATCCAGCCGGCAACGGGGACGTACCCAAGAGCATCTCGCGTACAACCTGGGTTCTCCATGGGCAATCCCGCCCAGCCCGTGGCCCCATCCCGTGTACATTGGCGTCTACGGATACAGCGCTGCGGCCTATGAAGTCACCGCCACTTGGTCGGATGGCCTCACGACGCAGACACTGCCCAGCGGCGAGCAGGTGTTTTCCATGCAAAACATCTACGTATATGACGCCGATCCTTTAGTTTTCGCCATCCAGGTACCGGCTGGCACCCGCTATAGCAATCTGCGGATAACGGCTCAGACACCTGATGACATCGCGCTTTATGTGCGGCGGGACATTCCGCCGGACAAATACACGTTCGACTTCAGCGCGGGCGGAACCCATGCTCCCGAGGTTATGGTCACCGGCGCCACCAACCCTTCGTTGACTGCTGGCACCTGGTGGTTTGCCGTGTACAGCAATAACCAGCGCAGCAGCATTACTCAATTACGAGCCGAGCTGCGTCCGTAATTTGCCATATCAACCGGCAGCGAGGTCCGAGCGATCGGACCTCAAGGAGGTTCTCATGAAACTCTTCGGCCACGAAGCGATGAGCCGGGAGGCACTTGCCCAATTCGTAAAGGGTTTACCCCCTAACCTCAAATTTCTCGGTCCTTTGCTGACTGAGCATACCGTTCATCATGCGCTCAATCGCGATGTGCTCGATGTGATCACGGCGGGCCATTGGCGCCCAGACGGACAGAAACATCACTTCATGCGGGCTGCCGGTCAAACCGAACGGCAAGCTTACGAGCTGGGCAAGCGATGGATTGCCCGCAATGGCAAAGAAGCCGCCATCAGCCTGCGAAAACTGCTCAAGCTCGGCTCAACCCGGAACTTTAATCAGAATTTCATTGCTGGACCATTGGGATACGCTTTCCATGCGCTTCAGGATTCGTATGCTCCAGCCCATGTGACCCGCATGAAGAGAGGAATGGATTTTGTGATCACTCATGTTCATGTTTACGATGAGAAAAATAAGACAGCCCATGATTCATGGCCTGGCCACGATGCTTTGGACCAGAAAGCCTCGGTCAATTGGCAAAACCCTTTGGGCCAGGAAGCAGTGGCGGCCTGCCGCGAATTGACCAAGATCATGGTGTTTCGGCGCTGGAAAAGACAGATGCAGGTTTTGAGCAACGCTGGGCAAGCCTCTGGCGGACCTTTGTCTCAATCTTTCTGTGCGAGCGGCTCAGTGTTTAACGGCCCACCTCAAAGCACCTGATTTTCCAAGAAGAATGGCAATCAATTCCTTGAAAGCCGCATCGATCCGCCTTGATATGGACACACGCCAGATTAGGCGTGTTGTCATCCATTTGTTCCCTCTCAACGCCTCTTGGCGCCGGCAAGCTTTTGTTTGACACCCAAAATGTAATCGTTCACAAATTAATCGTGTAAAAAAAGCAATATCCATAAGAGATAAATATGAAAACGATTACTCAATCTTGCGTCTGTCTGGATGCTCGCGTGCAAAATAAGGCCGAGGCGATCCAGCACGCTGGACAATTGCTGGCCGATGCTGGCTATATTGAACCTCTCTATATCGACAGTCTGCTGAAACGCGAGCAGGCCGCCAATACTTTCCTCGGCAGCGGTGTCGCCATTCCGCATGGGATGCTCGAAGACCGCCATCTGATCCATCACACCGGCATTGCCATTGTGCAAGTACCCGCCGGAGTGGAATGGCACGACGGTCAAAAAGCCTATCTAGTGGTGGCCATCGCCGCCCAATCCGATGAACACATCGCGTTGCTGCGCCGTTTGACCCGGTTGATGCAGCAACCCGAAGCGCTCGATACCTTGTTCCATGCCAAAAATCCGCTGGTGCTGATGGCCGCGCTGAGCGGCGCTACAGAGCAGATGCCGGTTGTGGCGGCACCGGTAGAACCCGCCGGACCGGCCGATGCCGAAACCGGCTGGATCGTGGATTATCCCAACGGCTTACACGCGCGTCCCGCAACACGCTGGGTCGAGACCGCCAAACGCTTCTCCTGCGAACTGCGCATCTACAAAGGCAGTGAATGTGCCGATGCCAAGACGCTGACCGGACTGCTGGCCTTAGGGATAACGTGCGGTGACACCCTGCGCCTGGCGGCCCAGGGCGCTGATGCACAACGAGCATTGAACACCCTGTGCAAAACAATGCACAGCTTATCTGCTGAAGAAAAAGCCAGTGCTGAACGCGCCCGCCGCAACGCCCTAACCGCCCGTAAAACCGCGCCGGCGTGGACCCCCACGGACTCACCGGCCACCCTCTACGGCATCAGCGCCAGCCCCGGACTGGCGACCGGCAAACTTGTGCGCCACATCTCCGCCCGTTTCCAGATCACTGATCAGCCCGGCGATATCGTGGCCGAAGGCGAAGCACTGGAACAGGCGCTCTTGGCAGTTCGCGCCGGGCGTGAAACGCTGGAGGCACACACCCGCCAGCGGTTAAGCGCCGCTGAAGCCGCCATTTTCGCTGCACAGCGCGAACTGTTGGCCGACCCGATCCTGGTGCGCGATGCGTTGGCCACAATCATGCAGGGCCACGGTGCCGCCTGGTCCTGGCAACGGGCCTTGCGGGCGCGGATCGCGAAGCTGCAACAAACCCCCGATCCCCTGCTAGCGGCCCGGGCGCTGGATTTGCGCGATGCGGGCGAACACGTGCTAGCCCAATTGCTCGGTATCGAACAGCGGCAAATGGTGCTCACCGGGCCGTCGATTCTGGTTGCGGAAGATCTGACGCCTTCTGACACCTTGCAACTTGACACCCGTCAGGTAGTGGGATTGGCCACCTGTGCCGGCGGTCCGGCCTCACATACCGCGATTCTGGCGCGAACTTTAGGATTACCGGCCATCGTCGCGGCGGGTCCCGCGTTACTGACGGCCCCGGAAGGGAGCCAGGCGATCATCGACGGCAGCAGTGGCTGTCTGTATCTGGACGTCAACGAGAACGATCAACAGCGCGCCGCCGAAGCGATCACCCGGCAGCAGGCTGCCCGTGAGGCATTACACGCTGTTCGTCACCAGCCAGCAACCACCACCGACGGGCATACCGTGGAAATCGCTGCCAACGCCGCCAATCCGCAGCAAGCGGCGGCGGCCCTCGATGCCGGCGCTGAAGGGATTGGTTTGATGCGCACCGAGTTTCTGTTTCTAGAACGCGGCCATGCCCCAGACGAGGAAGAACAGTACCAGGTCTATCGCGAAATGACTGAGATGCTAGCTGGACGGCGGTTGATCATCCGGGCACTGGACATTGGCGGCGACAAGCAGGTGCCTTATCTGAATCTGCCGCACGAAGAAAACCCATGCCTCGGGGTGCGCGGCGCACGGCTGCTGTTGCAGCGCCAGGATTTGCTATATGCCCAGTTGCGGGCGCTGTACCGCGCTGCGCAGCACGGTCCATTGTGGATCATGTTCCCAATGGTCACCCATCCCGGCGAGATCGAAGCATTGCGTGAACACTGCGAACGCGCCCGCCAGCAGGTCCGTGGCCCTGAGATTAAGCTTGGCATCATGGTGGAAATCCCAGCTGTGGCGATCATAGCGGACCGGTTCGCCGCTCAAGTGGATTTCTTCTCCATCGGCACCAACGACCTGACCCAATACACTCTAGCCGTCGATCGTCAGCATCCAGAACTGGCCGCCCAGGCCGACAGCCTGCATCCGGCGGTATTGAATCTGATTGACGCCACGGTGCGCAGCGCGCAAACCGCCAGCCGGTCCGGCGGCAGCGGCTGGGCCGGGGTGTGCGGCGGGCTGGCTGGCGATCCGCTGGGTGCGCGGATTTTGACCGGTCTTGGCGTCGATGAATTGAGCATGAGCGCCCAGGACATCGCGCCGGTGAAAGCTGCGCTGCGCAGCGAATCATGGACGGCGATGCAGAAACTCGCCCAGCGCGCTCTGCGTGCTCACACTGCGGATGAGGTGCGCGCGCTATGAATCCCTTGCACTCTTCCATGCATCCTCCTCGTGTCGTCACCGTTGCCTTCAATCCGGCGCTGGACCAAACCATTGAAGTCGCCGGCTTGCAACCTGGCGCGGTCAATCGTGCCCTGCGGATGCAGATCGACGCCGGCGGCAAGGCGATCAATGTGGCGTCTTGTCTGTCAGATTTTGGCGTGAACGCCGCCGTTGCAGGTCAACTGGGCCGCGGGAACGCCATGCTGTTTGAAGCATTGTTTGAGCGCAAGAAGATCGCCAACCATTGCTGCTATCTCGATGGCCTGACCCGTGTCAATACCAAGCTGGCCGATACCGTCACCGGCGAGACTACTGATCTCAACATGCCAGGGCCAGAATTCGCGCCTGACGCCGCAGCGGATTTACTGAGCCAAGTACTGGAGCGTCTCGAACGGCTGGCGGAACATGTTGACTGGATCGTGCTGTCGGGCAGCCTGCCGCCAGGAATACCGGTCAATGCCTACGCGACCATCATCACAAGGATGCAGGCGGCAGGCATACCGGTCTTGCTGGACACCAGCGGTGCCCCGTTGAAAGCGGCACTGGCCGCCGGCCCCCGGATGATCAAGCCGAACCGGTATGAACTGGCTGAATTGCTGGACCGGCCGCTCGGCAGTCTGGCATCGCTGGTGGCCGCCGGACGGGACGTGTTGCATGGCTCGCATGGCTCGCCAGCGCCGGAATGGGTCGTGGTCTCGCTCGGCAGCGATGGCGCATTGTTTTTGACTCGCGAACAGACGCTGCACGCCCATCCCGTGCCAGTAGCGGTCACCAGCACGGTGGGCGCGGGTGACGCCATGGCCGCTGGTCTGATCGCCGCCCGTCTCGAAGACCAGTCCTTGATCGAAACCGCGCAACTAGCCACCGCCTTTTCCGCCGCCAAGCTCATGCGGCGGGGGCCTCATTTACCCCATCCGGCAGAAGTCCGCGCCTTGGCTGGGCACGTCGCTGTATCGGTCATTGACTGAAGCTGCTCTTCGAACTCGCTACGAAAAACAGAGCATCACGGTAAATCAACATGGCTAAAATCATCGCTGTCACTGCCTGTCCTACTGGCATCGCCCACACCATCATGGCCGCTGAAGGACTGGAGCAAGCCGCTACAACACTTGGCCACGATATCCAGGTTGAAACCCAAGGCCCAGCAGGTACGCGCAACACCTTGTCCGAAGCCGGTATCGCCGCTGCTGACGTGGCGATTATCGCTGCCGGTATCCGGGTAGACACTGCCCGTTTTGCCGGTAAACCATTGTATGAAACCACCACCGAACCCGCCATCCGTGACGGCGTGCGTGTCATCAATGCCGCGCTGGCCAGGGTTCCGGCAGCAGCCAAACCCGCCACTTTGCCCGCTGCTGCCTTGAAGATCGCCGCTATCACCGCCTGCCCGGCCGGCATCGCCCATACCTTCATGGCAGCGGAGGGTTTGGAACAGGGCGCCATGAATCAAGGCCACATCATCAAAGTGGAAACCCAAGGTTCAGTCGGGGCAAAAAATACCCTGACCGCCGAGGATATCGCTGCCGCCGACCTGGTGATCATCGCCGCCGACACGCAAGTAGACAAAACCCGCTTTGCCGGTAAGCGCCTGTATGAAGCCAGCACCAAAGCGGCGATTCATGATGGCGCGGCGCTGGTGCGGACCGCTATTGAACAGGCCGCCATGCAGGGCGCTGAAACCGGCAGCATGGATTACGGCGCACCGGTCATGCAGGCTCAGGCGCAGCAGGCAGCAACCCGCACAGGGGCTTATAAACACCTGATGACCGGTGTGTCCTGCATGATTCCATTCGTGGTAGCGGGCAGTTTGCTGATCGCACTCAGTTTCGCCATCGGCGGCATCAATGTCTTCGAGGATGCCAACGCGGGGACACTCGGCTGGACGCTGTTCCAGATCGGCGCAAACGCTGGATTCACGCTGATGGTGCCGGTGCTGGCCGGTTACATCGCCTATTCCATCGCCGGCCGGCCCGGCATCGCGCCCGGCATGACCGGCGGCATGATCGCCAGCACTATTGGCGCTGGTTTCCCCGGCGGTATCGCTGCCGGATTTCTGGCAGGGTACAGCGTCAAATGGATGAGCGGCTATATCCGCCTGCCGCGCACCCTGGACGGCCTCAAGCCCGTGCTGATCCTGCCGTTGCTCGGTACGCTGGTGACCGGCTTGCTAATGTATTTCGTTGCAGGCAAACCGGCCGCCGCCGCTCTGGCCAGCATCACCGCTTGGCTCAAAGGCATGCAGGGCAGCAGCGCCATTTTCCCTGGTCTGCTGCTCGGCGCGATGATGGCGTTTGACATGGGCGGGCCGGTCAATAAATCAGCCTACGCTTTCGCCATCGGGCTGATTGTCAGCGGAGTCTACACGCCGATGGCGGCGGTGATGGCCGCTGGCATGGTCCCGCCGCTCGGTCTTGCTTTGGCTACCTTGCTGTTCAAGAACCGCTTTTCTTTGGACGAACGTGAAGCCGGCGGCGCGACTGCCGTGCGGGGTCTAGCGTTTGTCACTGAAGGCGCGATTCCTTACGCCGCCAAAGACCCGCTGCGGGTGATTCCTGCGCTGATGGCCGGCGCCGCCGTGACCGGTGCGTTGTCGATGGTGTTCGGTTGTGAATTACGGGTTCCACACGGTGGCGTGTTCGTGTTGCCCATCCCCAATGCCGTGACAAACTTGGCGCTTTATTTGCTAGCAATTGTCGCCGGCCTGCTGATCACCACTGGCGCGCTGTTTTTCCTCAAGCGCCCCTTGGAAACTCCAGCAACGCCGGAATTGGCCAGCGTAAACCTTATGAAAGGTAAAACCTAGGCGGGAAAAGTGGCTCTCAACCCTTCCCCCAGGCGGTGGTAGACTTCCGCCTGGGGGCTTTTTATTGCCAAATTAACCCCCCTTCATGCTTTATCGCTAGGTTGGGTCATAGGCGGTAAACCAACGGCACGCAACCTGCGTCCACTGAATTGGCAGGCGCGCCACACGCTTTAGAGTCAGGTGTGCCTAAAAAAATGATGACGATGGCCGATAAGAATTCAGGTACATCGACTGCTTCAAGACAATGTAGCGGATGTGTTCCATGATTTTGAGACCGGTCCTCAGGTGGTGGGTGCAACTCCGGGAGCCGTAGCTCCCAAACTTCTCCTCAGGCGAAGGTAAATTTCCGCCTGAGGTTTTTTTATGCCAAATAACCCAAAGCCCCTTAGAAACTTTTTGCGCAACCTCTCGATAAGCAGCGCCGGCGGCGCTGGTCAAACGATTTCGTAGCGGGTGCTGCGTCCTATCCCCTGCCCTCTCAAAGGCTCAAAGACAGTTCAGGTTCGCTTCTGTCCGATAGCGTGCTGCAAATCCTTACAAAAAAACTGATAGCAAGTATGCATAGCGATTTATGCTGGTGTGGATTAACCTTATGGAAGGAGTGGATACCCGGTCATTTTCTCTGACTCAACGAAAAAACTAACGACAGTTTATAAGAATCATTGCTATGGAAATCTTCGTCTACCACACCCCCGACCAAGTCCCGGATTTAAGTAAAAAAGCCCGCAAGGGCGGCCTCGAACTCGATATGCCCGCTTGTGCCATCGTTATCGACGTGCTGCGCGCCACCACCACCATGGCCACAGCGCTGGAATCAGGCGCGGAAGCTATCCAAGTTTTTGATGACATTAGCGAATTATTCCAGATCAGCAAGCGTTGGCCAGTGGAGCAGCGGTTACTGGCCGGTGAACGGGGTGGCGAGAAACTGGAAGATTTCGATCTTGGTAATTCACCCGCGGAATGCACGCCAGAACGGGTCGGCGGCAAGCGATTGTTCATGAGCACGACCAACGGCACCCGCGCCTTGGAACGGGTGCGGCAAGTCCCGATCCTATTGACCGCATCGCTGACCAACCGGGCCGCAGTGGTGCGCTACCTGCTAGAGCATCAGCCACATACGGTATGGATCGTCGCTGCCGGCTGGCGCGGCGGGTTTTCATTGGAAGATACGATCTGCGCCGGCGCCATCGCGTGTGGACTGCGTGTCGAGCGCGACAGCGACTGCGCAGGCGATGACGAATCCATCGCCGCCATGGCGCTATTCGAACAATGGGAAACCCGCTTACCGCAATTGCTGCGCTACGCCCACCACGGACGCGGCTTAGCTGCATTGGGCTGCGGGGAAGATTTAGATTATTGTGCCCGGCTCGATAGCGTCAATGTCGTGCCGCTCCAGGTCGAGCCAGGCATACTGAAAGCAGCCGTTCTGGATTAAGACCGAGGCGCCAGCATGGGTTACTATTCCCCCGCCACGGTCATCCGTTCTAACAGCAGCGAGCCGCAACGGATGCCACCCCGGACATCCACGTCGCTGCCTACTGCTACGATACCCTTGAACAGTGTGTTCAGATTCCCGGCAATCGTGATTTCATGGACGGGATATTGAATCTGGCCGTTCTCCACCCAAAACCCCGAAGCACCGCGCGAATAGTCGCCGGTGACGAGATTGATACCGTGGCCCATTAATTCCGTCACCCACAGTCCGCGATCCAATTGCCGCAGCAACGCCTCATGATCCAATGGGCCGGGTTCAACGATCAGATTATGCGTACCGCCGGCATTGCCAGTCGTCTCCATCCCCAGCCGGCGCGCCGAGTAACTATCGAGCACATAGCCCTGCAAGACTCCGCCCGCCACTAAATCCCGGTCGGCTGTCGCAACGCCCTCATTGTCAAAAGGCGCGCTGCCCAACGCCTTGGGCCAATGCGGCCGCTCACGGATCGTCACAAAGTCCGGGAAAACCAGCGTACCGAGCCGGTCCAGCAGGAACGACGATTTCCGGTACAGCGCGCCGCCGCGAATGGCCCCCACGAAATGGCCGATTAGCCCACGCGCTAATTCTGGAGCAAACAACACGGGAACCTGGCGCGTGGTCAGTCGGCGGCTGCCTAACCGGCGCAAAGCGCGTTGCCCTGCTTTTTGCCCGACTGCAACTGGCGTTTCCAAATCGTTCCAGTCGCGCGCCACCGTGTACCAGTGGTTACGCTGCATCCCGGCCTCATCTCCGGCGATTACCGAGCAACTGAGCGAATGATGTGTGGCCGGGTAGCCTCCGCAAAACCCCTGCGAGTTGCCGTAGAGGACCAAACCCGTATGCGTGGCGATGCTGCCGCCTTCGGAATTGCGAATCCGGGGGTCCAGCGCCAATGCCGCTGCTTCACACACACGGGCCAAGGCGATAGCATCCTCAGCAGCCAACGGCCAAGGATGATAGAGATCAAGATCGGGGATGTCCTTTGCCAGCCGCTCCGGATCGGCCAACCCGGCGCAAGAATCTTTCGCCGTATGGCGGGCAATCGCGCAGGCGCTTTGCACGGTGTCGCGAATCGCTTCTGGCCGCCAGTCAGCGGTGCTGGCCGAACCGCGGCTCTGACCGATGTAGACTGTCACCCCCAAGCCGCGCTGGCGGTGATGTTCCAAGGTTTCGACCTCGCCCAAACGCACGGTAACTGACAAGGCGCTACCGAAACTCACGGCAGCCTCGGTAGCCGTCGCTCCTTGAGCGCGCGCTTCGGCGAGAATACCGGCGACCAGATTTTCCAGTTGTTCGCGCGGCGGCAGCGGCGCGGTGGGGCGGGTAGTGATTGCGGGCATAGGTGATCACTTCGTGGATGAGGTTGGAAACAGCGAATGCGGGATCACGCCTGTGTCCCGCCCACGGTCAGCGCCTCAATTTTCAGGGTCGGCTGACCGACGCCGACTGGGACACTCTGCCCATCTTTGCCGCAGGTGCCGACGCCAGCATCAAGCTTCAGGTCGTTGCCAACCATGGAGACTTTGGTCAGCACATCCGGGCCGTTGCCGATCAGCGTCGCACCTTTGACCGGACGGGTCACCCGGCCATTCTCGATCAAATACGCCTCACTGGCGGAAAACACGAACTTGCCAGAAGTAATATCGACTTGCCCGCCACCGAAGTTGACCGCGTATAACCCCCGCTCCACCGACGCGATCACTTCTGCGGGATCATGCTCGCCAGGCATCATATACGTATTGGTCATCCGCGGCAGCGGCAGATGCGCGTAGGACTCGCGACGGCCATTACCCGTTGGGGCAGTGTTCATCAGCCGGGCATTCAGCTTGTCTTGCAAATAGCCTTTGAGGATGCCACGTTCGATCAGGGTGGTGCATTGGGTTGGCGTCCCTTCATCGTCGATGTTCAGTGAGCCGCGCCGATGCGCCAACGTTCCATCATCCACGACTGTACACAGCGGGGAAGCGACTCGCTCACCGATCCGCCCGGTGAAAGCGGACGTGCCCTTACGGTTGAAATCGCCTTCCAGGCCGTGACCAATCGCTTCATGCAGCAGAATGCCCGGCCAGCCCGGCCCCAGCACCACCGTCATGGTCCCTGCCGGCGCCGGGACCGCCTCCAGGTTGATCAACGCTAACCGTACCGCTTCGCGGGCGTAACCCAAAGCACGATCTTCGTCGAGGAACCAGCCATAACCAACCCGGCCACCCCCACCAGAACCACCCTGCTCACGACGGCCTTCTTGCTCAACAATCACCGACACATTCACTCGTACCAAGGGCCGCACGTCACCGGCCAATGTTCCGTCACTACCGGCGATCAAGATCGTGTCCTGCACCGCGGCCAGGCTGACCATGACTTGCGTCACACGCGGGTCTTGCTGACGCGCCTCGGCGTCCAGCTTTTCCAGCAGTTGCACTTTGGCCTCAGCGGTTAATGTGTCCAGCGGATCAAGCGGCTCATACAACGGAACGCGAGGCGCGGTCTGCCAGACCTGGAATTGCCCTTCTCCACCCTGTTGCGCAATGGCCCGGGCAGCAGTAGCAGCCTCCAGTAACGCCGGCATCACCAATTCATCCGAATAGGCAAAACCGGTCTTCTCACCGCTGATTGCGCGAACTCCAGCCCCTTGCTGGATCGCACGGCTGGCATTTTTAACGTGCCGGTCCTCCAGACTCCAGGATTCGGTGCGGCGCTGCTGAAAATACACATCGCCAGCGTCGATAGCATGGCCCAGCAGACATGCCAACATGCGGTGCAAATCATCTTCATCGAGACCAGCAGGCGTAAGCAGATGGTAGCGGGCAAGCGTCAGGGTATCAGTGGTCATGGTTGATCTCAGGTAGTTGCAGGATGGTCATTCCTGAATAAGGGCCGGTCATACCAGCATGAGACCAGAAAAAAGGGGATTGCGCTCCTCGCAATCCCCCTAAGACCTCCAAGCGAAAGAGTAGAGGTCAATCAAGACCCAATGCTTAAGTGCTCAAATGTAATCACTTTTGAAGCTTTCAAGCGTCTTGATATAATTGGCGCGCTCGAAGGCGGTCGGGTCGGCGACATTCTGCTGACTCATCGAACCCTTCATCTGCGTCACTGAATCATAGTGATTCACCTCCATCCAGGTCTGTAACCCATCACGCAGGGTTGTGAGATAGTCGGCGCCATTCTTCAGCAATGCCGAGGTCGTCATCACTGCATCAGCGCCGGCCATCAGATATTTCACCACCTCAATCGGCGTATGCACGCCGCGGGTCGCTCCCAGCGAGCTCCGCAGCTTGCCGTAGAGCACTGCGATCCACAGCAACGGCAAACGGATCTCGTCCGGCGTGCTCAGGTTCAAGTTAGGTGCTACGTCCAGTTTCTCCAAATCAAAATCGGGCTGGTAGAAGCGGTTAAATAGCACGAGGGCATCGGCCCCAACATTATCCAGCGCCTTCGCCATCGAACCGATGGCGCTGAAGAATGGGCTCAACTTGACTGCAACTGGAATCGTGACCGATTCCTTGACTGTTTTGACAATCTTGATGTACCGCTCTTCGACTTCGCGGCCAGTGGTGGTCAGGTCCGCAGGAATGTAATAGATGTTCAGTTCAATGCCTTTAGCACCAGCCTGTTGCATCAACTGAGCGTACTCGATCCAACCGGTGTTAGTGATACCGTTCAGACTGCCGATTACAGGGATGTCCACCGCTTCGGATGCCCGGCGCAGCAAATCCAAATACGTGTCGGGACCGACCGTGTAGTCCTCGACTTCCGGCAGATAGCTCAGTGATTCAGCGAAGCTCTCGGTGCCAGCCGTCATCAGATGTTCCAGTGCAGCGCTTTCATGCTTTAGCTGTTCCTCGAACAGCGAAAACATGACCACAGCGGCTGCGCCGGCATCTTCCAAGCGCTTGACATTTGACACACTCCCCGACAGCGGCGATGACGACGCCACGATGGGATGCTTCAGCTTCATCCCCATGTAAGTGGTGGTTAAATCCATGATCATTCCTTTTACAAACAGAGTTCGGATTTGGGTAACCGTTGAATCCCCCTGCCCCTGATCCCCGTTCCTCCATGGGTAAAGGACGCTAAACCATGACGCGTGGCTTGCAGTTCCTTCTCCCTTGGAGAAAGGGTGAAGCTGGGGGGTGAAGGCTTATCCCTTCATTATTTGAATTTCGGCACGAACGTACCACCGCTGCGCGTCGCCATATCCTCGTAAACCGACCAGCGCCGGTTGATTCCTTGCTGAGCCAGCTCCATCAGACGCTCGGCCTCTGCTGGATTGGTATGAGCCAGCACTTTGTAGCGCACCTCGTTGTACGCGTATTTCTTAAGCGGAACCTTCGGACGCCCGGAATCAAGGACGAATGGGTTCTCGTTCGATTCATGCACCATCGGGTTGTAACGGAACAACGGCCAATGACCGCTCTCCACCGCCAGATGCTGCTGATCCAGCCCGCGCTGCATGTTGATACCATGGGCAATACAGTGACTGTAGGCTAGGATCAGCGACGGTCCCTGATAGGCTTCGGCCTCGCGGAAGGCCAGCAGCGCCTGTTGCGGGTTAGCGCCCAGAGCAACGCGTGCAACATAAACATTGCCATAGGAAATCGCCTGCAATGCGACGTCTTTCTTGCCGATCTGTTTACCCGCCGCCGCAAACTTAGCGACGGCTCCCATCGGAGTGGATTTCGACATCTGGCCACCGGTATTGGAATACACCTCGGTGTCCATCACCAGAATATTCACGTCGCGGCCGCTGGCCAGGACATGATCGACGCCGGAGGAGCCGATGTCATAGGCCCAGCCGTCACCGCCAACAATCCAGACACTGCGCCGCACCAGCTGATCGGCGACCGCCAGCAGTTGCGCCGCACGTGGATCGTTAATTTCCTGCAACCGCTGCTTCAAATCAGCCACCCGGCTGCGTTGCCGGCGAATATCGATCTCCGTCACCTGCTCGGCATCGAGCAGCTCATCCACCTGAGCCTGGCCAAGCGGGCCAGCCAGCGCCAGCAGCAGCTCCCGTGCGTACTCCAGATGTTTATCCGCCGTCAGACGGAAGCCCAGACCAAATTCGGCATTATCCTCAAATAGCGAGTTCGACCAGGCCGGACCACGCCCTTCATTGTTAACTGTCCATGGCGTGGTCGGCAGGTTGCCGCCATAAATCGAAGAACAGCCGGTGGCGTTGGCCACCAGCAACCGGTCGCCGAACAATTGCGAAAGCAGCTTGACATAGGGGGTCTCGCCGCAACCGGCGCAGGCACCGGAGAACTCGAACAGCGGCGGCAGGAACTGCACCCCGCGCACTGTGGAGAAGTCCACCCGGCCACGATCCATCTCCGGCAGCGTCTCGAAGAAGCGCACATTGGCCTTCTCATCCTCCAGCACCGGTTCCTTGAGCGCCATGTTGATGGCCTTGCGTCCGGTCTGTTCCTTGCTTTTGGCGGGGCAGACCTCAACGCACAGCCCGCAACCGGTGCAATCCTCCAGATACACTTGCAATGTGTAGCGAATATCCGGAAAACCCCGCGCGTCGATGGGCGCGGTCCTGAATGCCTTCGGGGCATTGTCTAAACTGGCTTCGTTGTAGAACTTGGAACGGATGACACCGTGCGGGCAGACCATGCTGCAATTGCCGCACTGAATACAGACGTCCGGTTCCCAAACCGGCACAAAATTGGAGATATTGCGCTTTTCCCACTGGGTAGTGGCGCTGGGGTAGGTGCCGTCCACCGGCAGGGCGCTGACCGGCAGTTCGTCGCCACGCCCAGCCATCATCATTGCTGTCACCTTCTGCACAAACTCCGGCGCATTGGCGGGCACCACCAGCGGCAATTTGCGGGTGCTGGTTGCTTGGGCAGGCACCGGAATTTCCCGCAAGTTGGCCAGTGTATTGTCCACGGCTTCAAAATTCTTGCGCACGACTTCTTCGCCCTTGCGCATGTAGCTCTTCTTAATCGAGTATTTAATCTTTTCAATCGCCTTATCGCGCGGCAGCACCCCGGAAATGGCGAAGAAGCAGGTCTGCATGATGGTGTTGATCCGCGTTCCCATGCCATTGTCACGGGCGACTTTCTCGGCATTGATAGCGTGGACCTTAAGCTGTTTAGCGATGATCTGCTCCTGCACCGGATGCGGCAGCCGGTCCCACGCCTCCTCAGGCTCATGCGGGCTGGTGTTCAGCAGCAATACGGCGCCTTGCGCAGCATTTTTCAGCACGTCGCCGCGATCCAAGAAGTTGAATTGATGACAGCCGATGAAGTTGGCCGATTGCACCAGATAGGGCGAGCGGATCGGATCCGGGCCAAAACGCAGATGAGAGACGGTCTGCGACCCGGATTTCTTGGAGTCATAGACGAAGTAACCCTGCGCGTAAAACTCCGGGTCATCGCCGATGATCTTGATCGAGTTCTTGTTGGCGCCGACCGTGCCGTCCGCACCCAGCCCGTAGAACATCGCGCGAACCACCTTGTCAGACTCGATCATGAAGCTTGCATCGACATCCAGGCTGGTGTGGGTCACGTCGTCGATGATACCGACAGTGAAATGGTTCTTAGGCCGCGCCTTGCTCAGTTCATCGAACACCGCCTTGACCATCGCCGGGGTAAATTCCTTGGAGGACAAACCATAGCGGCCGCCGATGATTCGAGGCAGGGCCGGCATGGGCAAAGTACCTTCGATCTGCGCCTCCACCAGGGTATTGACCACTTCCAGGTACATCGGCTCGCCGGTTGCGCCCGGTTCCTTGGTGCGGTCCAGAACGGCGATGGCCTTGACGCTGGCCGGTAAGGCTGCCAGGAAATGACGGGCAGATAACGGCTGGAAGAGACGGACCTGAATCACCCCCACCTTCTCCCCACGCGCATTGAGATACGCAGCGGTTTCACACGCCGTTTCCTGGCCAGACCCCATCAGAATCACAACCCGTTCAGCATTCGGATCGCCAAAATAGTCGAACAGGTTGTAACGGCGCCCCGTGATGCCCGCGAATTTGTCCATAGCCGCCTGTACGATATCAGGCACCTGAGCGTAGAACGGGTTGACCGTTTCACGGCTTTGGAAATAAACATCAGGATTCTGGGCAGTGCCGCGAATAAACGGCCGGTCCGGATTCAGCGCCCGGGTGCGATGCGCGAGCACCAAATCATCACGGATCATTGCCCGGATATCGTCATCCGACAGCAGCGTGAGCTTATTGACCTCATGCGAAGTACGGAAGCCATCGAAGAAATGGATAAAGGGCACCCGTGCTTCCAAGGTAGCGGCCTGAGCGATCAGCGCCATATCATGCGCTTCCTGCACCGAACCCGAGGCCAGCAAGCAAAAACCCGTCGGGCGCACCGCCATCACGTCTTGATGATCGCCGAAGATTGACAGGCCCTGCGTGGCCAAGGAACGGGCAGCAACGTGGAACACCGCCGATGTCAGCTCGCCAGCAATCTTGTACATGTTGGGAATCATCAACATGAGTCCCTGCGAGGCAGTGAACGTGGTGGTCAGCGCCCCGGTCTGCAATGCGCCGTGCGCCGCGCCGGCTGCGCCGCCTTCGCTTTGCATCTCCATGACCAGAGGCACACTGCCCCAGATATTCTTCACACCTTCCGAAGCCCATTGATCCGCCAGCTCAGCCATCGTGGAGGATGGGGTGATGGGGTAGATGGTGCAGACTTCGTTAACCCGGTAGGCGACGTAAGCCGCCGCTTCATTACCGTCAATGGTGGTAACTTGCCGTTCAGTCATTTTGTGCTTCTCTCTTAGCCCGCTTGGATGGGGCGGGCAGGTGGTTTTTGATCACCATGCGCTCTCCTCTCCCACCGGGAGAGGGGTCGGGGGTGAGGATGAATTGCGGATGATTACGCCCCGGCCGCCGGTTCCGGGATCATCTCAATGGCGTGGCAGGGGCATTGCTCAAAGCACACTGCACAACCAGTGCATAGATCATAGTTATAGCGGTAACGCTTACCGGGTCCCAGCTTGATCACCGCATCCTCGGGGCACGCACCGAAACAGCCATCACATTCGTAGCAGTTACCGCAGGACAGGCAACGTTTGGCTTCATAGACAGCTTCCTTGGGACCCAGGCCGGCAACAACCTCTTCGAAACTACTCTGGCGGACCTTCATATCCAGATGGCCCTGCGGACGCTGGGCCGCATCGGTGTAGTACCAGACATGCAGCTTGTCAAAAGTCGCCAGATCGTGTTTAGGCGGTTTCACGTAGGATCCGCCGCGCAGCCAGGCGTCAATATTGCGGGCCGCTTTCTTGCCATGGCCCACACCAATGGTCACCGTGCGGTCGGAGGGCACCATATCACCGCCCGCAAAC
>Ga0209607_1001586_pt1 | contig 18910 bp, 18 predicted proteins | sample AD_UKC117_MetaG_FD_184413 | JGI IMG/M metagenome (GOLD analysis project Ga0209607, IMG submission 184413) | Active sludge microbial communities of municipal wastewater-treating anaerobic digesters from Hong Kong - AD_UKC117_MetaG (SPAdes)... | ecosystem: Engineered > Bioreactor > Anaerobic >... | reverse complement strand
AGTACCGATCGCCACGCTGAAGAACATGATCTACGCCTACCCGACCATCTGGCGCGGCATCGAGGCGGCGATCCACGACACGGGGCTCTAGACGGGGCGGGGGCGCCAGACCTCGCGCAGTCCGAACCGTGCACCATGCGAGGCCATGTCCCTCCAGAAAGCCTCGTCAGAACGCGGATCGGCCAGAGCGGCCTGCGCCCTGCGGTACTCGTCCGACCCGCGCAGCTCTCGGTGAAGTCCGTCAGCCTCGACCCCGAGTCGGGCATCTCCGAGCACACCGATGAGGCGGTCGTAGTACCGCTGCCGTTCCAGCATCGTCAGCGCCCCTTCCGGGTCCAGGGGCTCCACGAACATCGCCGCAAGATGGGCCAACCGCTCCTTCTGCAGCCACGCGGCCACAGCCTCGACGTCAGAGCCTTCGCGTGGCCCGGCGTGAGCCGATCCGCCGTGCAGCATCTGGACCTGCCACATCAACCACCCATCGACCAGGCCGATCTGACAGGCACCGAACCGTGCGAGCACGCGGGGCATCAGCATTCCCGGGCCGCGCAGGTCGAACGCCACGGGCCGCACCGAGTCACCGAGCCGGACCCCGGTCACCCGGACCCGGCCGACGGCCGCCCAACGATGGATGAACTCGAGCCCACGGAACCGGTGGTCGAGGTCGCAATCCATCGCCGGCCAGGCGGCAGGCACCTGCTCCCAGTCGAGGACCTGCTCGCTACCGCCGGTCGGATCTACAATCATCCGGGACAACGCCGCAGCGACATCCTCACCGCCCACCTCGACGATCTCTCCACGGGTCAACACCAGGTGATCTTCGAGGCGCTGAAGCCGCCGGAAGCCGTGGCGGTCCCGCACCACCGTCGCACCCCGCACCGGCTCGTGGAACGCCACGGAACGCTCGTGCTCGCCACCGACTCGCAGACACAGCAGACAGTGCCCGTCGTTGTGCATCTCGGGCTGGGAGAACTCGTCCTCCGAAAGCCACGTGTCGTACCGGGTCGGCACGGATCCGGCGCGGCCGCGCGGCCGGTGCTCGCATGCTTCATCGCATCCCAGTTCCGACAGGTACAGGCGGCGTCGGTTGTTCCAGTGCATCGCCGCCACGATCGACAGCGAGACCCACGGGCCACCATGCATTTTGCACTGGTCACCTGGCTGGGCGTCTGGAATCAGCGGGCAGCACCGATGCTGGATCGTGCGGCCCTGCATCCCCCACGTGTCGACGACCGAGCCGTCGCTGAGATCGACCAATTCCACGCCGGCATCCGACCACCGCACGAGGAACCGGCCGCCCAAGCCGGCGGCGGCTTCCCAGCCGGCCGTGTCGTCGCGGACCACACACACCCGGTCCAACCATTGCCGGTCGGCCGACAGCGCAGTGGCGGCAAGGTGCGGCACGCCGGGGTTCTTCCTGGCATGGTCATGGACACTCGTGCTGAGCAGGAGCACAGGGTGCTCGAACGGGAAGGGGTCACGGTTCGCCGAGGCGGTGAAGACGACGCGATGTCCCGCGAGCAGCATCCGCAGTTCCTGCGTCCGGAAACCCGCGATCACCTCCCGGCGGGTGCGAGGGAAGGGCCGCCAATCGTGGGCAAGCGGCGACAGGGCGCCGTGCACCGGCTCTCGCGGCGTGCGCGACGTGACATCAAGCGCTGGATAGTGAATGTCCCGGACCGACAACTCGCCCATGGCGGCACCCCCGGTGTGCACCGTGCTTCCCGCCGACACCGCGCCGACGAGCCGGTCGTCACCCGGGGCACCGTGCCGGTGGCGCGGTTGCCGGAGCAGCTAGCCGGGGCTTGTCGCCACTCACTCTTGACCTGTCTCAGAGGATACCGCTGCGGTCCGACATGGTCGCTCTACGCACTTCGGTGAGAGAACGGCATCTTGGTTAGAGACAGGGCACTCCGGTTGGCCCTGGGCATCTTGGTTAGAGACACGGCACTCCGGTTAGCCCTGGGCATCTTGGTTAGAGACACGGCACTCCGGTTAGCCCTGTACGGCCGTGGGACTCTAACGAACCTGCCGCCGACTAACCAGAATGCCGATCTCTAACCAACCTGCCGATCTCTCACCGATCGGCGATCTCGCGCCAGACGCCCCTGTGCCCCGGGCCAGGCTCAACTCCACCCCGTGACCGTCACCCCACCGGCATCGCGCTTCGCCTCGTACAACGCGATGTCCGCCTGTCTCAGCAGGTCCGAGACGCTCAGGTCCGCGGCAGTGCAGATCGCCACGCCGATGCTCATCCCCACAGGAATCTGCCGCCCGTCTGGCATCACCACGTCACCCGCCACGCTCGACCGTATCCGCTCTGCCAGCGCTCTCGCGGATTGCGGCGTGACCGGCCCGTCCTGGATCATGACGAACTCGTCGCCGCCGAATCTGGCCACACTCTCCTGACGGCGACTGACACTCTGCAGGCGCTGGGCGCACGCCCGCAGAACCTCGTCGCCGACCATGTGGCCGTAGGTGTCATTCACAGCCTTGAAACCGTCGAAGTCGATGAAATGCACGGCGAAGGAGTCACCCGCCCGATGCCGAGCACTGCCCATCCGGCGATCGAGCTCGTCGACGAGCCAGGCGCGGTTGGGCAGGCCGGTCAGGACATCATGGGTGGCTGCCTCGTGTGCCTGTTCGAACGCCGAGACGAGAGTGACGTCCAGAAGGGTTCCGCGCAGAAGACGGTCGCGCCCCTGCCAGCGGTCCACCCAGTACCCCTGCAACAGGAGCTGAACCTCACCGTCCTCGCTGTGACCGGTCAGCTCGAGTGCGATAGCGCCGTCCTGCGGACCTCGGAGCACTGCATCGAGGCGTCGGGAGTCCGGGCCGTCCAGAATCGATCGCACCGGATCCCAGGAGTCCGCGTGCGGTGGGAACCCCGGGACCACCGAGTTCGCCGAAGAGTCCCACGTGACCCGGTTGATGAACGGGTCCCACTCCCAGGTGGTCAAACCCACCACATGCTGACGTTCCTGCAGCAGATCCAGGCGAGCCCTGACATCGGCATGCTGACGAAGCCTCTTGACCACCTCCCACGTCGTATCCGCGATCGTCTGGGCGATCTGCACATCCGACTGTGAGTACGGCGACTCGGAGTTGCCGACGCCCAGCAGCAGACACACCGCCTCGGCCTGCAGCACCGGAACCCCCAGATGCCGCAGAACCGGCGCGTGGCCGGCGGGGAGGCCGCGCTTGGCCGGCACGGACGAGTAGTCGTTGTGCACCTGAGGCACACGCAACCGAGCGCTGTCCGCCCAGATACCGGCCTGACTGATCGGGTAGTGCCGGTCGTACTGGGCCGTGCAGTAGTCGGCGGTGCTCGTCGACCACGTGCACAACTCGATCGAGTCCTGGTCGGGGTTCACGTAATGCACGTAGCCGATCTGACTGTGTGTGAGTTCCACTGCCAGGTCGATGCTCCTGGTGAGCAGGTCGACCTCGGAGGAGTCAAGTGGCCACGACAACAACTCCACGCGGGCCTGCTGCAGCAGCCCGTTCCGCTCCGTCGGCAAACCGTAGTCGACCATCACGAGCACTCGATCGTGGTCTTGCCCACGCCGCGAACCGCGCACCTTCCGGGGTGCGGTGTGCGATCTTCCAACCGGTCTTGCCCGCCGGCTTGGCGACCGCATAGCCGAACTGCACGCTGGTCCAGTCCATCGACGCGTTGGGGTATGGCGCCACTGCCGGGTCGACCCGTTGTCCCGACGCGTTGGCCAACGGCCCGAACCGGGGTAGTTCATACCCCGTCGTCGGATCGAGGTAGGTGCCGCCGTTGCCGAGCACCAGACTGCCCGGCTGTCCTGGAATCTGCACGGCCTGCACCAGGTGCAAGTGGCTGGACAGGACCATCTGGTACGTGTCGAGAAGTCCGTAGGAGGCCGCGGTCTGGTCCAGGGAGCCCCATGTCGTCCACTCGGTCGGTGGCGCCGGCGAGAACTGCCACGTGACGTGACTGAAGACCGGTCGGTGGGTCATCAGCCATGACTGGCGGCCCTTCTTTGCCCGCGTCTGCTTCCGGGCGGCCACGTATGTCGGACGCTGGACCGCCGCCCAGGAATCCACCGTGCCGTCGGTGCCGTAAGCGGAGTCAACCATCGCCACGCGCAGGGTCCGACCCTTCGCGACCTTGACGGTGAAAGACCACGTGGGCGTCGTCGCCGGTTCCGGGGCCACACCGTTCACAGGCCCGCACAACCCAGCGGTGTCGGGTCGCGGATCGAAGAAGAGGAAGAACCCGTTGCCGCCTCGGTCACACGTCTCATGGTTGCCACGGAGCAGGGCCATGGGCGCGCTGCGGAACATCGGCCGAAGCGGCCGGATGACGTCCACGAGCCAGCCGTCCGCACTGTCGGCGAACGGCATACCAGGCACCGGCGGCGGCGTGCCACCACACAACGCCTGATCCGCCGCCGGACACGCGCTCTCCCGGTAGTAGAAATCGCCCGGGTTGAGGATGATGTCCGGATCGCTCTTCGCGATCTGCCGGGCGATCCGCTTCAGGGGCCACGCGTCCGGCGAGTTGCAGTCCTGGACACTCGTGCCTTTGATCCGGCATCCGGTGTCTGCCAGCATGGCCATCCGGTTCACCTTCTGCGGCATGGAACTCGGGACGCGGCGTCCGGCGATCGTCGCCCGCACGGCGTTGGTCGGGATGTTGTGACTGCAGACGCGCACCGTGTTGAACGCGATCCGGGCGCTCGCAGCCGGCTTGCGGGCCTTCATCGAGTAGGACTTCTTGACGATCCCCTTCGAGGTGCGGCGCATGACGATCACCTCCGGGCAGGACGCCCCCGCGGGCAGGACCGTACGGGCCACCAGCCTGGAGTCCGCCACGGACGTCGGCGCGACGAGTGTGTAGGAGGCGATCGGGTCGGGCTGCGCTGCCATGACGGCCATAGTTGCCATCAGGTCGATCATGGAATCCAACGTAGTTCATTCACGTGGCACGACTCTCCCCACGGACGGCTCAACGCGGCTACCTTGGCCTCATGCTTCTTCTCGCTGCCGCGGCGCTGGCCGTCACCCCGCCGACCCCGGACTGGATGGGTACGCTCTACGCCGACAAGCCCGACACCCGGCTGACCCAGGTCGTCATCCCAGGCACGCACGACTCCGGGGCCTTCAAGATCGACACTGAAGGCAAGTGCAAGGTCACGGCGATAGCGGGGGCCAACCCGGCGATGGCCGCAGCGGGCAAAGGCAACCCGTGTGGCGCCGGCAAGCTCTCCAAGGCGCAGGCCCAGAACTTCACGGGACAACTCAACGGCGGGATCCGATACCTGGACATGCGCTTGGGCGTCCCGGAGAACAAGGTGGTCAGCAAGAAGAAGGCGGGTAAGAAACTCACCAACAAGGCCGCCGCGAAGGTACCGATCGTGCTGCAGCACACGTTCACGTCACTGCGCTTCACCACAGGCCTGAAACAGATCGTGAACTTCGCCAAGGCGCACCCGCGCGAGCAGATCATCCTGGACTTCCAGCACATCGACCTGACCGGCAAGAAGAAGATCGACAAGTACTACACGTCCGCGATCGACAAGATCCTTCGCACCTACAAGGTGGGTGGCACCAGCGTGTGCTCGCGGGCATGGACGAGTTCGAAGATCCCGGACCCGGTCCAGGCCACCTTCCGGCAGGCGTGGGACGCGAACCGCAACGTCCTGGTGATGTACGCCAAGGGCGAGTTGCCGAAGAACTCCTGCTACCGGGCGAGGGAGAGTTACCTGTATTCGCCGTGGCCCAACACCGAGGACCCGGCGGTGTCAGCCACTGCGAACGCGGGCTACCTGGCCGCACGCAAGGACGCTCTGGCCGGCGCCGCCCCGTGCGCTGTGTCGGGCGGCAACCAGTGCGGGTTCTTCGTCGATCAGTTGCAGTTGTCCATGGGCTTGAGTTCACAGATCCAATGTCTGGGTGGCAGCCGGACCCAGAACTGCTCGCTACTGGACCTCGCAGCGCTGCGCAACCCCTCGGCGGTGCAGGAGATGACGGCCTGGAAAGCACAGGGATTGCCGGTCAACATCTCGATCGTGGACTTCTACGAGGTGAGTGACACCGCGCCGCAGTTGATCGCGCTGAACCAGAACTAGAAGAAGGCCGGCGTGCGCGGCCCCCGCCCACCCCGCACGCCGACCGATGGCCCGGGTCGAGCCACCCCCGCGAGTCCGACCCGAGCCCCCAAGGTTCCCCTGGGCGATGGGCTGGAACTCGACTGTCGTGGCTCCGCACCATCTGAGGACATCGTGCGATGTGGGTACGACAAAACCGCTCTTGTCAAGCACCGACACGCAGTTTGTGCATGTTCGCGGGCGGATCCGCGCGATGGGGCTCAGGTAGATCGATGGGTTCAGCGCCCGACGAACCCCACTCGCCTGCACGAACCCCACCGGACTTCACGAGCCCCACCCAACACGCCGTTCGATGGGGTTCAGGTAGATCGATGGGGCTCAGGTAGATCGATGGGGTTCAGCGCCCGACGAACCCCACCGGACTGCACGAGCCCCACCCAACACGCCGTTCGATGGGGCTCAGGTAGACCGATGGGGCTCAGCGCCCGACGAACCCCACTCCGCGCGGGGCCGGAAGTCCTTCAGCCCCCGCAGCAGCCACCGCCACAACAGCCGCCCGCTTGACCCGAGCCAAGGGAGCTCACCGCCCCGGCAGTCGTGAGCAACCGCACAGTGTCCTCGTGTCCCTGCGGGCACGCCGCCGGGTCGCTCGACTGCGCCATCGGCCGATCCTTGGTGAAGGTCTGGTCACACACACGGCACCGGAACTCGTAGGTGGGCATGGCGGCATGGTAGCCATGCGGCACACAGGTGGTCCGCGGGGTGCTTGACGAGGACGTACCACCCGCTTGAATAGGCAGATGCAGACCGTCACCCCGTTCCTGTGGATCCAACACCCCGTCGACGAGGCCGCGAACTTCTACGCCGGACTCTTCGATGACGGCCAGATCGTCTCCGGACCCAACGTTGGCGATGACATGTCGTCGGCCACCGTTCGGATGTCCGGACAGACGATCCACCTCTTCAATGCGGGCACCCAGCGTGCACTCACCGAGGCCTTCTCTTTGATGGTCACCTGCTCGACGCAGGCCGAGATCGACCGGCTGTGGGACGCCCTGTGCGACGGCGGCACACCGAGCATGTGTGGCTGGGTGACGGACCGCTTCGGCGTCACCTGGCAGGTCGTCCCCGACTCGCTGCAGGAATGGCTCAGCGACCCCGCCCGAGGTGGCGAGGTCGCCAAGGTGATGCTGCAGATGCAGAAGCTGGAGATCGCCGACCTGCGTGCGGCACTGAGCGGTTAGGCGTCGACCAGCACCTTCGCCTTGGGCTGCTCGCCCGGCTTCACATCCATCCGGTGCACCCGCCAGGCCAAACCCATCGTCACGGCCGCGACGACCGCGCAGATGACCCCGCCGATCAGACCGGGCATCCCGGCGAGCTTGAAGATGACCGCCAGGTTGCTGATGATGACCATGCCGCCCACCAGCGTGCCGAGACTGTGAACCGGGGCGCGACCGGCGAAACGCGCCGCGAAGGGCGCCACGATCAGACCCCCGACGATCAGACCTGCGACCGCCCCCCACGGCACCTGGGACTCCTTGGCGCCGACCAGGAAGCCCATCGAAGCGCACACGGCCACGGTGAACTCGGCCGCGTTGACGGTGCCGATGACCTTTCTCGGCTCGTGCTTGGTCAAAGTCATCAGGGACGGTGTGGCTACCGGACCCCAGCCCCCGCCACCGGTGGCGTCGACGAAGCCGCCGAACAGCCCGACCGGCCACAGATGCCTGGTCCGGGCGTTGATCTGCGGGATGAGCGTCTTGCCGAAGGCGAAGCGCATGATGATCGAGATGCCGAGCACCAGCAGGATGAGCGCCATCCACAACCGGGCCCCGTCGAGGCTCACGTTGGTGAGGATCACGGCACCCAAGAAGGCACCCACCGACCCGGGAACTGCGATCGCGGTGAACACCCGCCAGTCGACGTTGCCCTCACGCCAGTGCGCCAGGCCGGATACGAAAGTCGTGCCCATCTTGGCGGCGTGAGTGCCGGCGGAGGCCGCCACTGCGGAGTAGCCGAGCAGGGTCAGCAGGGTGGCCGACGTCACACCGAAACCCATCCCCAGTGAGCCGTCGACGAACTGTGCGGCTCCGCCGACGAGGGCGAACACGATGATGAGTGGCATCGCTCGACTCCAATACGCATAAAGTCAATTACTGAACTTACTAAATGCAGTTTTACACGAATCTTCGCGGAATGGAATGTGATCTGCATTTCATTGGCGTGGCGCAGTGCCCGCGATCGAGCACGCGACCGAACCGTCTCTGCGCCCAGGCGTTAGCAGAGCGGACAGAGGTTAGCGTTTCGGCGGCGCACGACCGCTAACCTCTGTCCGCTCTGCTAACGGCTGGCGACCTACACGGTGACTCGCGTTAAGCGAGCGTCAAGCCGCGCCCCGCGATCTCTTGACGTCGCGGACCATGACCCCTTGAGTGGTCCGGGCCTCATCGTGGAAGCATGAGCAAAACGCCACGCATCATCGCCGCGACCGCGAGTGCCGCCCTATTGGCTGGAATCGGCGGTGCATCCGCCGTTCTCGCGGTCGACACTGTCATGGCCGACGACGAGCAGGCGACCACACAGGTCACCGCCGATGAAACGCTCCCGGCCCCGCAGGACGATCGGACGACTGTCTACCAGGAACCCCAGGACGACGACGACGACCATGACGACGACGAGGGCGGACAGATCACGCCTGCGCCCCCCACGACCAGTTTCCAGGGCAACAATGGCGGCCAGTCCAAGCAGAACACCTCGAAGTCGTCATGATCACCGTCTCGATGGACACCTGGCGCACCCACCTGTCGCTATCAGTGCGCGACAACGACCGGCCGGGACTTCAGCACAACCTGCACCGACTCCTCACCACAGAGGTCGCGCGTCTGGACGCCCTGGCCAGCCGTTTCCGTGAGGACTCGGAACTCAGCGCGGTGAATCGCGGTGCCGGCGAATGGGTGGACGTGTCGTGGCGGTTCGTCACCGTGTTGACGGCCTGCCTGGACGCAGCCCGCGCCACCGGTGGGCTGGTGGACCCGACCCTCGGCCAGGCGATCAAGGCCGCCGGCTACGACCATTGGGCACGGCAGAACACGCAGACCGACCCACGGCGCCACCGAGGCGCGTGGCGGCAGGTGGGGATCCGTCCCGGCCCCAGCGGCGCCCAGGTCCTGATCCCGGCGGGCACCGCCCTCGACCTCGGGTCCGTGGCGAAGGGCTGGCTGGCGGACCGACTCGCGACGACCGTGAGACGCGCCGGCCACGACGTCATGGCCAACATGGGCGGCGACATCCGCGTGATGGCCTCGCAGCCGTGGACCGTGTGGTCCGACCCCGAGCTGCCCGGCGTGACGGCCAGCCCTGCGGACCTCACCGATGCCGCGATCGCGACCAGCGGGATCGGTCATCGCCATTGGGAGGGCGGTCACCACATCATCGACCCAAGGACGGGCGCACCCGCGGTGACCCCATGGCACAGCGTGTCGGTCGTCGCGGCAACGGCCGCACAGGCGAACGCCGCCGCCACCGCTGCAGTCATCCTCGCCGACGACGCGCCGACCTGGCTCGACCGCCAAGGCCTGGACGCCCGTCTGGTATCCCGCACACACATCACATCGACCGGCCGTTGGCCATCGGAGGTTGCAGCATGACCTGGGAGTTCATCCGGATCACGGGGCTGGTGGCGCTGGCCTTCCTCACGGTGTCGGTCGCCCTCGGCGTGGCCGGACCAGCGATTCACCGCCCCACCTCCCGACTGACGTCGGTGAGCATGCACATGACCGCCGCCGTCGGCGGAACGGTGCTCGTGATCGCACACATCATCTTCGCGATCGCCGACAGCTGGGTCTCCGTGCCCGCCATGGCTGCGATCGTGCCCGGTGCCTCCTCATGGGAGCCGTTGTGGATCGCGGTCGGCACGATCGCCTTCGACCTGATGCTGGTCATGGTGGCGACGTCGGCGCTACGGCAACAGGCACCCGGCCTGTGGAAACGGGCACACATCCTCGCCTACCCCGTGTGGGCCCTCGTATGGGTGCACACCTTGACGGCCGGAACCGACGCCGGCACACCACTGATGGTCGGCATCGCGGCCGCCTCCGCGGCGCTCGTCGCAGCGGCGTTCGTCCTGCGGCGCATGCGGCCGGCACCCCGCCCCGTCCCCGCAGTCCGCACCAAGGAACTGGAGTACGCACGATGACACTGGACATCCGCACAGGCAGTCTGCTCCCCGGCATCGCGGTGGCGGGCCTTCCGGCCGCGCCGCTCCCCCACCGCCTGCTCGCGCCCGGAACCCTCCTGCTGGCAGGTGTCGCCCCGGGCACCCGGATCGACCTCGGCCGCCACCAACAGATGTGGGGCCTGCTGCCCGCGCCCGACCTCGACCGCCTGTCCGGCGCGGCCGAATGGGCCGGCGTGGTCGGCGCCGGCGGAGCCGGGTTCCCCACCGCGCGCAAACTCGCCTCGGTGGCCCGGACAAAGGCGCCCGTGATCGTCAACGGGTCCGAGGGTGAGTCCGCGAGCGGCAAGGACACCGTCCTTCTGCTCCATGTCCCACACCTCGTCCTCGACGGCGCAGTGGCGTCGGCGCGTGCGCTCGGCAGCCGACAGGTGATCGTCCGGATCCCCGCGTCTCGCAGCCACGTGATCGCGGCTGTCGCCGCTGCCATCGACGAGCGTCACGACAAGGGCGTGCGGATCACCGTCAACCCCGGCGACGACACCTTCATCGCCGGGGAGGCCTCCGCGGTCATCTCCTCCCTGCAGGGAGGTCCGGCTCTCCCGGCTCCGATGAGTAAGCCCCCCACGATGCGCACCGGCCTGCGCTCGCAGTCAGTGCTGCTCAGCAACGTGGAGACTTTCGCACGGGTGGCCGTGGCCATCCGCGGACATCGGGCGTCAAGCAGTCTGCTGACCGTGTCCGGCGCAGTCACCGACCCCGGTGTGCTGGAGGTCGACCCGGCGACGCCGTTGGGCGAGGTGCTGGCCATGGCCGGTGCCGACACCGACCTGGCCGCCGTCATCACCGGCGGCTGGCACGGCACGTGGTTGCCGGCGGACACGCTCACCCTGCACATGCCCACAAACCGCAGTGACCTGAAGGCCCGCGGCGCGCACTGGGGCGCGGGGGCGTTCGTGGCGATTCCCCACGACCCGTGTCCGGTGAACGTACTGACCGCCATCACCGACCACCTCGTGGGTGAGGGGGCAAAGCAGTGCGGTCCATGCATCCTCGGACTCGAGGCCGCCCGGCAAGATCTGCACACCGGCCGCGCGGTCGAGGACCGGGTGCGGGGTCGCGGACTGTGCGCCCACCCCACAGCCACCATCACCGCTCTGCGTTCCGGTCAGGCGCTACTGGCCGAGGAGCTCGCAGCTCATGCACAAGGCCGCTGCACGAAGGGAGGATGGCTATGAGCATCCAGATCGATTGGCGGCGCTGTCAGGGCCATGGCGTCTGCGCGGCAGCGCTCGGCGAGATCATCGAACGCGACGAGTCGGGTTATCCCCTCATGAAGACGCACAACGTACCCGAGGAACTGCACTCGGCGGCGCGGCTGGCACAGGCGACCTGCCCTGCCGCAGCGCTGCGCGCCACCCGTTAGCGCCGGACTTCCCGCGGCAACTTCCCGGTTGACAGGTGCTGCAAGGTCACGGATTCGAGGATGCGGCGTTCGGCCCGGCGCACGGCGAGCCAGACATCCTCGAGTCCGGCAGCCGCGCCCGCGTACTCGAGGTTGTCCGGCCTCTCCCCCTGCACCACGGTCAGGGGACCGTCGACCGCACGGATGATGTCGGCGAGTGTGATCTCGTCAGCCGGGCGGGCGAGTCGGTAGCCACCGACCCGACCGCGGCGGGTGCTGACGATGCCGGCACGACGCAGGTCCGACATCGCCGACCGCACATAGTCCCGGGGCAAGTCCTGCTCTTCGGCGATCACATCGAGCGGTACGTACTCGTCCCGTCCCACCAGTTCGGCGGCAGCCCGGATCGCGAAGACGATACGGCCGGTCAATCTCATCCCTGCGGCTCCGGAGTCATGTTGATCACCCACCCGTTGGGGCCTTCGCTGATCTCCATGGCGATCGGCAACGGCGGTCGCGGATCGACCGGCGTCTCGGAGAACCAGGGAATGAACGGCGCTTCGTAGGTCTGCGATCCCGCGACCACCGAGTTCATTCCGATGGCGTAGTAGCCCTCCTGCGTCACCGCCGGCAGGTACAGGCCGACGCGGATGGAAGGTGCCAGCGAGTTGTCGAAAATCATCTTGGTCGTGAGGTTGCTGACCTGCGTCGTGTAGGGCGCACCCGGGGCGGCAGGGCCCATCGTCTTCTCGGCCCATTCGGCGCTCTCACCCATCATCGAGTCGAAGATGCTCACCCGCTGCGGCGAATCCACCGTTACTGCGTAGGAGTCCGAGAACGACTTCGTGCCGCAACCGGACAGCAGGCCGAGCCCGAGGACGACCGCGATCACCAGACGCACATGGAACAACGTAGTCTGCGCGCGCGACGGAAGGGCGCCGTGGTGGGCTGCGAGCCTAGACTGCCGGTCGTGGAGATGACCGTGATCGTTGTGATGGCCGGGTTGGTGCTCGCCTACTCGCTGATCGCCCGACGGCTGACCCTGGCCAACGTCACGGCACCGATGCTCAGCGTCATCGCCGGTGCCGCGGTGTTCTCGGTCGCAGATATCAGCGTCGAGACCGCCGCTGTGCACCTGATCGCCGAGATCACGCTGGTGCTGATCCTGTTCCACGACGCGTCGACCGTCCGCCTGGCCGCTCTACGCCACGACCCGGGCATCGCCCTGCGCCTGCTGCTGATCGGATTCCCGCTGGCACTGATCGCGACCTTCTTCGCCACACGAGCCCTGTTGCCGACGATCGGCGTGGCAGGGGCCTGGCTGGTGGCCGCGGCCATCACGCCCACCGACGCCGGCCTCGGGGCTCCGACAGTGCTGAACCCGGTGGTCCCCACCCGGGTGCGGCGGGCGTTGAACGTGGAGAGCGGACTCAACGATGGGCTGGCCACGCCCATCGTCCTGCTGGCGTTGGCAGCGCTCGCAGCCGAAGAGGATGTGGCGGAGCCCTCGTTCCTGAAGGTCGGGCTGGTACCGGTGGGACTGGCACTGCTGTGCGCAGTCGTCGTCGGATTGACAGCCGCCTGGCTGCTGGATCGCAGTCGCATCCACCACCTCAGCGGCGGGCGTGGACGCGCCGTGGTCATTCTGGTCCTGCCCGTCTTCCTGTTCGGTCTCGCCGAGATCATCGGAGCCAACGCCTTCATCGCGGCATTCGTCGGCGGGCTGGTCTTCGGCGCGGCCAGCACGACTTTGATCCAGCGTCCAGAGACTTCCGAGCTTCTGGAGATCGCCTCGGACCTACTGGGCTTCCTGGTCTGGTTCTTCGCCGGAGGCATACTGCTGGCCGTCATCGACGCCGGACCGACGTGGCAGATGGTCGTTGTCGGTGTTCTGGGCCTGACCGTGTTGCGGATCGTGCCGGTCTTCCTGGCACTACTGGGCACGGGTTTCAAGTGGCCGACCGTGACCTTCCTCGGCTGGTTCGGCCCGCGCGGACTGGCGACGATCGTATTCGGGCTGCTCTCGTACGAAGAGTTGGGTGCGGATTCCCCCGTGATGGGCTCCGTCGCGGGGGTGATCGCGTTCACCGTGCTCATCAGCGTCTTCGCCCACGGTGTCAGCGCCTCCCCTCTGTCAAAGGCATACGGGGCCTGGGCACGGCGCACCCGCGCGCCGATCGAGAGTGAACCCTCGGTGGAACCGACTGTGTCCCGGGGACGCGTCGGGCTGTGAAACCGCTCACCGGGGCACGCCGGTCGTGTGAGTCACCTCACGGTCGGGTATCCGCACCCCCGATCAGGGCAGGATGTCCTCATGGATGTCGAGATCGTGCGCAACCCTGCCGCCAGTGAGTACGAGCTGCTGCTCGACGGCGAGCGGATCGGGGAACTGGAATACATCAGGACCGGTGACGTGCTCAAGATCACGCACACGGTCGTCGCGCAGGAGTACAGCGGGCAGGGGCTTGCGGCGCGACTGGTGGAAGCCGCACTTGAAGACATCGCGGCGCACGGCGAGTTCGTGCTTCCGAAGTGCCCCTACGTCCGCGGGTACATCGTCAAGCATCCGCGGTGGGCTGCTCTGGTGCCGGTCGATCGCCGGGACGAGTTCGGGCTGGCTACTGTTTGACCGCCTGCAAGGTGTAGGTGAGCGGAATCCGCTCGGGGCGTTCGGCCAGTACCCATTCGTCGCCGCGCTTGGTCATCTGTGTGGGTAACGGATTCCACGGAACACTGTCGTGCTCCACCAATTGCGTCAGCCGCATGCCGTTGCCCAGGACCGCGGTAACGATCTCGCCGAGGCCGTGGTTCCAACTGTGGGTCGTCGAGTTCTGCAAAGGCTCGGCCGTGTCGACATAGGTCTGCTCCTCACTCTCGACGAGCGGCTCCGGGACCTCGAAGTAGGGGTAGTCCAGCACCAACCTGTCCGGTTCCTCATAGTCCAGCGCCCACAAGACGGGATGGCCTTCCCGAATGAACAGGCGGCCACCCGGCGCCAGCAGCGAGGAGACCACGTTCGCCCAGCGGTCCACATCGGGCAACCAGCACAAGGCACCGATACCCGTGAACACGACATCGAACCGGCCGGTGCCCAGAACAGCGGGCGCGTCGTAGACCTCGGCTTGCACGAAGTCGACGTCGGCCCCGGAGTCCGCGGCCAATTGCCGCGCCACGGCCAGCGACTCAGCGGAGAAGTCCAGCCCTGTCACACGCGCGCCGAGGCGAGCCAGTGACACCGTGTCGGTGCCGATGTGGCATTGCAGATGCACGGCCTGCAGCCCACGGATGTCGCCGAGTCTGGGAACGTCGAAGCGCACCACGTCGCTGAGGTGTGTGGGGTCGTCTCGGAACCGCTGCAGGCCGTACTCCTGCGACTGCGCGTGCAGGCCGGCGCGTTCGTCCCAATTTCGCCTGTTGACGTCCACTGAGTCCATACCGCGCAGCGTACGACCCGTCGTAGGTTGGTCCCATGGCAATCGCACTCATCACAGGTGGCGGATCCGGGATCGGCGCCGAGACCGGCATCCAGATGGCCCGCCGTGGGGACACCGTCATCCTCGCCGACATCGATGTCGAGGCCGCAGACGACATCGCCACACGGATCGTGGCCTCAGGCGGCACGGCGGAGTCCGCGGCCCTCGACGTGCGGGATGGGGCGGCGTTCGCGGCACTCGTGCAGCGCGTCGTCACCGATCACGGACGCATCGACCTCATCTTCAACAATGCCGGAATCGGTGTCGGCGGCCCGATCGAAGACCTGACTGCCGAGCACTGGCAGCGGATCGTCGACATCAACATCATGGGCGTGGTCAATGGCATCCGTGCCGCCTACCCCCACATGATGCGACAGGGCGATGGGCACATCGTGAACACCGCGTCGCTGGCAGGTCTGGTGCCCAGCCCGATGCTGGCGCCCTACGCAATGACCAAACACGCTGTCGTGGGGTTGTCCGCGAGTCTGCGGCCGGAGGCGGCACTGCACGGCATTCGTGTGACCGCGTTGTGCCCGGGACCGACCGAGACCGCCATCCTGGACAGCAGGGGGCCTGCGGACCTCGCCCCACACGAGGGTGTGTCCGCCCGGGACCTGCTCACGAAGGCCGCTGGGGAGATCTATCCGGTGGAGGACCTGGTCGCGGATCTGCTCGACGGCATCGCGGCCAACAAGACGCTCATTGTCACCCCCCGGCGAGCGCGGCTGGCCTGGTGGCTGCAGAGGTTGTTCCCGTCGTACCTCGAGAAGCATGCCGGCCGACTTGTGGGATGGGCCAAGCGCGAGGCCGAACGCCTGGAGCGGTTGAGCACGCAGTAGCCCGACCGGGCCAGTTCCACGGTTGGAGTCCGACGGCCAAACGAGGGACCCGAACTCTCACTGTTCGTCCAGGTTGGTCACGCGGTTGTGGTTGCGGCGTCGGCCGCCCAGTGCTGTGTGTGCACGCGTGGGCCCGTTCCTGGATCAGGGTGGTGGAAGTACTCGGTGGTGGTCTGGGCCCGGGGCAGGATCTGTCTGAACATTCCGGTTAGAGATCGGCAGGTTGGTTAGTCGGCGGCAGGTTGGTTAGAGTCCCACGGCCGTATAGGGCTAACCGGAGTGCCGCATCTCTAACCAGGATGCCGATCTCTAACCGGACTGCCGATCTCCAACCACAACCGCACCTCGCCATCGCCGCGGGCCGGCGGGCCACCAGAGGACGTCTCCGGTTAGAGATCGGCAGGTTGGTTAGTCGGCGGCAGGTTGGTTAGAGTCCCACGGCCGTATAGGGCTAACCGGAGTGCCGCCTCTCTAACCAGGATGCCGATCTCTAACCGGACTGCCGATCTCCAACCACAGATGTGCGACGGCCGGTGATCCGACGTGGCGGGCGAGCCCACGCCCGTTCGCCAGCCCGGTCGGGGCCTCACCAGCGATCGGGGCGGGTCGCTGCGCGTCTCAGCTGTGGCCGCCTAGGCCTTCGTGCGCGGGAATCGTTCCCAGCCGGCCGGCTTGGTAGTCCTCGAAGGCCTGAATGACCTCAGCCTTGGTGTTCATCACGAACGGACCCATCCACGCGAGGGGTTCCCGGATCGGAGCCCCGCCGAGCAGCAGGACCTCCATCTGGTGGGTGCGGGAGTCCTGGCTCGGGTCCGCTCCGAACCGCAACTCGTCACCCGGGCCGAAGACCGCGAGCTGCCCCTCGGTGATCGGTGTGCCATTCACGTCACCGCGACCGGCGAGCACGTACAGCAGCGCGTTGAAGTCCGGCCGCCAAGGGATCCGCACCTGCGCCCCCTTGGACACCGAGACGTGGGCCAAGGAGATCGGGGTGGTAGTGATCCCAGGGCCGCTGATCCCACCGATCTCACCGGCGATCACGCGGATCAACGCGCCGGCGTCGGCTGTTGTGGCCAGACCCACCTGTCCCGCCCGCAGATCCTGATACCGCGGTGTCGCGAGTTTCTGGGTGCGCGGGAGGTTGACCCACAGCTGGATCCCGTGGAACAGCCCACCCGACGCGACGAGGTCCTCCGGCGGACGCTCGATGTGCAGCAGGCCCGAACCGGCCGTCATCCACTGGGTGTCACCGTTGGTGATCAAACCACCGCCACCGTGGGAATCGGCGTGCTCGAATGTGCCGTCGATGATGTAGGTGACGGTCTCGAAGCCGCGGTGCGGATGCCACGCAGTGCCCTTGGGCTCCCCAGCTGCGTAATCCACCTCACCCATCTGATCCATGTGGATGAACGGGTCGAGCAGTTCCAGGGGCACACCCGCGAAGGCGCGGCGCACGGGGAAGCCCTCCCCCTCGAATCCACGCGGGGCCGTGGAGATGGACATGACCTCACGCGGGGCCGCGTTCGCGGCGCCCACACGGGGCAGGACGGTGACGTCGTCGACAGTGATCGCTGGCATCTGGGGCCTCCTTACGTCAGGTGCAACATAGTTGACAATACAACTATTCCCGGCACGGCGACATCGCAGACGGGACGACCCTTACGCAGCCGGTGCGACCGAGACCTCGGGGGCTGGGACCGCCTCCGGCGCTGGGGTTCCGGCGTCCAGCGGGGCCTCCGGGGAGGCCGACGCCTCTGGCGACGGGCTCTCCTCCGGCAGCGGCTCGACCTCCTCCGTGGTGCGCGCGATCTGCCGCTGCGCCTCGATCGCGCGGTCGATGGCGTCCTCCAGATCGTTCTGCGCCTCGCCGTACGCGGCGAAATCGCCCTCCTGCAATGCCTCCTCGGCCGCCTTGAGCGCAGCGTCGGCATCGGCGAGCGCCCTGGTCAATCGTTGCTCGGCCGTTGTCTGCTTGTCCTTGTCCTTGTCCTGCGTCTGGTCGTCGGCGACCGAGGCACCCAGAACCTTGGCAAGCGCGTCGCTGAGGTTACGTTCGAACGCCACCTCCTGACCGAAGGAGACCAGGACACGCTGCAGCAGCGGGTAACCGTCCTGACTGGCCCGCACGTAGACGGGCTCCACATAGAGGAACCCGCCCGCGACCGGCAGAGACAAGAGGTTCCCGAGTTCGACTTCGGACCCGCCGCGGCGAAGCAGCGACAACTGGGAGGCGACTTCTGGGTTCGACTCGAACGTGTTCTGGACCTGCAGCGGCCCCGGGATCACGCTGTTGCGTGGTAACTGCAACACGCGCAACCTCCCGTAACCCGGACCGGGCTCCGAACTCGCGGTCATGAACGCCGCAAGGGTCTGCCGTCGCACCGGGGAGAAGGTCGTGGTCAGCTGGAACTCGGGGCTCACCTGATCCGGCATCCGCAACGTCAGGTAGTACGGCGGCTGCGGCTTGCCCGCTGCCTGCTCGGTCGGATCGGTGGGGATGTACCAGAAGTCCTGACCGGAGTAGAACGACGACGGGTCGGTGACGTGGTAACGGCTGTACACCAGTCGCTGTGCCTTGAAGATGTCCTCCGGGTAGCGCACATGAGCCTGCAACTCCGACGGCATCTCGGCGGCGGGCTTCAACGTGTCGGGGAAGGACTTCTGCCAGGCCTGCAGGATCGGGTCGGAGGCGTCCCAGGCGTACAGGGTGACTGTGCCGTCATGGGCGTCCACGACGGCCTTGACACTGTTGCGCACGTAGTTCACGTAGTCCTGCTCGACGCTGACGTTGCGGCGCACGGTCAGGGAGTCGCTGGTCGCATCCGCCCAGCGCAGCCGCGCCGAGTTGGGGTAGGAGTCGGTGGTGGTGTAGCCGTCCACCAGCCAGACGATCCGACCCTCGACGACCGCGGGGTAGGGATCGGCGTCAACGCCCA
>Ga0209607_1001580_pt1 | contig 18957 bp, 14 predicted proteins | sample AD_UKC117_MetaG_FD_184413 | JGI IMG/M metagenome (GOLD analysis project Ga0209607, IMG submission 184413) | Active sludge microbial communities of municipal wastewater-treating anaerobic digesters from Hong Kong - AD_UKC117_MetaG (SPAdes)... | ecosystem: Engineered > Bioreactor > Anaerobic >... | reverse complement strand
CTTATTGAAAATTATTTCAACGGGGTTAGGATAAATGGCAGGGTTCTTAATAAACACGATGACATAGATAAAATATCCCGCTACTATCCGTGGATCAACCTGAATACCTATTTTACAGATAACGGTGGAAATACTACGAACCGGGCTGATTATCATATCATATTATACCACGGTTGGGTGGAGAACGATACGACCCTTCTTTATGATCTGTTCAACACAGGGGATACACGCAACTACATTGGCAGTGCAGATTCGCTTGTTGGATATACCGGACTGTGGGAGTTGTTTCGTTCAAATAGAAGTGTTACAGAATCGCCAACATCACCAAATACAAGAAAAGGACTAATAGAGGAGATCGCCAAGCCTTGTCCGCCCAGATGTGATGATCTGAACGGCATTACAAAAAACGATCTTTAATAGTACCTTGTATGCCTCATACTGACAGCCATTGGAACATTCGGGCAAACTATTGGAGTTTTTATGGATAGTACACGCACATCAGGTCGTGTATATGTCCGGACTGCTGGCCTGCCTGGTCATTTGTCTGTTGTGGAAGACTTCTGCGTCTGCAGACCGGCGTCTTATGTGGATGATCGCCAGCCTGTACCTGATGGAAATACCGGCTGCAGGGATAGTCTATTTCAATCCACACAGGCCATCCAACATATGGTACTACAACCTTGTTTTGACGGGGGTGTATGCTGCCTACATTTCCCGGTATTCAGTGCTATTCATCGAAAAGAAGCTTGCCCAAACGTCCCGGGTGCTGGCACTGCTTTTCATAGTGGCGCATATCATGAATATGCAGTTTGGACAGCAGATGAAAATGCTTTGTACCAATACGCTTGTTCCGGCAAATATCGTGCTGGCCATATTGGCCTTCCTGCACCTGAGAGAACAGGTACAGAGATTGACAGAACATCCGCTCTATCAGTTCAGCACCTGGTTTTCGATCTCCACATTCGTGTATTTTACCGGCACCGTTCCGATCATTGCCGTATTGAATTACTGGAGTGCTGAGAATATAGAACTTGCAGATAAATTGTATATTATTAATGACGTTTTAAATGTTTTTTATTTTCTATTGATCATTGCAGGGCTTATATGGACAAAAATCAAACAGACATACTCTACTTCCTGATCATCACCACATCCCTGCTGGTATTTTTTTCGGTGCTGGTCATCAATTTGTTGCTTGTTTCGAGAAACAGGAAGCTGCGACATATCAATGAGATGCACCGGCTTCAGGTTCTGCAGGAGAAAGAATTAGCGAATGTCAGACTGGAAGTGACAGAAACTACTTTACGGGAAGTGGCAGCAGATCTTCATGATGATACAGGGCAACTGCTCACCGTGGCCATTATGCAACTGAACAGGCTTTCAAAGAACGCACCTGATGAAACGGTAGAACAAGCACTGCATGCGGTACGGTCTGGCCTGGACAGCGTGCGGAACATCAGCAGGATACTGAACAGTGATTACCTGAGGTCATTCGGATTAAAAACAGCGCTGCAACGCTTGAAAGAACGCCTGGAGAAAGGTGGTAAGCTGCACCTGCGGTATGATCTGGATGATGACCTTGTATGGTCAGACCCTTCGTTGGAGTTACACGCATTCAGGATCATCCAGGAGCTTGTGTCCAACACCATCAAACATGCAGAAGCAACAGAAATCAATATTCAATTGAATATGATGGAAGATAAGATCAGCATGTACTATACTGACAACGGAAAAGGGTTGCCTGATGATCCGGGTCGGCCAGCAGCCCCGGGTGCAGGTTTGCTGAATATCGAGCAGCGTGTGAAGTATATGGGCGGACAAATCATCCCGCTGCAGGAAGCACACAGGGGTTTTCATCTGAAGTTCCTTTTCCCCACCGGGCTCAACAAAAAAGAATCAACATGACACAACGATCTGTCGCCATAGTAGATGACCACCAGCTGATCAGGTCGGGCCTGCGATTGCTTATAGAAGGCTTTGAAAATTATACCATCCTGTTTGAGGCTGAAAACGGTTCAGAAGCATTGCATTATCTGCGCAGATCAGAAAGTTACCCGGATGTTGTTTTGATGGATATAGGCATGCCCGTCATGGACGGATTTGAGACAACAGCGATCCTTACTGCAGAATTTCCTGCCATAAAAGTGATCGCTTTATCGGTCTATGACGACGATGCAACGATCAGCAGGATGATGGAAAGTGGAGCACACGCTTATCTGCTTAAAGATGCATCAACCAATGAAGTAAAGGAAACTCTAGATGAGGTGGAACGAAAGGGATATAGTTATTCAGACCGCGTGATCAACAGCATCATGCAGGCAAAGGAACACGCAATCCAGCAGAAAACCTCGCGTCGTCCGATAGACCATCTAAGCGAAAGAGAGCGAACCTTTATAACACTCTGCTGCAGTGAATTAACATATAAAGAGATTGCTGACAAAATGGAGGTAAGCCAACGTACCGTTGATGGATACCGGGAATCTGTTTTTTCCAAACTGGATCTGAGATCAAGAACCGGGATCGTGCTTTTTGCCTTTCATAACGGGCTGGTTAGTTAATACACATCACCACCCGCCGTTCCGGAAATATTCTTCTACCAACTGCTTGTAATAAGGCTTGAGTTCCGGGGCGACGGTCTTGTACTGGTCCAGTTCGGCCTGGCGTTTGCGCAGATACTCTTCCAAAGCCGGCGGCATTTCTCTCTGTTGTGCGTCTGCAGTATTGCTCTGGCGCTCATTGTCTGTCTTGCGCTGCCGATCAGCGTCCTGTGCTTCCAGCAATCGGGTCAGGATCTCTTCCTGCCGTTTCAGGGTCTCTTCTGTGAGGCGTTTGTTGACGATGTCTTCTTCGGTCTTGTCCATCTGATCAGCGATCTCCCGAAGTTCTTTGGCCAGTTTGCCGTCTTCGGTATTGCCACCACCCAACTCGTCGGCCAGTTGTTGCAGGGCTTCCCTTAAGGCAGCTTGTTGCTGGGCCATTTGTGCCAACTGCTGACTCATACCCTGGCGCTCACCGGGTTTCGGACCCTGGCTCATCTGACCTTTCATCTGCTGCAACTGCTCATTGAGCTGTTTTTGCATCTCGCTCATACTGGGAAGCTCTGATGACCCGCCTGGTTTCTGGCACATCTGTGAGCCGGGCATACTCTGGGCCATCTGCTGCTGCAATTGCTGTAATACCTCATCCAGCATCAGGGCCAGGTTATTGTAGCCGGTCATGGTGTACTGCTGATAGACATTCGCCTGGTTGGTGCCCCGTTCGTGCAGGGCATCCAGACTGCCGCCCAGATTCTTGTTGACAGCAGCCATTTCACGCAGTACGAAACTGCTAATATCCGGTACTCGTTTGCTTAGTGCCAGCAGGCTGTCTTCCACCATCCGGGTATCTTCCTTGATGCGCTGCTGCTCATTCATCAATTCCACATACCGCGGATTGGCTGCTTTGGTTTGCTGTAATTCATATATGAGATCTTCCTGATCCAATGAAAGCTTCAGCAGGTTGTCCAGTAACTGCGATAGTGCCCGCATGTCTTCCTGCTGCTGTTCCTGTTGCTGCTGCTGCATCTGGTCCTGCATCTGCTGGGCCATCTGCTGCATCTTTTCTCCTGCCTGTTGCTGCTGCTCGCTGGCCTGTTTTTGTTTGTTGTTCTGAAGCTGCTCCATGCTCTGCTCCAGGTGTTCGCTGATCTCCTGTTGTTGTTGTTCGGAATCGCCCATTTCTTTGGGATTTTCCAGATCTTCATTCATTTCCTGCAGCTTCTCCAGGTCTTTGCTGATCTCTTCGAACTGCTTGTTGATGTCTTCCTGCTTGTCTATGTTATCCATGACATCAGACTGCTTGTCTTTAGATTCTTCACTCAGCTCCAGCTGCTCTTCAGCCAGTTCATTCAACTCATCTATGGTTTCCTGCATCTGCTGCTCCAACTGCAGTTGCTTGAACAATTCCAGCATCCGGTCCAGTTCGTTCTCCAGCTCTTTGTTATTCAGATCCATCTGCTCCATTTCCTGCAGAGATTCTTCCCGGCTCAGTTCTTCCAAAAGCTTTTGCAATTCTTCATACAATTGCTTCATCTCCTCATCCATGACCTCTTCGAACAACTCCTGAAGTTGTTGCTGTTTTTCCAGGATCTGTTGTTCGGGCTGCATATACTCCTGTTGCATGTCCAGGTTCTTCTGAAAATTTTCCTGCAACTGGTTGAGTTGTTCCTGCAACTGATTCTGACGTTTCAGCAGGTCCTCTACGTTCTTTTTATCTTCCCAGTTCAGGTCTTTCTTCTGAATGAATTTTTCCTGCAGATCACGGGTGTCTTTTCTGATATCCTGTAACTCGTCCAGCACCTTTTCCAGACCTTCTTCTACAGCATCATTGTTGGCATCACGGGTGTCTTTCAGCTCATCCAGGGTGGGCACGGCGAACTGCATGACGCCTGTCCTCGTTGCCTTCGGACCGTGTACGCCATCATTGTCCCAGGTTTCAAAGTAATAGGTAATGCGATCGCCGGGCTGAAGGGCAAAACGATTCATGTCAAAGGCATAGGTAAAGGCCGCCTGGTTGCCGGCACGGGTGAATGGCACTTTGTCTGTGCCTGTATCCGATTCCCGGTAGTGTCCTTGTTCGTCCTGTTTTTCCAGGGTATAGTGAAATGCCGTGCGACTGATACCATAATCATCGCTGGCATTTCCAAGAAAAAAAACATATTTATGATCACTGCTATCTGTGGCTGCTTCTACAGAGATCTTAGGATAGGCATCGGGGATGACCTGCATCCAGTAGCGAAGTGTGTCGTTGCTGTACATGTAGGTATTTGCCAAACCGATGGCATAAGATCCGCCGTCGTGAATGGTCTTTTCCAGTACAAAGCGATCGCGGGTATCTCTTTGTGCGGTCTGTTTGTTTTCGCCAAAGAAGAGTTCCACACTATCAGCGGCTTCCGTGCTGAACACCCACCTTACAGATGTACCTTCAGGGATACTCATGTCGCCCGTATTGTCCAGCACTTCATTACGCCTGCCAGTATAATCAGGGTAGTCCAGTTCTACCCGAAACGTCTTTACTACCGGTCTCGGAATGACACGCAGGGTATAGGTGGAAGATGGATACCCATTGGCCAGCAAATGAAAATCTGTGGCATCAGGTACCTTTCTGAACACATAGGTATAAGTATCGGGTGCGGTCCTGGTCATGGGAAAGCTTCCCGCTGCGGTCTCTACTGCCACAGCCTCCGGCAAGACACTGCCCTCCAGATGAACAACCAGCTCAAAGTCCTGGTACTGGATCACCTCCAGTGGATCATTGCTGATCATGAAATGAAATGGCGCTGCCCGCTCAAATACTTCGTTGTTGTTGATCAGGCGATAGTTGCTGTCGCGAAGGATATTGGGTGCGGCAAACAACAGGAAGAACAACACTGCCAGCGGCGGAAGGGCATAAGGCAGGTATTTTTTATTCTTTCGCAGGTCGATGGCCCGCAGGAAAGGAACGGGTTTGATCTGTCTGATCTTTTGTTCCACGCTGGCTTCGATCAGACTTCTGTCTGCAACTCCCGGCGACTGATGTTCCAACTGCAGGATATTGAGAAGCCGGTCTTCCACTTCAGGAAAATGACTGCCGATGATGGAAGAAGCGGTCTGGTAGTTCATGACCTTGCCTAGCCTGAAATACCGGATCAGCGGCAGAATGATCCCACCCGCTAAAAGTGCGGTGCTGATCACCAGGAAACCATAGAAGAATAACTTTCTTATCGCGGGCGACAGATAGAGATAGTATTCCAGTAAACTGAAAACGAGGTACATGGATCCCGCTACAGCCACCAGCCACAATACACCTCTGATCACCTGATTCAGGTAAAACTTGCGGATGAAGGCATCCAGCCTGTTGATGAGATAAGTGTAGTTTCCGGACATACTATCCTTGACAAACTTAACGCAAAGCCTGTTCCTGTTTTGTTTGTGTAACGAAATTTAACGCTACAGGTTTTGAAAGGATGCAAAAAGACCGTCGTTTGCACAAAGATTTATCTTAGTGCCAAATTCTGTGATGTACGAGAACAATATGCCGGACAGGCGCTACCGCAAGACCCTGTCGTTGATGAAGACCCACCTGCCGGCACCGGCCAGGATCATGGACCTGGGGGTGGACAATCCATTCAGTGAGATCATGCGGAAAGAAGGATACACCGTTGACAATACGGGTGGCGAAGACCTGGATGAAGAGGTCAGTCTGGCAAAGGCAACAGGCTATGATGCTGTTACGGCATTCGAGATCCTGGAACATCTGCTGTCACCCTATACCTTACTAAAGTCGATAGAAGCTCCGAAACTCATCATCTCAGTACCCCTGAATGTGTGGTTTTCAGGTCCGCACAGAAACCCCAAAGACCCGAGAGACAATCACTACCATGAGTTTTATCCCTATCAAATGGACTGGTTGTTGGATAAGACCGGCTGGAAGATAGATCACAGCGAAACCTGGACCTCGCCCGACAGGTGGCGACCTGGCATACGTCCGTTACTGCGCTTCATCTGGCCCAGTTATTATTTTGTGGTGTGCAGCAGAAAATAGCATACCGGCATACCTGAGCTTGAGCTGCAACTTGGTAACTTTAAGTGATGCAGCTAATAATTAAAATGTCTGGTCTGATTGGATTTTTCTTCCTGTCAGCAGTTGCCTATGCTCAGTCCAACTACATCGGATCGGGCATCTGCCTGGACTTTCCGGAAGAACCTGACAACTATGTTGATCTGGGTGATGTCTATAACGACCTTGATTTTCCGCTGACCTTCGAGGCCTGGGTGTACCCGCATACCAAGGCAAGCGGCAACTTTTACGGGTTGTTTTCCAGTGATGCCAGCGGAACAGGAAATTATTATGGATTGTGGATCCGCATCAATGAAGATGATCATGTAGAACTGGAGATCGGCAGTGGTGCAGGTGCGGGTACCTCACACCGTCGCGGACTGCGAACGATCAATACCATACCATTTGAAACCTGGACCCATGTGGCCATCGTAGCCACTTCAGCAACAGATATGACCTTTTATTTCAATGGAGTGGAACAATCAAGTGTTTCTACTGGTGGAACAGCAGGCACCACATCTATCCTGCACAATGGAAACCATGCTTTCATTGGCCGGAACATCAACGTACACCAGAATGATCAGACCTTTGGTCAGATGGATGAGATACGGTTGTGGGATACGGAAAGAACTGCAGAAGAGATCCGAAGCCACATGTGCAGCAAATTAACAGGAGGGGAAGCAGGATTGCTGGGTTATTGGATCGCCGATGAATCTTTCACTGCAACCGAGGTATTGGACATGGCGGGTTCTGCTGATGGAACCATCGTTGGAAGTGTGGATCGCATCCTTTCTGCAGCACCATTAGGCAACGAAAGTTATTATCTTTTTTCAGATGTATGGGGAGGTGTCTCACTCAGCATCGGATCTTCTGGAGGTGATTTATTCGAGGTAACCGAAGTAGGGTCAGATGTGTATGGCATATTCATCTACCGGGTTGACGGTGAGCCATATGCAGATGCTGGTTTGTTGCCACATCCTGCATATTACTTCGGTGTGTTTCCACTCACTACCTCAACGCCGGAGTTCGGGGTGCGATACAACTACTCATTTGATAACGGCGTGGTCAGTGCCTTGAACGAATCATCTTCAGACTGGTCTGTACATGATGATGGCGCTGATGAAAGCTGGGTGACAGAAGGTCCAGAACTGGATACGACACTGAACCAGCTAAGCAACACCGGAAATGGCAGGCAGGAATATATTTTCGGGGTCTCTTCCCCAAAGAATGCTGTATCAGATATGGTTATACCACTAAAAGGATTGTGGCCCAACCCCGCTTCAGAAAAACTGCACTTTAATACGGTAACCGGTAATGGTATGGTCCGGATATTTAATATGTCCGGAGAACAGATGTATGTACAATCCTTTCAGCAAGCCATTGACGAAGTGCCGGTGACGGGTCTTGCCTCCGGACAATATGTGCTGCTCATTGATGCAGATGGAAAAACCTCAGGCGCTCTTTTCGTAAAGGAATAGTAAGCGCACTTTCTTCCGCACGAAACGGTAGTACAGAGAGACCGGCTCGCGAACCCAGGCAGCCCAGCGGTTGCGGATGACGTCGATATACCGGATCAGGATGATGAAACTGATCACAAACAGCAGGGCACCCATAGCACTCATCCAGGGATCCCAGGTCTTACTACCGAGGCGATTGATACCCAGGCCGAACCATGTGCCCCATAACACGATATAATGTACGCTGTAGATCGTCAGCGTTTCTGATCCGATCTTGGGAATGAGCGCTGGCATGTTCTTCCAGATGCGGGTGATCCAGATGATCAGGGCCATGACCACCCAGACATCTCCCAGTCTGATCAGCAGGTGGCTGTTGTTGATGCGCCACTCGATGAAACCACTGACACCGGTATTGCGATACAGGAAAACGAGCGCTTCAATGGACTGATAGTGAAACAAAAGTCCGGTACCCAGCAGGAGTACAGGCAGCCACCAGGTATGCGCCACTTTGGGGTATCGTGCCAGCAGATTACCGACCACTCCCCCCAATAAGGTGTATCCTATCCAGGGGAAGATGGTGAAGGTGCTGTAACCCTGGTTGACAAAATAGTTCGACAGAAAATCGGGTACCAGGCTGTAGTTACCCCGCTCCACCATCGGATCGAGATAGAATACCAGCAGTCCGGTGATACCCAGTAACCAGGGTAAACTGATACGGAATTCCTGATGCAGGATATACAATCCGATCAGCGAAAGCAGAGCGATACCGATCACATGCAGCACATCCACACCCGCAACCCAGCGGTAGATGTCAAATTTGAATAGCAGGGCCAGGAAATTGATCCGCAGCAGGTAACCAATGGCAATCAGCTGCAGGCCGCGTCCGATACCTTTGTATAATCTTTCATTCTCCCGCCAGGGCTTTGCTTTTCTTGTCAGCAGATAGGTGAACACCAGACCGGAACTGAAAAAGAATACCGGTGCTGTGATACCACGCATGAATGACCAGCTGTAATAGATCCAGTTGGAATGATCGCGGTATGCAGGATCCAGCATGGTATCCACGAAATGACCCTGCAGCATCATGAGGATGGCAAAAGCCCGCACCACGTCCAGGAAAACGATCCTGCCGGAACCTGCTGTCAAGTTATTCGTTTTGATACTAATGTATTAAGCGGTCTGTCTGAAGCGAGTAGATGTTGATGCTGTCACCGCTTTTCGGCCCCCCGGAACACCCCCCAATCAGGGTGCAAAGGTACGATATTTGCAACATGTATAACATCTTCCCGTACTTACTGGAACGTAAAAGGAATCAGATAAGTTTGTAGCCCCATGCCCCTGTCAACCAAATGGCTTATGCTGGCCCAACCCTTCTGCTGGCTCTGGCAGATCGCCAGCGGACAAACATGTGATCTGCTGGGCGCTGATCTGTCAGCCCAAACCGATGCCCTGGTGCGGGAAGAAATGCTGAAGCAGCATGTGGTGGGCCTTACACTGGGTATTATCCGCAACGGCGAAGTAGTGTATATGAAAGGCTATGGGTTTGCCGACAGAGAATACAGCATTCCAGCCGAGGTATCTACCATCTACCGCTTTGCTTCTTTATCCAAGGTCATCACCAGCGTGGCAGCCTTGCATGCCTGGGAAAACGGGCTCCTGAATCTCCAGGCAGATGTGCGTGAATATGTGCCGGAATATCCTGCAAAACCGGAGGGGATCATCACCGTGGAACAACTGCTGGCCTGCGAAGGAGGTATCCAGCAGTACAACCAGGTCTCTGACTTCAATACGGATGCCCTGGTACAATATATTCTCGATCATCCGCAGGATTATGATCCTGTAGCAGCTATTGATATCTTCAAAGACCAGGCGCTGCTGGCCAGACCAGGCACCCAGTTCAACTATTCTACTTTCAGTTTCAACCTGCTGGCAGCTGTCATAGAAAGAGCTGTCGGCATGCCCTATGAGACCTATGTGGACAGCCTGCTGATCCAACCGATGCAGTTGCCCTATCTGCAACCCGAATTCCGTGCCCTGCGTCCGTATCCGAACCAGTCATCCTGGTACCGGGTGGAAGGTGATTCTGCCATTGCCGACAAGATCTATGGATACGACTACGAAGACGTTTCCTGGAAACTGGGTGGCGGTGGTTATACCGGTACCATCGTAGATCTGTCGGGTTTTGCAAGAGCTCTGCTAAATGGCAGCCTGCTGAAAAAAAATACCCGCAACATGATGTTCACCAACCGGAAGGTGAACGGTAAGAATTCCTGGTATGGCATGGGTGTATTCCTCGGTAGCCGGCATGGAGAACCTATCGTCTCACAGTTCGGTCATCAGGCAGGTGCAAGATCCATCATGTATCTGGCGCCGGAATCCAGAGACGGCATCCTGATACTCAGCAATACCTATGGAACAGACCTTAAGTCTCTGGCTGAAGGATTGTGGGACATCACCAGAAAGTCCACCCGCGATACGCTCTGCCTGGATCCTTTTTCTGATCAGCTGACACAACCGGTATGGAAAGGAGAACCTGAGGTGGCGGGTACCGGCGTCACGCTTCATTGGGATCCTATTGAACAGGCCAACCACTACGAGGTACAATGGAATACCAGGAATGAATTTGGAGAGGTCACTATGACCGACCCGACCAACTGGACCAGGCAACTGGAGATGGAAAGGGGTCTCAAACAGATCACCTCCATCCCATCGATCTACCTCTATGATCTGCCTGCTAACACTACTGTCTTTCTGAGGGTAAGAGCACTGAATGACTACCTGCATGAAGGGGTGGAGGGCCCATGGTCAAAGGTGCTGAAGTTCAGATCCGGTTCCACCTCCCAGGCCGCTCCTGTGCCTTATACCATGGTCTTTGATAAATTGAACAGCATTGGTCAGGGTGATGCTTTACTCGAAGCCAGTCCGGGAGTGGAATGGAAACTAGTGCGGAGTGAGGATGGTTTGCGCTGGCGAAGCGGACGATGGTCTCTGGCACCATCGGGCGGCGGGCTTACCCTCGATGTGTTTCCCGGCAACGGACATGCCTCCGGATTTCTGGAACTGACGATGGACCTCACAGGCTATTCAGAATCTACCCTTCGGTTCAGCCTGGATTATCTGCTGCATGGAACCGGCGATGAATTACCGGAAGTAGCATGCTGGGTTCGTGGAGATGCCGATGACACCTGGATCATCCTGCCCGAAAAACTGAATGGAAATGGTCAGCCCGGCGAACAGCATACGGAATTCGAGCTGATGGAAATACTTCAGAACTACGGCCAGCAACCGGGCGAATTCTTCCAGTTTCGTCTTGGATTTTATGCTGGTAGTGATGCCCACAGCTATCTGCCGCAACCCGCTATCACGCTGTTGAGTTGCGTAGTGGAGTAAGGGATAAAGAAGAGTTCAAGGTGTGAGGGATCAATCCCTGAACAGATCAGACAAAACAGCATCATCCACCAGATTAGGCAGGGTGACCTTCAGGTTGCCGCTTCGCTGCATCTCTCTTTCAATAGCGGTCATGGCCGGCGCATTGCGTGCCCAGCTTCTTCGGGCGATGCCGTTGTTGACATCCCAGAACAACATGCTTTCCAGCCTTCTGCTTGCAGCATCGCTGCCATCCAGCACCATGCCGAATCCACCATTGATGACCTCACCCCAACCTACACCACCGCCGTTGTGAATGCTTACCCAGGTGGCACCGCGGAAACCATCGCCAATGACATTATGTATGGCCATGTCTGCAGTAAACGCAGAGCCGTCGTAAATATTCGAAGTTTCTCTATACGGAGAGTCTGTTCCGCTCACATCATGGTGGTCTCTTCCCAGCACAACAGGTGCTGAGATCTCACCTTTTCTGATCGCTTCATTGAATGCCTGCGCTATGCGTATGCGACCCAGCGCATCTGCATACAGGATGCGGGCCTGCGAACCGACCACCAGTTTATTTTCCTGTGCAGAACGTATCCAGTTGATGTTATCGCTCAGCTGCAGGCTGATGTCATCTGTGGCTTCATTCCGGTAGGCTTCCAGCACCTCAGCTGCTATGCGGTCTGTGGTTTCGAGGTCTTTCGGATCATTGGAAGCGCACACCCAGCGGAAGGGACCGAAACCATAATCGAAACACATGGGCCCCATGATGTCCTGCACATAACTCGGATATCTGAACAAGCCGTCTTCTTTCAGAATATCGGCTCCGGCACGGGATGACTCCAGCAGAAAAGCGTTGCCGTAATCGAAGAAGTACATGCCTTTTTCTACCAGCTGATTGACTGCTGCCACATGGCGCCGTAAACTGGCATATACCTTTTCTTTATATGCTTCGGGATCGTCGGCCATCATGCGGTTGGCTTCTTCGAAGCTCAGTCCCGCGGGATAGTAACCACCCGCAAACGGATTGTGCAGAGAGGTCTGGTCGCTGCCCAGTTCTATGTGGATGTCATCCTTTGCAAGTCTTTCCCAGAGGTCCACCACATTGCCCTGATAGGCGATGGACACGGCCTCCTTGTTTTCTCTGGCTTGCAGCATCCGGGGAATGAGTGCATCCAGATCGTCGAAGACCTCATCCACCCAGCCTTGCGAATGTCTTGTATGGGTTGCCTTCGGGTTGACCTCGGCCACCACACACACGCCGCCTGCTATCACCGTGGCTTTTGGCTGTGCGCCACTCATGCCACCCAGCCCCGCGGTCACGAAGATCTTTCCGCGACAATCGGAGGCATTCTTGTCCATCATACGTGCTGCGTTGAGCACAGTGATGTTGGTGCCGTGCACGATGCCCTGCGGGCCGATATACATGTAAGACCCGGCGGTCATCTGACCGTATTGCGTCACGCCAAGTGCATTGAATTTTTCCCAGTCGTCGGGTTTGGAATAGTTGGGTATCATCATGCCGTTGGTCACCACCACCCGCGGGGCATCGACATGCGAAGGGAACAGTCCCATCGGGTGACCACTGTACATCACAAGTGTTTGTTCTTCTGTCATGGTGGCCAGGTACTGCATGGTGAGCAGGTACTGCGCCCAGTTCTGGAAGACCGCTCCGTTGCCGCCATAGGTGATGAGTTCATGCGGATGCTGTGCTACCACCGGATCCAGGTTGTTCTGTATCATCATCATGATGGCCGCAGCCTGCCTGCTTTGATGGGGATAATGGTCCAGGTGACGGGCATACATAGCATAGGCCGGACGAAACCGGTACATATAGATTCGTCCGTAGGTACGCAATTCTTCAGCAAATTCAGGTGCCAGTGCAGCATGGTGTTCCGGTGCGAAATAGCGCAGGGCATTGCGAACTGCCAGTTCTTTTTCAGTCGGACCCAGCAGGTCCTTTCGTCTCGGTGCGTGGTTGACTGAAGGATCGTAGGCAGCAGGAGGGGGAAGTTCTTTAGGAATACCGGCCAGAATGGCCTTTTGAAAGGCTTGCAGATCAGACATAGAGCAAAGGTAGTGAGTCTCTATTGGTATCAGGTATCGGGTATTTTCATAGGTGTGGGTTTAAACCCGCACCTATGAAAGATGAAAAACATATCACAGATTTTAACCCACACCTATGAACGAAAGACAAATACCATCCACCGTTACCAAGTGTTAACTTTGTACAACTCAGAAAGACTGGCACAGTGTTTGGCTTTCTATTGTAAAATGGACAACCATGAGACGTTATTACCCTTTTTTGATCGTGATGATAGCCGGCCTCGGACTGATGTCCTGCCAGGATGATACCCCTTATTATGATGTGCGGGATGAATACATCGGCGATTATGATGTAGCGGATGATTGCGATGCTTTCAGCTCTGACTATGCGCTGACGGTCTTCAAGGAAGGCAATGACAACGAGATCATCTTCGGTTTTCCCGGCTTATATGAAACCGGTTACGAAGTAGTGGCCCTGGTAACGGGTATGAAGATCACCATACCTATTCAACAGTTTGTGGTGGCCACCTGGCCTGCAGAGGTCATCTATGAATTCAGCGGAAGTGGTGCGCTGGACGGCGACATCCTGACCGTTGACTACCAGGTGCTGACCATACAGAACGGCCTGATCTATGACGATGTGGATTGCATCGCTACGATGACACGGGTGTATTGACGAAAAACGTTTTTCGTGGTTCGTTGATCGTTATTCGTTTGGTCTGATTGTACTTGTTACTCGATGATCAGATAGCTGGTGCCTGCAGGTTGCCCCTGATGGAATACACGGATGTGGTATAAGCCGGCTGGGAGATCGTTCAGCAAAATTTGTGTGGTGTTCTGACGGGTCATTCCGCTTCTGCACAACATGCCCGCGTTGTTATATAGTTGCCAGTTAAGCGATGCACCATCGGCCGTATGCAGGAACACGATATCATGGGCTGGATTGGGATATATTTCAGTGTTTTCTGCAGACGATAAAACATCCACCCCTACTGCATTCCTTTCCAGCACCAATAATCCGGCATCTTCTGTGGCGATCCAGATGCGGTTGGCATCATCCACCACCACACTGTTGAGGTAGTTGGTGGGAATAGCGCTGTTTTCTGTATCCCAGATGACCCAGTTGCTGCCGTCAAACTGGACCAATCCGGTAGCTGCCATAGTCAGGATGCCAAGGCCTTCATTGTCGAGGGCCACATCATTGACCTCGAGATCGGGAATGTCTGAGTTGAAAGGGTTGAAGTTGAGAAAGTCGCCGGCTTCGGTGAAGATGCTCAGTCCCCCGAAAGCTGTTGCCATCCATTTATTGGCAAACGCATCTTCCGCAACGGCCATCACGGTATTATCGGCAATAAAAGAATTCTCTGTACGGTAATAATCGATCACTCCGTCAATGTAGGTACTGAGTCCGCCGTTGAGGGTGCCCAGATAGAGGTCGTTGTTCTCATCCACATAAATATCTACGATATTATTAGACAGCAATCCGGAATTGTCGATGGTAAAGGTGGTCCATTCGTCGGCGCCATCCCAACGGGCCAGACCTGCATTCGTGCCGATCCACATAGTATCAGAAAGGTCACGGTTGATGCAACGGATGAAGTTCTCAGGCAGCCCTGAATTCGAGGAATTATAGACCGTCCAGTCGGCACCATCATAGCGTGCCAGTCCGCCCAGAAAGGTACCCACCCAGACCACACCATCGCTTTCTGCATACACACTGCGCACACTATTGTCTGGCAGCCCTGAGTTGGAAGTGTTGAACAGGGTCCAGATGCCGCCTGTATCATGCTTCACCAGCCCGCTTTCCGTGCAGATCCAGATGCTGCCATCAGGTCCTTTATGCAGCGCATGCACCAGCAGATCGGGCACATCAGAGTTATCAGGAGTGTATTGGGTGAAGACCTGAGCTGACGCAGGAAACAGCAGGTTCAAAATGAACATGAACAGGACGAAACGCATGGAATAAAGGTAGGGAAGACACCCGACAGGAACCAAAAAAAAGACCCGCTTTCGCGGGCCTTTCTATCAGATAAGAACCATTATAAACTGTCAGCATCCAGCGCAGTAACAGGTGGCTTTTGCTCTTTGGGCATACTGCCGGTGGCACGCAATACACGCATTTTCACACGATCAATGAGCAGGTAAGTGACCGGTACGATGACCAGGGTAAGGAAGGTGGCAAAGGTGAGACCGAAGATCACGGTCCAGGCCAGCGGCCCCCAGCCTGGCTAATCAGGGGGAGGCTTGTATTCCTGTAACGAGTACCATCATCAACACCTTTAGCGGCAATGCGGCCGACATCTATTCAAGTGTGGCGTTTGACTATTTTGCGTTTGGGGCAGAGGGGACACCCACCGGGCCAGTAGTCAATGATGTAGCCAGTGTTGATTATTGTGGCTATGAAGGAAGTATCGAAGAATATTGTCTGGAATTGTATGATTTACTTGCAGATTTGGACGTTCGCCCGGTAGCGGAGCTGGTGGATGATATAGGTGATCTGTCAGATCTGAGAAGCAGTGCACTGCTGACCCACCAGGCCATACGTTCGCTGATGGGAAAAGGACAAATGGACTCTGTGGTGTACCTGCTGGAACAACTGAACAGCGACTATGATCTCCCCCTATTGTTCAATTACCAGTTGGAGCAAGAGGAGCTAACAGATTGTAATAATTTGATCACGATGTTACCCAACCAGACAGATGCAGAAAAAAGCTGGAAGAAAATGGCTAAGTTGCTGTTGGAAAGAGACACCCTGCAACAAAGTGCAACGGACATCAACAGCCAGCAGATGCAGAAGCTGCAACAGATATTGTCATTCACTAACTGGGTAACGCCCCGTGCACAGGCAATGACAGATGCCCATAACTTTAGTATGCACCCTGTGTTTGCGCTGGAAAGTGATACAACCGTGCTTCGAAAGCCGGATACATCAGCAAACAGCATGGAGTGGATGGTGTATCCCAATCCGGCAACGAATATGTTATATATTCAGAGCCGTTCAGGGCAGATAGAACAGATGGAGATATACGGTTTGGATGGAAGGTGTGTGCTGTCAGATAACAGCAATCAGGGAGGACACTACGCTATATTGGATGTCTCAACTCTACCTGCAGGTATCTATATGCTATGCCATACACAAGCAGCAGGCACAACGTATATAAGTTCCTTTGTAAAGCAATGAGGGCGGGAGTACTTGTCATATGGATATTAAGCAGCTGCCTTGTAAGTGCACAGACTTTCAATGTAAATATTGATCAGAGTTCAATGCCAAATGCTACATCAGCTTTGTTGTCTCTGGAGGATAATTTCTATTTAGCAGGATCAATATCATCATGGGATTTAGCATCCAACAGATTGGTGTTCTATCATTATGACTACAGTGGAGAGCAGATAACAGGATTGATGTATGGTGATTCTGTGTATGACTATAATGATGGAAGTATAATAAGTGATCACCAGGGTGGACTTATTCTTGAGTATCAGCGGGTTGATACTGGTCTAACCACCTATATGACGCATAACAGTGATATTGTGTTGTTTGGTTTTTCTGAGGATGGAGAGTTGTTGTGGAGCAAGTTGCTGGAGGATTCTATGTATGGAGAGGCGGCAACAAGTACTTTGGTTCATAGTGACACCTTGTTCATGACTGGGTTTCGAGTGAGTTATGAGACATCCGAATATTATACATTTTTGTATAAGCTTTCCCCCACGGGCGACAGCCTGTCCTTACACACCTACGGTCACCCGGATTATGATTTCATAGGCAACAAGCTGATCCGTGCTCAGAACGGTGATTTTCTGATAGCGGGGTATGCCCGTGGAATAGTGGACCGTGACCGGTTGCTGCTGCGCATAGCACCCAATGGGGAATTGCTTTGGTATGAGATCTATGAAGGAGATTATTATCCATCAGGAAGCTATGATGCCTTTATGGATTTGCTGGAATTAGCAGATGGTTCCATACTATTGGCAGGTCGTTTTTCTGACTATGCACAGCAAGATGCCAACCTGGTAAAGGTGAGCAGTGAAGGTGAGGTCATATGGGATATCACTTTTGGAGGAGGGGATAACGATTGGTTTGAGGCGATCTATGAAAGAAATGACACCTTGTTCTTGGGCGGAAACTGGCGAAGTGACTTTCCCAGCGGAGAAATAGACGCCTGGATCATGGCCACAGACACAGCGGGCAATATGCTGTGGAGCCATACGTATAACCCTGACGGCGTAGCAGACAACGAAGCCAATGACTACCTCTATGATTTTACCCTGACCAGCGATGGCGGCATGGCCTTTTGTGGCTGGAGCAGCCGGGAGACACAAGACGCCTGGATCATGAAGTTAGACGGCAATGGCCTGTGCGATACGGCCAGCTGTTTCCCTGATCTGGTAGGTATTACCCCGCAGGTATTACAAGGCACTCCCGCACCACGCATTTTCCCCAATCCGGTTAGTGATTACCTCACTATACAAAACAGCGTGGGCAATGAGCTGACCTGGACCATGTACAACCAGTATGGCCAAACGGTTTTACAGGTAACCTCTAATGGTCAACAGGGCACTATGGATTGCAGCCATTTACCTGCCGGCGTATATGTCATTCAGGCCAAAAGCGAAAGGGGTATCCGATTTAGCGATAAGCTTATTAAAAGATGAACATCGGCGAACCGTTAGACTTCGACCCCACCATGTACACCGCCCCCATTTTGGCTAATCAGGGAGGACAATACGCTATATTGGATGTCTCAACTCTACCTGCAGGTATATATATGCTATGCCATACACAAGCTGCAGGCACAACGTATATAAGTTCCTTTGTAAAGCAATGAGGGCGGTAATACTTGTCATATGGATATTAAGCAGCTGCATTGCAAGTGGTCAGACTTTTAATGAATTGTATGACAATAAGGGAAATCTGGAAATCTGGCATTCAATACTTGACAATCCAGAAAGCAATTCAATAGTGGTAATGGGTACCTCGTCAAACTTTGATCTGGTATCGGTAGGATTGCCATTTAGGCAGTATGATTACACTGGCACAGTAGCATTTTCAACGGTGTCAGGAGAGATTGGTTTGAAATATAGTGGCGGTGTAATGGCACAGGATAACAGCAACAACCTGTATTGTATATACCAGGTTTTGGACACCACTATAGAGGGGTTTTATTATCCAAATGGCGAGATTACCATTTTCAAGTACAATGATGTAGGCACATTATTGTGGAACAAAACAATTATAGATACACTGCATATCGAAGCAACATTGTCAGCAATTTTTGATGACGACACCCTTTGTATGACTGGATTTAGAAACTACCAACCTACACAAACAATCAGTGCCTTTTTATACAAAGTAGATACATCCGGTGACAGCCTGTCCTTACACACCTACGGTCACCCGGATTATGATTTCATAGGCAACAAGCTGATCCGGGCTCAGAACGGTGATTTTCTGATAGCGGGGTATGCCCGTGGAATAGTGGACCGTGACCGGTTGCTGCTGCGCATAGCA
>Ga0209607_1001579_pt1 | contig 18959 bp, 19 predicted proteins | sample AD_UKC117_MetaG_FD_184413 | JGI IMG/M metagenome (GOLD analysis project Ga0209607, IMG submission 184413) | Active sludge microbial communities of municipal wastewater-treating anaerobic digesters from Hong Kong - AD_UKC117_MetaG (SPAdes)... | ecosystem: Engineered > Bioreactor > Anaerobic >... | reverse complement strand
CCTGTTTCGATGTGACCACGAAGGACAAGGTCGCCCATGTGCAGTTGAACCGGCCGGACGCGTTGAACACCATGATCCCGGCGTTCTGGACCGAACTGCCACAGCTGATCGGTGAACTCAGCGATTCCGGGGAGGTTCGCGCGATCGTCATCTCTTCGACCGGCAAGCACTTCAGCGCCGGGATGGATCTGTCGGTGTTCACCAGCAGTGGCCTGTCGATGGACGGCGAGCCCGGGCGGCGTAACGCCACGATGTCGTTGTTGGTCAAGCGGCTGCAGGACAGTTTCACCGCGCTGGAACGTGCCCGGGTGCCGGTGCTCGTCGCGATCCAGGGTGGCTGCATCGGTGGTGCCGTGGACATGGTGTGCGCGGCTGACATGCGCTACGCCACTGCGGACGCGTACTTCGTGGTTCAGGAGACGAACATCGGGATGACCGCCGACGTGGGCACGCTGCAACGACTGCCCAAGCTGATTCCCGACGGGATCGCCCGGGAGTTGGTCTACACGGGTCGCCGGATGCCGGCCGCACGGGCGGCGCAGGTCGGGCTGGTCAACGAGGTCTTCGACGACCACGAGTCTATGGTGGCCGGCGTCCTGGCGATCGCCGCCGAGATCGCCGCGCACAGTCCGCTGACGCTGTGGGGGGCCAAGGAGGCGCTGGTCTACGCGCGTGACCACGGCGTCCACGACTCGCTGCACCAGATCGCGACCTGGCAAAGCGGGGCGTTCCAGCCCGCGGACATGATGGAGGCGTTCGGGGCGAAAGCAGAGAAGCGCCAGGCGACGTTCGAGGATCTGCCGCCGGCGCCGTCGGGAATCTAGACCGGCTGCCCCGCTCACAGCGCTGGTTCGTGGGTCTGGATGCCTTGGCGATCCGGCCGAAAAGTCTTTAGGACGCGAGACAATGGAGGGCCACGGTCGCGCGCTGACGGTTCATCAGGAAGTTCTGGTGACCGACGGCGTTTCGCGTTCCGACCGGCGTGGGAGTGGACTTACAGTTCTCGGCACGGGGAACGAAACCAAGGAGAGTGCATGTTCGTAGGCAAGAGGATGGCCGCCGGTGCGACGGTGGCCACGATGATCGGTGCCGCCGGGCTGGCGGCGACCGCACCGGCGAATGCGGCCGCAGTGGACGGGCAGACCGTTGTCACGTTCAACAAGGCGACCTGGAAGGCGCTGGACAAGGGCGGCATCATGGTCGAGGGCGTTGGGAAGGCGGAACCCATCAACGTGCGTTCGTTCGGCTTCCCGGCCAAGCAGAGCAAGCCGCGATTCATCCGGCACAAGGGTGGCATCGCGTTCGTGCGCGCCGATGCGAGCCTGACGCTTACGAAGTTCCGCTTCGATTTGCAGGACGAGAACGTCGACGTGACGGTACCTGGCTTGGGAGTCGTCAAGGACGCCCTCGACCTGGGCAACCTGAAGATTGGCAAGAAGGCAGTGAGAGCGAAGCTGAACGTGGCCTTCGGTCAGGCGGCCACCCTCAACGCGGCACTCAAGACGACGATCTTCAAGGACGGTATGACCCTGGGCAGGTCCAAGACGACCTTCGAGGGCTAGACCGAGCGGTGGCGGCGATCGGTGGTCGCCGCCACCGCGGTCTCATTCGTCCAGCAGGCCGGCTACGTGATCGGCGATCGCCAAGCACGCGGTGAGGCCCGGCGATTCGATCCCGAACAGGTTGACCAGGCCGGGCACGCCGTGGTCACGCGCACTCTCGATCATGAAATCTCGCGCGGCATGCCCCGGGCCCTGCAGTTTCGGCCGGATCCCGGCGTAGTCCGGGCGCAAAGCCCCTTCGGGCAGGCCCGGCCAGTAGCGACGGATCGCGGTGTAGAACTCCTGGCCGCGCGTCGGGTCGACGGTGTAGTCCTCCTGCTCGATCCATTCGACATCGGGGCCGAACCGTATGGTTGCCTGCAGATCCAGCGTGAGGTGAACGCCCAGACCCGCCTGCTGGGGCACCGGGTAAATCAGGTGCGAGAAGCCGGGATTGCCCGTCACGGTGAAGTAGTTGCCTTTGGCCAGGAACAACCGCGGCACATGTGCGGGATCGAGTCCCTGCAGCCGTTCGGCGAACGCGACGGCCCCGAGCCCTGCCGCGTTGACCACCTGACGGCACAATACGTCGGATTCGCCGACCCGCACAACGATGCCCTCGTCGGTGACTGTGGCACCTTGTGCCGACTGCGCCACCACCACCCCTGCACCCGCGCGCTCGGCATCGCGCTGCAGGCCGCGCATCAGGGCATGACTGTCGATGATCCCGGTGGTGTCCGACAACAGACCCGCCGTGGCCCGCACCTGGGGCTCGAGTTCCTGGACTTGCGCGCAGCTGAGCCAGGTCAGGTCGACGCCGTTGTCGGCGGCAGTGCGGCGGATGCCGGACAGCAGCGACGCTTCCTCGTCGTCGGTCGCAACGATCAGTTTGCCGCAGCGCTGATGCGGGACCGCGTTGTTCCGGCAGTAGTCGTACAGAGCGTGCTTGCCCGCGACGCACAGGCGGGCTTTCAGCGAGCCCGGACGGTAGTAGATGCCGGCGTGAATGACCTCACTGTTGCGGGAACTGATCCCGGAGCCGATCTGGTCGCTGGTCTCCACAAGCATCACTTCGCGCCCGGCCAGGGCCAGACGCCGCGCGATCGCCAGCCCGACGACGCCGCCTCCGACGACCAGGCACTCGACAGTGTCCACGCGTCAAGTGTGCCCAGAAATTCCAACAAGCGACCCAACCGGCTGCAGCTCTAGGCTCGCGAGTATGAAAAGCGTCATCGTCGCGGGGGTAGCCCTGCTTGCTCTGGCTGGCTGTTCCTCCAGTGATTCCGGGGATTCGGCGAGCAGCCCGGCGGTCGAAACCACCTCGGCCGCGGCCTCACCGAGCCCGGAGGCATCCATGATCGGACCCATCATCGTCGAACCGTCGCAAACCGAGGTCGAGGCCACGGTCGGGCGGGACATCGTGTTCAACGTGGGCGACGATCCGGGACAGTGGGAGATCAGTTCGGACAACGAGGCGGTCGTCTCGGTCGAGGCCGGCGGCGAGCGCGACGGTGCGACCTTCAACCCCGGTGCCAAAGCGCTCAGCGTCGGTGAGGCGACGGTGACACTGGCCGATCAGAAGGGGATGGACGCGCTGCAGGTGACGGTCACCGTCACCGAATAGCCGGGCGTCGGGATCTCCGGTTTCCCGTTGGACTCCGCGATGCCGCGCACCACCGGAAAGGTCGCGATGCCTTCGCCGTTTCACCGGCGCGTCATCCTACGGCGCAGCCGCCGAAATGCGAGTTCACCGCCCGTGGCAGGATGGTGACGCTTCCACGTGAGGGGTCACCACATGCGCCGTTCGTTCCTGATGTCCGCTGCCCTGCCGGCGATCGCCGCGCTCGCACTCGCCGGGTGCGCCAGCGAGGCGGACACCACCGCCACCGACACAACACCCAGTCCGACCACCAGTCAGGACTGCTCGCCGGAGAGCTTGCAGACGCTGACCCCGGGCACGCTGACCGTCGGGACCGACACCCCGGCGTACCCCCCGTACTTCGAGGACGACGATCCCAGCAACGGTAAGGGCTTCGAATCCGCGGTCGCGTACGCAGTGGCCGACGAGCTCGGGTTCACCAGCGACCAGGTCACCTGGGTCACGGTGCCGTTCAACAAGTCGTACGCGCCTGGCGACAAGGACTTCGACTTCGACATCAACCAGATCTCGATCACGCCGAAGCGTCAGAAGGCCGTCGACTTCTCCGACGGGTACTACACGGTCAACCAGGCGGTGGTGGCGCTTGAGGATTCCCCGATCGCCAACGCGACCAGTCTCGCGGAGCTGCGCGAGGCCAAGCTGGGAGCCCAGGTGGGAACGACCAGCCTCGACTTCATCACCAACGACATCCAGCCCACGCAGCAGCCGCTGGTCTACAACGACACCAACGACGCGAAGAGCGCCCTGGAAGCCGGCCAGATCGACGGCATCGTGGTGGACCTGCCGACCGCCTACTACGTCACCGCCGCGGAGTTCGACAACGCCAAGATCGTGGGTCAGTTCCCGGCCCAGGACGGCGGCGAGCAGTTCGGCCTGCTCATGGCCAAGGGCAGCCCCTTGGTGACGTGCGTGAACCAGGCGCTGACCTCGCTGAAGGACTCCGGTGAGCTGCAGTCCATCCAGGACGAGTGGCTTGTGGGTGAGGACGCGCCCTACTTCACCGAGTAGCTGATGACCACGCCGGCCGAGGCGCCGCTGGAGGCTCCTGTCATCCCGTACGTGGACCCGCACCGACGGGCCCGGTCCAAGGCGAGGTCCCGCCGCGACGCTCTCATCGCAAGCGTCTCGACCGTGGTGGTCTTCGCCATTTTGGGCTACCTGGTCACCGCGTCGCCAGGCTGGCCCAAGGTCCAGGAGACCTTCTTCAACCTCGACGAGGCGGTCGCCGCGTGGCCGACACTGATCAAGGCCTTCGTGCTCAACATCAAGATCTTCTTGGTGGCGGAATTCTTCATATTGATCCTGTCGCTGCTGATCGCCCTGGGTAGAGGTCTGCGCGCACCTGTGGCCTTGCCGGTCCGGATCATGTGCACGGTGTACGTGGACTTCTTCCGCGGCGTCCCGACGATCTTGGTCATCTTGTTGCTCGGATTCGGCGTGCCCGCTCTGCAACTCAAAGGGGTGACCAACTCCCCGGTGGTGTGGGGGACGGTGGCGCTGATCCTGAGTTACACCGCCTACGTCGCGGAGGTCTATAGAGCGGGGATCGAGTCGATCCACCCTTCGCAGCGGGCAGCGGCACGGTCCTTGGGCCTGAGTTCTATGCAGACCACCCGGTATGTGGTTCTGCCACAGGCCGTTCGTCGCGTGATCCCGCCGTTGCTCAACGACTTCATCGCGTTGCAGAAGGAGACGGCGCTGGTCTCGCTGCTGGGGCCGATCGAGGTGCTGCGTTCCGCGCAGATCAACGCTTCGGCGAACTTCAACTACACCGCGTACGTCGTAGCGGCGTTGCTCTTCGTGGCGATCACGCTGCCGTTGACGCGCTTGACCGATTGGCTGCAGCGCCGTGATACGCGTCGCCGCATGGCGGGGGCGATGTGACTTTTCTTCAGGTTCGCGACGTTCACAAATGCTTCGGTGATCTAGCCGTACTGCGCGGCATGGATCTCGATGTGGATCTGCATGAGGTGGTGGTGCTGATCGGCGCGTCCGGCTCTGGGAAGTCGACGCTGTTGCGCTGCATCAACGGGTTGGAGACGGTCGACGCTGGCGAGATCCGGATCGGGGACATCGAGGTGACAGCGTCCGATGTTGACTTCGACGACGTCCGCAAACGGATCGGAATCGTCTTCCAGCAGTTCAACCTGTTCCCCCACATGACCGTTCTCGACAACGTCACCCTCGCCCCGCGCAAGGTGCTGGGCGTCTCGCGGTCGGACTCTGAGCTCGGAGCCCGGGAACTGCTGGAACGGTTCGGTTTGGCGGACAAAGCAACGGACTACCCGGACCGACTGTCGGGTGGACAGCAGCAGCGCGTCGCGATCGTGCGGGCGCTGGCGATGAAACCGCAAGTGATGCTGTTCGACGAGGTGACCTCTGCGCTGGACCCATTGCTGGTCGGCGAAGTCCTCGACGTGATCCGGGAGTTGAAACAGGAGGGGATGACCATCGTGATGGCCACCCACGAGATGAGCTTTGCCCAGGAGGTGGCAGATCGCGTGTGCTTTCTGGACGCCGGTCGCGTGTTGGAGCAAGCGCCGCCCGCGCAGCTGTTCGGGTCTCCGCAGCACGCGACGACGCGCAGCTTCCTCGCCCGGGTGGCGCGGATCTGACGCGCGGCAGCGCTTGTAGTTCGTTCGCCGCCGGGTATTCCGTGATGGGGACGGTCGGCGGGCTGCGCTGGCGTTGGAGTTGTGCACGTGCGTTGGAGATCGGTACGGGGGTGAGAGAAGGGCCGGGCGTGGTTGTCCAACGTCTGTACCGTTGTCCAACGGTTGTGCCGATGTCTCACGGATTTGGCGCAACGGTGACCTGTGGGTCGGGGGCGTCTGTACCCGACTCCGCCGGATGCGGGGTCAGTGACCCCCGTCGGCCTCTTGCACCGCGGCCAGCAGGCGGGGGACATCCATACCCGAGGCCCAGCTCAACTCCTGGCGGATGGCCGCAGGACACTGACCGCGAAGGAGGCGTCCGGTCGCCAGGGTCGTAGGTCCCAGGTGGCGAAACGTTGCTCGACGTCCAGCCCCGCCGCCGTCGCATGGTCGTCGAAATCCTCGATGGGGTACCCGCGGTCGGTTCCGAATCCGATCACGATGAAGCCGTCGGGACTCAGGTGCGCCGCCAGTCGGCTGAGAACAGCCTGCTCGCTGTCCGCAGCCAAGAACGTCATGACATTGCCTGCCACCACGATCGCGTCGAACAAGTCCGGATAGCCCGCGGCCGCAAGATCCAACTCGCTGAGGTCACCCACGAGCCACACCGGCCCCGGGTGGTCCTGGTGTGCGGCCGCGATCAACTCGGGGTCGACGTCCACGCCCACGACGGTGTGTCCTCGCGCGTGGAGTTCCGCGCCGACGCGTCCGGGTCCACAGCCTGCATCGAGAATGCGCGATCGGGGAGCAACCATCGCATCGACGAGGCGCGCTTCCCCGGCCAGGTCCGCGCCCTGCGCCGCCATGTCGCGGAAGCGTTGGATGTACCACTGGGAGTGACCGGGTTCGGTGTCGGTGATCCAGCGAGGTGGTGTGGCCATGTAGCCACGGTAATCACCGGGCGGGACGGACCGGAGAGCCCGTACCGCGCAGCCGGCCGTCAGTCGGACAAATACCGTTCGCGGTATGCGTCCACGGCAACCGGCAGCGTCGGATACATGTTCTCTTCGCCCACGATGTCTGCGGTGCCATGATCACGCAGTGGAATGAGCACGTCGTTCTTCACACGCGCGAGCCACAGGTCGATGCCATCGGCGTCCAGGGTGTCGTGCAGTTCGTCCATCACGTCCAGTGCAGTGGTGTCCAGTTCGACGTTGGCTTCCATGTTCAGCAGGACCACTTGGGTGTCAGGTTCCAGCGCGCCCGTCACCTTGTAGAAGAAGTCGTAGGCGTTCATGAAGAACAGTGGTGCGTCATAGCGGAAGACCAGCAGCCCGGGCAGCGTCTCAGTGCCGTCGTGGTCGTCGATATCGTGCATCCCCGGCATGTTGGGGACGAAACCGAGGACGCCATCGTGGGGACGCGCCAGCCGCATCAACAGTTCCACGATGGACAAAACGATGGCGATCAGGACGCCGGGCAGGATGCCGACGAATACCACAGCAAGTGTGCAGGTGGCGGCGACGGCGACCTCTCCGAACCGGAAGCGAGCCAGCGCTGTCCAGTCGGGCAGGCTGACCAGGGTGATGGCTGCGAACACGATGACGCCGGCCAGAGCCGAGATCGGTACCTGCGCGATGACTCCGGGTAGCAGCAGGGGTCCGGCGATGATGAACACGATGACGAACACGGAGTAGAACCGGGTGGTCGATCCCGCGGCGAAGGCCAGGGCCGTGCGTGACGACGACGCTGACATTGGGTAACCGCCGGCCATGCCGCTGGCGAACTGCGTGCCGGCCAGCGCCCGCATTTCCATGGATGCGTTGGGGCGTTCCTTACCGGCAAATGCGCGCGAGGTCACCATCACATCGGTGAACGAGACAACCGCGATGCTCAGAGCGGGCAGCATCAGTGCGACGACGACCTCGACGTCGAAGCCCTGGAACCCGACCGCGGGAAGCTCGAGGCTGACCTCGCCCACCCGCTCGATGTCGGTGAAGAACAGTCCGACGAGAGTCGCGACGGCCAGCCCGAGCAGCGGACCGGGGATCCGATTGGAGATCCTGCGCGAAATCAGCGACAGGACCACGACGATCGTCGCGATGAGAATCGTGTGAGCGTTCGGCGTCTGCCACTCGGAACTGATCAGTTCGCCGATCGTGTCGGTGTTCAGATCAAATCCGAGGATCTTGGGCAACTGGGAGACGATCATGAGGATCGCCACGCCGGTCATGTAGCCGGTGAGTATCGGGTTCGACAGCAGATCTGCCAGGAACGACGCCTTGATGAGCCAGCCGATGCCCAGAATGACACCGACAAGGGTTGTGGTGACGGCCAGTGCGGTTGCCCACGGGATTCCCTGGGACGCAGCGACCGGGCCGACGGCCGCGGCGGTCATCAGGGCGACCGTAGACTCCGGGCCCAACGACATTGACGTGTTGCGGCCCAGGATCATGTAGACGACCAGTGGGACCACCGAAATGGTCAGACTCGCAGACGGCGTCACTCCGGCCAGGGAGCCGTAAGCCATGGCTTGCGGGATGATGTAGGCGCCCACGGAAATGCCCGCGACCACGTTGGGGACCTGGAACAGGTCACGGACAGCGTTGCGACGCGTTGGCGGTTTGGCGGGCGTCTGCGTGTTTCCCACTCAGGTGACATTAGCGTTCACTGGCGGTTCATGGTCCGTTCATGGGTACTATTTGCCAGCCATTCGGCTGCCGCTCCTGACCCGCACTCGGACTGCGTCTCGAGTGTCAGGGGGTCTGCGCCGTCCGGCTGAACGATTTATGCGGCTGGCCTGCGGGTTTCGCGACGCGCCGAGGCTCATCGGCCCGCATGCGTGCGGGTACCTGTGCAACGATGGCGCACGTTCCCACGACGCACGAGGAGAGCCGCTCGATGACCCGGATGAGTCGACGCTCGTTCATGGCCTTCACCGGCGCACTGGCCGCCTCGATGGGGTTGCCCCGGCAGATGCTGGCACCCGCTCTGGCAGCACCCACCCAACCGGCCGATGTGCCGACGACCCTGCGGGAGACCATCAGGCAGTCCACCACCGGCAACAAGGCGTACCGCACTTTGCGCACCGCTGCCGGTGAGCCGTTCATCGCGCGTACCGATCTGATGACTAGTGCACCCGCCGCGGGCCGGGTGGGTCAGCGACGATCCCTCGGGTACTTCGGGCACACCTCCGACATCCACGTGCAGGACACCCAATCGCCGTCCAGGCTGGAGCCGACGAACGCGTTCAGCCCGACCTTGTTCCCGGGCACGTGCAGGCCGCAGCAGGCGATGTCATTGTTCGTCCAGGCCCAGATGGTGCAGGCCTTCAGCGATGCCGCCTACAGCCCGGTGACGGGTGCTCCGATGGCGGCGGTCCTGAACACGGGGGACTCTGCCGATCAGATCTCCAACCTCGAGACCCGTTGGTACATCCGGATCATGGACGGCGTCCCGGTGATGGCCGACTCCGGCACCCCGGGGGTCTACGAGGGCGTGGAGGCGTGGCCGGAAGCGACCTATGCCTACCACCCGGACGATCCGAGCGGGGACATGTGGGGGCCCTTCGGCTTCCCCAGCGTCCCCGGCCTGCTCGAGGCTGTCGTCACCACGGAGGTCACCAGTCCCGGGATGCCCGCGCCCTGGTACTCGGTGTTCGGCAACCACGACGTCCTGTTCAACGGATTCGCCGGGCAGGACGACTCCCTGCGGTCGCTTGCTACCGGCGGGGTGAAGTACTGGTCATTCCAGTCCTGGGCGCTGGACATGTTCACCGGCATGTCGCTGGACCCCAGCCCGTTGCAGCGCGCCTTGGACTACGGTCGCCAGCAGTTCGGCCTGATCGGCGGGTTCAAACGTGTGGCATCCGACCCTGACCGCAAGCTGCTGCAGGGGCAGGATTTCATGGCCGCGCACTTCGAAGACACCGGTGGCGGGCCCGGTCCGGTGGGTCATGGCTGGACGCAGCAGAACCTCGACGACAACACCACCTTCTGGACAGCCGACGTCGGTGAGCACATCCGGTTGTTCGGCCTGGACACGTGCAACCGCGTGGTCGGAGCTGACGGTGCGGTCCCCAAGGACCAGTTCGACTGGCTCGAGGCGGGCCTGCAGACCTGTGTGGAGCAGAACAAGCTGGCCATCATCATGAGCCACCAGAACAGCCTGACCCTGGAGAACACCGCTGAGTCGGTGTTCCAGCCGGGCGAGCCTTTGATCCACGCCGATGAATTCATCGCGATGCTGGTCAAGTACCCCAACATGATCATGTGGGTGAACGGGCACACTCACACCAACACGATCCGGCCGCATCCCAACGCCGATGGAACGGGCGGCTTCTGGGAGGTCACGACCGCCTCCTGCATCGACTATCCGCAGCAGCAGCAACTGATCGACCTCGTTGACAACCGCGATGGCACGCTGTCGATATTCGCGATCACGATCGACCACGCCTCCCCGGCGCAGTGGACGCAAGGGGATCTGTCGCAGGTCGGGATGGCTTCTCTGAGCCGGGAGTTCTCCTCCAACGACTGGACGGCCACTCCGTTGGCGCTGATGGGCTCCGACCTCGACCGCAACGTCGAAATGCTTCTGCCCGCACCGTTCGACCTGGACACAATCAGCGACGCCTCTTTGGAACGCGAAGCGATGGCCAGAAAGGCCACGGTCATCAAGAACACGCGGGGGGTGACCGGATGAGCTGGCGCGCATCGATTCCAGCGGTCGCGGTGTTCGGGCTGGTCTTGACCGGGTGCAGTCAAGCCGCGCAATTACAGCCCGTCGCGGGTGGTCAGATCAGCGCCGTGCGCACGGCCACGAACGACATCCTCATCGACCAGGAGATCGACATCCAGGTCGCTCCTGTGTGCGAATTCCAGGACCCCGAGTTCTCGTGTGTGGGCAGTACCACCGACGGGAAGAAGATCACGTCGGAGGCGCAGGTGCTGGCCGACTTCGGTGCGACCAAAACCGAGTACGGCGCATACACCCCGGCTGACGTCTCGTTGGTCGTCACTGTCGGGCAGGACGAGATCTTCAACGGCAAAGTCGAGCAGGTACTGGTCGAGAACGGGCGGGCGAGCAAGTGAGCACTCAGACCTCTACCGCGGCGACCTTCCGAGTATCGGCGCTGCTGAAGGCACTGCGCGTCATGTGGAAGGCAGCGGGCCCGGCGCTGCTGTTCATCGTGGTCAACATGGTGGTCCAGGCGGGCCTGACATACATCGATACGCAGTCCGGTTTCAGTGCTTCGTTCCTCATCGGCCTGATCGTCTCCGCGATCATGGCGATGTCGCTCTACGCGGTCCTGACTGCATGCGCGTTGCACGCAGTGGGTCCTGCGACGTCGACGGTGATGGCGCGGGTGCGCGAGAACCTCGGGATCTTCACCATGTGGGCGCTGGTGCAGTGGCTGCTCGTGTTCATCGCTGCCCTCATCCACCCGGGGGTGGTCCTGCTGGTCGCTGTGCTCACGCCGTTCCTGCCGATCGCGGCCATGGACGGACACCGCAACGCCCTCGCAGTCAACTTCCGGACTCTCGGCGGTCATGTGGGTAGGTGGCTGCTCACCAGCCTGGTGCTGCTCGTCGCAGGAGTCGTGCTCTACCTGCTCGCAGCCGTGAACACGTTCTTCGTCAAGGGCACGCCGGCCTCGGTGTTCTTCTGGCTGGTGATCGGCGTGGTCTCGTGGTGGCTGCTCACCGCGTGGACATTGATCTACCGCAAGGCCCGCGGCGAGGATTAGCCGTTTCGCGCGGAATGGCCCACTGGTTGCGGAATCGCCCGTGAGTTAGGGGTCATCGCGCAACCAACGGGCTATTTGGGATCCAAAGGGGTGCTTCGGACTAGGGGTAAAACCGTCAGGCGCACCACCGGCCGCTGCTTGACCCAGCCCCGGGTCCCGCAGCCCGGACAATCCTGCTGCCAGTCCTCGGGTAGGGGTCGATCTCCGCAGAGGTCCTCCCGGTCCAGAGATCTTGGTCGAAACCGACACCGGCAAGACCCCCGCGGACATTCCACCTGCGCCACCAGCGGTGCGCACCAGCGCAGGCATCAACCCCGAGCACGACGACATCTGGCAAGCCCACCAGCAACTGACACATGGTGTTCGGGGGTCCGGCGGTGGCGGCCTGGCACACGCTTCGCCGTCCTGCCCGGATCGCCGGGCCGCGGGGGCTCGGTGACCCACCACAGGTCGGCACGTATCGGCGGGCGGTGTCGGTGGTGGCCGCGGCTTTCCTCGAAACGACTGCTGACCAGCGGTTCGGTCCAGCCTGGCCATCGCATGGGGGCCACCGGTCGCACCCTCGGCTCCGCTGCGGCCCCCATCTGATGGCAGAAATGGGACATAAGCCGCAGAGTGCACGCCGTGGCCATCACATCGGGGCCGCCGAGGGTCTCACCGCCCCCGCTGCGGCCCTCATGTGATGGCGGCGAGCGGTAGATGCTCTGGTGGCAGCGGCGTCTGCCAGCCATTGGCCAACTTGGGCTGTGACGGGCATGCGGTCAACGACACGACGCTGGCCCACGGTCAGTTGCTGGTCGATGATCCCGAGCGGATCGCCCCGATCCAGGCGATCGGGATGGACCAGACGCTGTTCAACCGGGAGTACCCCACCCAGCAGTGGGCGACCACGTTCGACTCTTCCCTGAAATCCGAAGGGCCTCCAAGGGTCGTTCGAACCCGCCCCCACCTCCTCAACCGTTCAGCCCTTCAGGAACGGCGTGATGTCCTCGAGTACCCGCACGTCCTCGATCGTCGAGGGCACCGGTTCTTCGCGTCCGTCGGCGATCCCGCGCATGGTCCGTCGCAGGATCTTGCCCGACCGGGTCTTCGGCAGCCCCGGCACGACAACCACTTCCTTCATCGCCGCTACCGGCCCCACTTGTTGCCGGACCCGGTCGACGACCTCGCGGCTGATCTGTTCGGGTTCGGTGTCCACTCCCGACTTCAGCACCACGAAAGCCCGCGGGTTCTGGCCCTTCATCGCGTCGTGCACGCCGATCACTGCGCACTCCGCCACGGCGGGATGGGTGGCGATCGCCGCCTCGATCGAGCCCGTTGACAGTCGGTGGCCGGCCACGTTGATGACGTCGTCTGTGCGGCCCATGACGTACAGGTAGCCGTCGGCGTCGAAGAAGCCCCCGTCGCCGGTCGTGTAGAACCCTTCGAACGCGGACAGATAGCCGTTGACGTAGCGCTCGTCGGCGTTCCACAGCGTCGGCAGGGTGCCTGGCGGCAGCGGCAGACGGATCACGATGCTGCCCTCAATACCCGCTTCCACCTCGTCGCCCTGGCCGTCGACTACCCGCACGTCGTAGCCCGGCACCGGCACCGAGGGTGATCCCTCCTTGATCGGCAACGGTTCCAGACCCCGCGGGTTCGCCGCGATCGGCCAGCCCGTCTCGGTCTGCCACCAGTTGTCGACCACCGGCACGTCGAGCACCCGTGTAGCCCAGTGGTAGGTATCGGGGTCGAGGCGCTCGCCGGCCAGGAACAGGGTTCGCAGGCTCGACAGATCGTGGTTGCCGATCAAGGCCCCGTCTGGGTCTTCCTTGCGGATGGCGCGGATCGCGGTGGGTGCGGTGAACAGTGCCTTGACCCCGTGCTGCTCGATCACGCGCCAGAACGCCGCCGCGTCCGGCGTGCCCACCGGCTTGCCCTCGTAGACGATCGTGGTGGCTCCAACCAGCAGCGGCGCATAGACGATGTAGGAGTGGCCAACCACCCACCCGACGTCGGAGGCGGCCCACCAGGTGTCGCCCGGGCCGATGTCGTAGATGTTCTGCATGGACCAGGCCAGTGCCACCGCGTGCCCGCCGTTGTCGCGCACCACTCCTTTGGGCTTTCCCGTGGTGCCGGAGGTGTACAGGATGTACAGCGGGTCGGTGGCCAGCACGTCGGCGCATCCGACCGGATCGGCGTCGGCCAGCAGTTCGGACCAGTCGTGATCGCGCTCGCCCATGTCGGCGTGCAGTTGCGGGCGTTGCAGGATCACGCAGGCATCCGGGGTGTGTTCGGCTTGTTCGAGCGCGTCGTCGAGCAATGGCTTGTAGGCCACAACTCGGCTCGGTTCTATGCCGCACGACGCGGACAGGATGACTTTCGGCTGCGCATCGTCGATGCGGGCTGCGAGTTCGTGGGCTGCGAAACCGCCGAAGACCACCGAATGCACCGCGCCGATCCGTGCGCAGGCGAGCATCGCGATCACGGCCTCGGGAATCATCGGCATCGACAGCACCACACGGTCGCCGACTCCGACACCAAGACCGGTGAGGACACCGGCGAAACGGGAGACCTCGGCCAGCAGATCGTCGTAGGTCAGCGTCTGCATGCTGTCGGTGACCGGGCTGACGTAGTGCAGGGCGGGCTGGTCCCCTCGGCCGGCCGCCACATGCCGATCCAAGGCGTTGTAGCACGAGTTCATCACGCCATCTGGGTACCAGCGGTAGAACGGCGCCGCTGAGTCGTCCAGCACGGTGTTCGGTTCCCGCGACCAGGTGATGGCCCGCGCAGCTCGGCGCCAGAAGCCCTCCGGGTCGGCGAGGCTGCGATCGTAGGTTTCGCGGTATCCCATGTGTGTTCCTCCCATGCGCCTGCGCCGCCAGTGTGCCCGACCGCCGGGGCGCACGGGCTGGTTGTCGCAGGCCACGTGGACGAACGGGTGATCGAGGTCGACGAGCGGTCGGCTCATGGTTTCGCCGGGACGGGCTGCCGCATGCTTGCCGGCGCCGTCCGATGCTCCGTGTACCTTAGCCCGCCAACTGGTTGCTGACGTGGGCCAGAGAACGATCGCGGTGCGCGGCCTGCGCGGCCACTGCTGCCCGGCTGTCGCGCACCCGCAGCGCGGCAATCAGCGCGGCATGCTCCTCGTTGATGTGACGGTGGTTGGGGACGTTCTGGAAGTACAGGCCCCGGTAGACCTCCGTGGCGTCCCACAGGCTGTTGAGAATGCGGATGAGTCGTGGCATACCCGCTGCCTTGAAAACCGCGAAGTGGAAGGCTCGGTTCGCTGGGCCGATCGTGCTCAGATCACCGGTGGACAGTGCCAGTTCGACCTCATCGGCCAACTCGCTGATGCGGTCGACAGCGACGTCACTGAGGTTCCGGCACGCAGCCTTGATGGCCTCGGCCTCCAGCAACTCGCGCAGTCGGTACACCTCCCGCATGTCCGCGGCCCGTAACTCTGCCACGAAGTAGCCCCGGTTCGGTTCGTGGACGACCAGACCCTCGGCCTGCAACTCGTTCAAGGCCTCCCGTAGCGGGATCCGACTCACTCCGTACCGGGCGGCCAACTGTTCCTGCAGGATCTTCTGTCCGGAGCGCAGGTGTCCCGAGGACAGGTCCTCTCGGATGCGGGCGGTCACTGGCGGCGAGGCGGTCATCTCTGCCTCCTTTGAATGTAATCTTCTTGATCGTATACAGATTGCACGAGTGTCCGTGCGGGATGGGCGTTGCCGGGCATGCCACCCTTGGCGGGTGTACGACCGCTACGGACCCGACGTTCTGGCCCAGCCCCCTTCCAGGCCCAGTCAGCAGATTCCGCTTGTGGAGGCTGAGTCCGGAATGGTCGTGGAATGCGCTGATTCCGGATTCTGCGGCGCGGTCGTGAGCCTGGAGAAGACCGCCGAAGGCCGAGCGGTTCTTCTGGAGGACCGTCACGGGCTGCGCCGCTGGTTCCCCATGCGGGCCGGCGCCTTCCTGGTGGAGGGTCGTCCGGCCACCCTGGTCCCAGTGCCGACCCGTAATGCGGGTCCCAAGCGATCGGCGTCGGGCTCTGTGTACGTCGACGGTCTGCGGGCCCAGGTCGCGCGGGCCAGCCGGATCTGGGTGGAAGGGATCCACGACGCTGAACTGATCGAGCACGTGTGGGGTCACGATCTGCGCGTCGCGGCGGTCGTAGTGGAACCGCTACACGGCGCGGATGACCTGCTGCGGGCGTTGCGGGTGTTCGGTCCGGGCCCGAAGCGTCGCGTGGGGGTGCTGCTCGATCACCTGGTCCCGGGAAGCAAGGAGTCGCGACTGGCTGTTGATGCGCGGGCCGCCTACGAGCCCTCCGTGGAGGTCGTCGGACACCCGTTCGTGGACATCTGGCAGGCGGTGAAGCCCAGTGCGGTCGGTATCGAACGGTGGCCGACGGTTCCGGTGGGGACGCCGTGGAAGGAGGGCGTCATCGCTGCACTGGGCTGGAGATTCGACGTGCGCGAGGCGTGGGACCACATCCTCGGTTCGGTGCGTGGGTTTCAGGACCTGGAGCCGGACCTGTTGGGTCCGGTGGAGCAGCTGATCGACTTCGTCACCGCGGGCGGTTGACCAGTCAGTCGGCGATCCGCTGAGCCTCACGGGCGGCCCGCTGGCGTTTGATCTGTCGCTTCTCATCGAACTTCGTCGCCTGGACGACGGCCAGCATGCACAGTACGAAGAGCACGATCTGTGGGCTGATAGCCATGGCGTCCTCCTTCTACTCTCTAGATGTCGGCCTCCTGCCCGGGTTTGATGAGCCCAGATGGAATTAAAGTGACCGAATAGTTACTAGAAGGTTAATGGACGGCTCCGACACGGCGAACTCCGACTCGCCGGTTTGTGGACAACCGCGTGACCGGGTGGTTCAGGTCAGCCGTCGCAGGAGCGAGTTCGATAGCGGCAAGTAGATGCTGCGAGGTGTCAACCGCATCGCCAGCGACACCGCCCGGTAGGGAAGTCCCGGGATACTGACTCCGCGTCCGGCGGCCAGATCCTTCAAGGCGGTGTCCACCACGTTGTCAGGGTCCAGCCACAGCGCGCCCGGAACGTGTGCCTGCACGCCGGCGCGGTCCTGGAATCCGGTGGGGACCAGTCCCGGGGTCAGCGCCAGTACGCGGACCCCGCTGCCGGAGACCTGCTCCCGCAGGCCCTGCGAGAACGAGGTGACCCAGGCCTTGCTGGCCGCGTAGGTGGGGGCGACAGCATCGGGGGCGAAGGATGCGACCGACGACACGTTCACGATGGATCCGGTTCCGCGTTCGAGCATCGGCCCGAGGACCGCATGGGTGAGGCGCATGACCGCCCGCACGTTGACCATCAGCAGGTCGTCCTCCGCGCGGATGTCGTGATCAGCGAAATCGCCGTCGTAGAGGCCGAAGCCGGCGTTGTTGATCAGCAGGTCGACGGGGCGCCGGGGGTCGCACAAGCGCTGCTCGACGCGGCGGCAGTCGGTGATGCGCGTCAGGTCGGCCCTGAGCGCCTCCGCAGCGATGCCGTACTCGTCGCTGAGGTCCGCGGCGAGTCCTTCGAGATTGGACGCGGTGCGTGCGACGAGTACCAGGTCATGGCCGTCGGCGGCCAGGCGACGGGCGAAGTGCAGGCCGATACCCGAGGTCGCGCCGGTGACGAGTGCGGTGGTCATGTCCCACCTTCACATGTTCACGTCGGCTGGCTCACGCGGATGCTCGGTTCGCAGAGCACCGGGAAGTTCACCGAATTGGCGATGAAACACATCCGGTGAGCACTTTCATGCAGAGTCTCGGCCAATCGTGGGTCACTGTCGGCAGCGATGGTGACGGCCGGCCGTAGCCGTACCTCGCTGAAGTGGCCGCCGCCGGCCTGGGTCTCGCGCATCAGGCCCAGAGCGTCATCGACGTACGCGCAAACCACGACGCCGGCCTGGGAGCACAGATGCAGATACCACAACATGTGACAACTCGACAGTGACGCGACGAACATCTCCTCGGGATTGTGGCGGGTCGGATCGCCGTTGAACGCGGGGTCCGAGGAGCCCGCGATAGGTGGTTTGCCGTCGACGCGGATGGTGTGGGATCGCTCGTACGTCTGATACGCCGCGGTTCCGCGTCCGGTGTTGCCGTCCCAGGTCACGTGCGTTCGATATTGGTGGCTCTTCTGGCTCGACATGTGGAACTCCCGCAGTTATCAGGGGGACTCTACATGGTGACCCTATATTGGAGTTATTCCAATAAGTGATATGATCTAATCACGATGGACGGCATACACGAGCAGTTGCGCGCAGCGGGCCTCAGAGTGACCTCGCCCCGGGTGGCTGTCATGGAAGTACTGGGCCAGGCGCAGCACGTGTCCGCGGACACGGTGGCCAAGTCAGCCAGATCCCGGACCGGCGCAGTGTCCACGCAGGCGATCTACAACGTGCTGAACGACCTCGTATCGGTCGGCCTGGTGCATCGCATCGAGCCCGGCGGGAGTCCCGCGCTCTACGAACTCTCGCCCGGAGGCACCCACCATCACCTCATGTGCCGCGAGTGCGGAAAGGTCGTCGACCTCGCCTGCGAGCACGGCACGGACGCCTGCCTCATGCCGCGGAAGAAGCACGGTTTCTCAGACATCGAGGCGGACATCGTCTTCTGGGGGACATGCCGCGATTGCCGAACAAAGCCCAACAGATCAACCAACAGATGAGAAGGGACCAACAAATGAGTACCGACACAGTGGCCGAGGTGGTCGTGGCGACAGGAATGCCGAGGATCGGAGATCCCGCACCTGACTTCACCGCGGTCACCACCCAAGGCGAGATCAACTTCCCGGCAGACTTCGAGGGGAACTGGGTGATCCTGTTCAGCCACCCGGCCGACTTCACGCCGGTGTGCACCAGCGAGTTCATGACGTTCGCGTCCATGGAGGACGAATTCGCCGAACTCAACACCAAATTGGTCGGACTGTCGATCGATGGCCTGTACAGTCACATCGCCTGGCTGCGCACGATCAAGGAGAAGATCACGTTCCGCGACATGCGGAATGTCGAGGTGAAGTTCCCGCTGATCGAGGACATCACCATGGAGATCGCGGAGAAGTACGGCATGATCATGCCCGGCGAGGACAGCACCAAGGCGGTGCGTGCTGTGTTCGTCATCGACCCCAAAGGGATGATCCGCACGATCATCTACTACCCGTTGAGCCTGGGTCGCAACTTCGACGAGCTCAAGCGGGTGATCGTAGCGCTGCAGGCCGCCGACGCGTTGTCCGTCGCCACCCCGGCCGACTGGCGTCCGGGCGAGCCCGTCATCGTCCCGCCCGCCGGTTCGTGCGGTACTGCTCAGGACCGCGTGGAGGGCAAGGAAGATGGAGTCACCTGCGAAGACTGGTTTTTCTGCACCAAAGAGGTCACCGAGGAAGAGGTCTACGCCGCGATCGGCAAGTAGCCCGCCGGAGCGCTC